>JAABUI010001267.1_pt1 | contig 15040 bp, 12 predicted proteins | sample 5559111 | NCBI WGS metagenome assembly JAABUI01 (sample SAMN10711870, study PRJNA513365) | rock metagenome | isolation source: Antarctica rocks | place: Antarctica: Victoria Land, Buttleship Promontory
GCCTTTTATGTGATTCCTAAATCCGCTCGAATATCTGCAATGCAGAACTCGATCCATAAATTCGATGGTCACACCTGCATAAAAAGCCAGTAAGTACCCGTCGAAGGACCCGATACATACTTTAGTTCATACCTGCATGACAGCGGCTGAATCTACAGTCTCATCTAGACGTGCGTTTTGTTTGCCAATGCCTGAGCAAAGTCCACACCATCTTTACCAAACCCTTTCTCTAGCAATTGCATGGCCCAACCACCACGAGAACAGGTCAACATGCGTTTATGCTCAATGACCGGTTCGAGAGGCAAAGAGAGACACGTGTCTCAGACGGCTGGCTCACATTGCAGAAGTCTCTCACACCGTCTTTGATGCTCTGATGATCATCATGATCCCATAATGTATCGACCACGTCGTGCTCTTTCAGCAGTAATCGACTGGTCGACAGAATTTACTCCCGACGGCTCAGTAGTGATGACTTTCTACCCACGAAAATGAGAACCCAGGATATGTGCTGTGCCTTGCCTGTGCTTCTTTCCAAGCGGCCTGCGACTCATTATGTTTTCGTCCATCGGAGCTGCCGAGGGGGAGGGACATCAAGTTTCTTATAATTCGAGGAACAGACACGCTCACTCTTTCGCTGTTCTCGGAGAGTATCATGTCTGTATTTACAAACCGTCACATGATGGGAGCCTTACCTCCACCGCCGGGTATCATCCCCAATCTCGTAAGCCCGCCTTCAAAACGAGGCGGGATTTTTGCCGTGGCTGCTGTTTCTCTCTCTGTTAGCACTATATGCGTTGGGTTACGCATCGCCACAAGATCTACAAATCGCTTTGGCAGCACTGGATGGGATGACTGTATGGGCTTCCAATAGCCAGCGTTTGCTATGTAATCTCAAACGATTCGGTGTTGTCTTGCTCACGCTCACTAGATACGTCGTTCTTTGCTTGGGTAAGATGGTAGGTTCTCTGTTTGAGCTTCTGAATTGACACGTGAAGGTGGGCCTCATCATTTACAACGTACTTGTCCTTGAGTGCAAGAACCTGGGAAGTGGAATTAAATATGATCGTATGGATTAACCCCTAACACCACCCCTGGAGCAGGGATTCCTGCATTCGAGACATCCATCTACAGTACGCTACACAAGGTATCGGGGAATCACTGAAGCGGTCCCTCGAATGTTCCTACAAATTCTGTATTAGAAGTTGATGGTCAAGTCAACCGACTAGAGTACCCGTACGGTCAAATTCTAGAGTCTCCTGACCACTTCTGTCCAATCAATCTCGATTCATCCTGCCTGAATGCATGTCTACAGTATACAAAGATGCAACATGAACAGTAGACCTTTGTTCCTTAGACTCCCTGACCAAAAGTCCGTAACGTCGCACAGAAATCAAGATACATTTGAAAGGACACTTCGCATAGAAATGAAGGTAAAAGACGGCCGAGGAGTCAGGGGGGCTGAGAAGATACGTAGACACCTGATCTCAAAGACCCTGTTTGGTGATCACATCCCAAAACAACAAACCGACGATTCAAACCTCCTTTCAAACTCAACCCCCAAAATTACCTTTTCCGCACTCGCTCCGTCCGCCGCTCCCCCTTGAACTCCCCAACACCACTTCAACGCTCCCTCTCGCATCTTCATACCAACTCCCCAACAACCATGAGCTCTCCCACCGAAATCCTCTCCAAGGCCTACGCTAGTGCTGTATCAAGTCCGCTGGGGCAATGTGTGGCATACTTCAAAGATATCAACAAATACATCTATAGTATCGACTTCCAAATTTGCTTTTCCACGACGCTGAGGGATGACTCGGTTGGGAATCCATGGGCGATGTATCCGATGGTGAAGGTTTGTGTTGGTGTGCCGTGGTATTATTCGGTTGGGGTTTTGACGGTTTGGGTGGTTGGTGAGTTTGTGCTATAAAGTTTAGTTGCGGTTGTTGGGGCTGCTGATTGTGGGTATAGTATTGTGGCTGCTTATGATGGCTGTGGTTCTAGTGATTAGGCTGTTGGGGTTTCTTTTGCGGCTTGGCTTCGGGGTGGGCGCGGTGGTATGGGAGGTTGTGGTTGAAGCGGTCACTTAGAGCGATGTGATTAAGACCTGGCTCCTCCGTTGATGTGGAAACCGTGGGAACTTGCGTAGAGCCCTCGATAGCTCTGGTAAGGCTCTGATCTACATACGAAGGGACTGTCTCTGATTGTTTTAGTCCGAATTCCGGTTATGCACTCAATTCGCTTCTCTATTCGAGACAGGCTTCGCCATGAGCAAGCTTGTCAACGCAATCTGCTCTCCGATCTCTGGCGCTTGTATAAAGCTTTCTTATCTCGCATTAGTGGATGTTTGTATACACAATCGAGTCACTGCAATTCTCGGCAGATTTGGCCAAATCAAAGGACACGACGATTGTGGATGAAGACAGAACAAAGGAAACAATCGAGCCCCTTTAAGACTCCATTTCATGCTATTCTGGTGGACGCATGCGGACAAAAGGAGCAAGAGTTGTCTTTGTGCGGGGAACAACGTGCTGCCTGTTGATCTCCTGTGCGGCTAGTAAGATGTATTTACTTCTCACCATTTCCCTTCGTCCCTCGAATTTTCAGCTCCTGTGCAAATTTCAAGCAGAGGAAAACTTTGTGAGCCCTCTTTCTTTTACTGCCAGCGATCAGAAATCAAAACTCCCCATATCATGGACTCGACCTATGAGACGAACCATAGACTGCAACACCATCTCTATATTCGCACCATAATTCCCTCCCTCCAGATCTGTACTAGCGAATCCTCAGAGAACCACCCACGGTCCCTTTACCCTCCAAAGGCACAAATATGCTCTGACATCCCCTGGTCCTGGCTCATTGGACTGTTCATCCTCCACTGGCTTGTTTCTTTTGCGTGTTACTACTTTTACACCTTGATCAGGAGTACCTTCCAGCAATTCTCCAATCACAAAAACGGTGTCATTAAGGTTTTATTTCCTGATACAAGAGCGACTCCTAAACCCCAAGCGCGTTCTCTCAGGCATGGTGTTGGACCGGAGACGAATCCTTTTCTGCGTCCAATTAGACCCAAGAAAACTTTGCCATTCACGCAGCGCCGACCTCCGGGATACCTTCCAGGTCACATTCCTGAGCATTAATCCATTCAGGACACGAATGCAGAACGAATATTACCCCAGCTAAAGGCGGTTATCATAACACATATATCAAAATAAAATAATCTCACTATCGATAGACGAGTCCAATGGCCTTGTAGTAACCTTGCGTATCAGTCATAATTGTACCGAGATAACAACCCTGCTATATCATACCTTGGAAGGTGTGACCTAGGGTTGGCATCTTGCTGTATCAATGGTGATTGGTCGATGTTAATATCATCTGGGTTGAGACTTGAACTTCGAGTTGAGACCTGGCAATGAGCAAAGCTGATGAAAAATTTCAGTCGCGAACATCTTTTTGATTTGCCCTTTACTTGATTGTGACTGACCAGCATGTATGGTGGATTCGAGTGGAAAAAATTTGATCTCGCAGTCCGATCGAAGACATGTGGTTAAGCAATTATTGTTATGAATTATCTTCAGGATCTCGAATACTGCAACATTTCTCTGTGAGCGAATGGCTTTGGTTTTGTAGGCAGAATGCTTACTGCCGGATAGATTCGAGATCCTTCCTTATCTTGTAAATTGCAGCGTATGATTTTCAATTTGTAAGAAGAGAGATTCGTTACGCTGCCCTGATTGGCTTCTCTGGTAGAATATCCACGACGGTGTTTCAGCTCTCATCGCCCAAAATTAGCACCCGGAGCATTTTTCCTTCACGAGGTTCATACTATCGGAGGGTAATCCATGAATTACACAAGGAGAAGTCACACGATAATAATCTGCGTTGTAGTAGCTAGTGTCAAATAAATAGATTGGCTGCTGTCTTCCATGCTCTTCAGTCTTCGGTAAGACCCGATTCCAGATCAGCCCAGGCGACTCGCACTGTCAGATTTGTGGCTCAGAGTCACTCTCACCGCTGCTCTCGTTCACTTGCTCCTTGACCGCTTACTTCATCACCGCGTACTCTCCAGCTCCTACAATCAATTTCGATTTTGGAGCTCCTGCCCATTGAAATTGATTGTATAACATGAGAATGGCAGTCAATTCAAATTTTGCAGATGGAGGTGATTTCTCCATAGGCATGATGTATCTTTCGTACGCTTCGAGGAATCGATCCGCTTCCTGTCTTGTCGTCTTCCAAACTCTCCATTTATCCTTCTCAAGGCCTGTATATTGATTTTGTCGCATTCCGATTGCCATTTCCGTGCATCTCGGATGGTACGTCCCGCCTTTGAGCATGCTGCTGTGGAGGATTATTCTAGAAGCCATCAAGCCCCCTAAGCACCGTCCAATAAGAATCGGCACAGACATCTCAATTAGAAATTGGTAACCGAACCAGAGGCCCAAATTATCCCTAGCTCTTGGGTGAATGGCTCCGACTGCGCGGAAGTCAAAGTTGGAATGTCTGGTAACGATTCTAATTCGTTCTTTCATTTTTTTGCATTTGATCTCTATATTTCACAATAGAAAGCAAATAAAATTAAGTATTCAATTAAACCATTTCACATTGGCGTCCCAGGCTACCTTCGAATTGTAGGAGAACAAAAGCATACGAGCTGATGGAATCCGCTGTGGCAGCTGCCTGGCCGGCCAAAAGTCCCCATTCTCGCGAGTCCAGGTGGAATTAGCATAACCAACTTTGCTTCTAGGATTTAAGCCATGCACGAATACAATGCTACCAGGATTTTAGGAATACCAGAGTGATGCTTCGTGCATAGACTTACTCGATGAGATGCTCTGGCTCTTCTTTCCTCGCATTAGGTGTGTAGACAGTGCGAAGATACTCCTCCTGGTGTCTTTGGCCACTTGATGCCGACATTGGGGTAGGAAAATTCGTGAATCCTCGGTGTTGTACAGAGCGTTGGCGCACCACTAAAGTTCCTCAACGAGAGAATGAGCAGAAACGTTAAGACTTCTCTCATATAGTGGATCCATTAATTACGGTATCTCTGACTAGAGGTCTTCAAAGACATCCTGGCTTATCACTCCCTTCCATTACAAGGCTATGTGGAACAGCATTTTGGATGACCCTATAGACATTGCAAAGGAAGTTCCCACCGCGAAGTGTCGTTTCGCTGAACGTTTACTTTGTCTCGCCCAACTTGAGGTTACCAGCTAGCGAGCTCTGAGATTAGATGTAAGCTCCTATGCTTTCGGCCAGAGACTGAGCAGGAGCACTTACTTCCTTTCTCCATCTCCAGTCCAAACACCCAAATCCATCATCCGAATTATATCTGGGAATAAGAAGCCGTGATCACCTATCACTTTCAGACATCAGGGGACGCAAATGGATGGCCCGCCCCGTCGTCAGGCCGAGCGATCGGAAATCAGAATTTCGTTCGCCTGAAATGTATCCACATGATCGGTTGCCAAAGGATCAATCTGCTTTGCTCCTATTTCGAGTAGCTTTCTCACAACACGATCCTGCCCGCACTCCAGCGCCGAAAGGATCGGGCTCTCCCGGTCTGCCCGACCATTGACATATTCACACAGACTCGATAACAGCATCATATTCTCTTCATGGCCATAGTGGGCCGCTAGCTCGAGTGCGATCGGCCCGCAATCAGGAGCCAGGAGATCAGTCCCGCGCTCCACAAGGAAGCGAATCATGCTCGACTCGCCGTTCTTTGCCGCCCAAGCGAGGATACAGCCGTCTCGTCCTTGGGCCTTGATGTCGGCCCCATGGTCTAGCAATACCCGTGCAACGTCCTCATGGCCGTTTGTCGCTGCTAGATATAGTGGGCCCTCCAATCCGTATCCGTGACATTTGGCGCCGCGGCGTAGAAGCATCTCTACGGTGCGTGTATGGCCACCGCGAGCGGCATGGTGTAAGGCAGTCAGGCGTTCGCGGCTCACCGAGTTAACATCTAGACCTAAATCTAGTAGCATTTGTACTACATTTGTGTAGCCGCGAGATGACGCATCGAATAATGATTTGGTCATCACGTAGTGCTTGTTGGGGAACGAGCCTCGTTCTAGGAGTAAAAGCACAAGGTGGGCGTGGCCGTGACGACTGGCGACTGTGATTGCATCCATGTAAGCCGGGTATGGTATAGGGTGATACTTAAGTGGACATTCTAGGATGCGTTTGACGACTTGTTCATGTCCACCAACGCAAGCTGCTTTCAGAGCAAGCACCAAGGGCGACGTTTCCACTTCGCCAACCTTGTAAGTATGGGCGAGCAACGACAACACCATGTCATTATGACCGGTTCTCGCCGCATGCTGCAGAGCGTAACCAAAATACTGACTTTTAAGGTCTGGATCTGCGCTCTGTGAGAGCAGCGTTTGTACGAGTTTCAAATTCCCTGCGGCTGCGGCTCCGGCGAGGATGCACTCAGGACGGTCAATGAGGGAAATTCCCTCAGAGCGTTCAAAGACCGTCTGATCGGTGCGTCTTAGTACTTGAGCTAATGTTTGTGGGCTCACAGTATGCGCTAAAGCCTCACACAAGGCGAAAGAAATCTTGAGACGTTGTTCGTCTGTCTTCTCTAAAGTCGGGTCGGCATTCAGCAGCAATGTGGTAAGATGGCTAACAGCGGCGATGAGCGGGGTTTGCCATGGTGATAGGGTTGGCTTTATGACCAGCCCTTTCAGACGCAAGCTTACGCATTCTGGAGTCATGTATTCAGTCCGGAGGCTTTTGTCGAAATTGAAGATTGGAGTTCTGAATATAGCACGGGTAGCTTCGGCATCAAACGTTTCTGGTTTCGAAGAACTTGAGCCCTTTACCAAGCATGATGACATGGGGTTCACTTCAAGAGACTTACTGCAAACTAATCGAAGTCTGACAGCTTTGTATAGACCTGCGTCTGCGACCATGTGTTCAATGATGCATTGAAAAGCTGTGATTGGGAGACAGATAAGGTCCATTGCTGACGTGTAAGAAGTCGAACAGCGTCATACGGCTCTTGACTACTGGTTTTTTATCAATCCGTTACTGCAAATGTATCGAGACTGAAAATCATGGGGCTACATAAAGCAGACCACACAAAGGATCAGCTGTGAGTCGCGCACGAAGAACGCTAGCTCAAATGCGACTAGAAGGGGTCACCCCCCAAATGAACACACCCGCCAAATGAACAACCTCTGTAGGGCTGAATCCATGAACCGAACATCAATATCAAAAAGTCATTTTCAGTCTAAATGTTATATGTAAAATTTATGCAGATTTTGATTCTAAGTATATTTTATATAAGACACTTTTAGCCATCTTACGTTGATGTTAAGATATAGGGGAAGTGTTCATTAGGAGGGTGTGTTCATTTGGGGGGTGATTTCTTCTAGATCGGCTCTGCCGCTTACTAATCAGACACAAGTGAAAGAAGTTATTCGTAAATCCATCAGTCATTGCCACGTATATCGTACTATCGCTTGCTTCTTCGTTGGGCTCGTCTCCGGAGGAGCTGTCCCCGCCTCTGTGGCGCACTCGATAAGAGAACAGGCATGGAACGACAGGACTTACTTTCGGAAGTTTCTACAAGAACTATCTCAGGAATTAGGCCATAAAATCGGCGAGCTCATGGCGAGGAGTTGCGGAGTCCTACCCCGAATCCACTTCTCAATATAAAATATCCTCCCCTTCAATGCTATTGGTGGTCACCCCTAAAAAGGTTCCTTTGAGAAGCATAATTGGCCGACGACGACCGAGAAGCACAGGCGTATTCGGCTGAAAGCCTCCTTTCAGGCGTTTGCTCTCTCAAGATCGGGCTGCCACTCCTTACAGGACTGTCTGCACCGCCAGCTGAGAATCGTGCCTTGAAGATACCGAGATCTTAGATCTAGATGCGCCGTCATGTCTTGGCTTTAGTGTTTGAATTGGCACAATTCAGCTCGTTACAATAGGTGCTTCTATGGGGCGCTCTGCTGTCATTGCTGGTACGTATCTTTCTGCGTCAAAGCGGTGCAGGAGCTGGGTAAGGGACTCTCTAATACTACGACTTCTGATTCTCAGGTGCACGAATGGTTTAGCAATTAGCCGTAGCTACTTGACAACCCTAGTAAAACGCAGTACTCCTTGGTAATGAGTATTGAGTGCGGGCAAAGATTAGGATGAGGCCAAGGCTGACGATCGATGTATGTTGAATGGTAGCTAGCAATCAATGTTGATCTAACTAAGTTGAGACTATTCTACGCCTTCATCGACCATACCTTACCGCACGCTACGTTTCGTTCCAAGAGCTCTTGTCCTCTCTTCAGCTGCTGTTTCGGTTTTTGGGGACAGCTTAACAGCGGACCCCAGGGTGACTACCCTGACAGCGGAGCCACTCTAGGGATATCACCCCCAATCCGAGGTTTCACACTAGGTCAGCTCCCAAAAAGCTCGGGATTAAGCAGGCACACAGTCCGAGAGCCCCATAAAGTAGGACATTCTGTTTCCCAGGCACATGTTGACCGGCTGCTCCATTTTTCTGATTGGTAGTGGTGGTATTTGGGCTCGTCCCTATAGTCTTCAAACAGCTTAGGTCTACCGCCGGCTCAGACACGTTCCCACCGTATGTGATTGTCATTATCGGTGTCACACCAAAGAGGATTGGATCAAGTTCGTCGATATTGCGCGAAGGAGCATCGAGACGATTGGCCGCGACGAGCTCAAGATTGTAGTCTTTCCCTCCCGTGGTTGGGTGGCATTCGCCTTGCTGGACGAATGGCGCCGCCAATGGGCCCGTGAGAGGTCGAGCGAGGATGGTGCCCCAACCCGACGAGGCGACCGTGCACGAGTTCGTCGTGGTCTGGTCACGGAAGGCGTGGCTCAATTGATCGCATACGGACGCAGTTGAGATGCTGTTAGTGCGGATACTTGACAGTGATGCCAGGGCGTGGGTACGTAGACTACTAACGCAACTCTTGCTGAGGGCATCGCTGCAAGTTCCCTGATCGTTTTCATGGTCGGTACCTGGAAATGTTGTCTTGGCTGCCACGCCCTCGAAGAATAGCGCACATGCCTCAATCTCAGATGGACCACCAGCCGGGGTCAAATTCAAGCCTGGGGGTGTTCCGAGGAAGAAGTCCCTCTCAAATGTGCTGTCTGTTCCGTTGATAGACTGAACCGCGATCGTCCAAGTCAAACGCTCGGAAGAAAGAGGGCTAGTGAAGTTGGAGATGCCGAGTGCGCCAGCCGTGGTGTTTCCTATTACGCAGCTAGACTGGTCGTACTGATCGAGGGGACAGCCCACGTCGTCGCAGCTGGACAACTGAGCAGCGCAAAGCTTAATCAGAGACGGGAAGATGAGTGCAGTAGATAGCAAGATAGAGTGGGATAGGAGAGGACCCATCAGGGCTGCAATACAATTGTCTTGACCAAAGTGTTGTGGATAGTAAAAGTGAGGCTGATCAACTTAGAAGAAAGTTTGTCGGAGACGTGGAAGGAAATTGATAGTCTCAAGTAGAGAAAGTCCCGTGGTGTTGAAAGTCTTGAGAAGGCAATTTGGTTGAGCTGATGATTCTGGAGGGAGGGAAGAGGAAGTGCTACGAGGAATATGTATAGAGAAAGTGGATTTGATCAACTTGAAGAGGGACGCTAAATTTAGCGTGCGAGAAGATGTATCGTAGACTCCGACGCCGCATGGCTCGTTATGCACATGACCTTTGAGGGTTGTAGTTTGCGTTGTTTCACAAGCAGCCGCGCTATCGAGATTCTGCATGATGCATGCACCTCAACGTTTCGGGAGAAGGTTGAGAGTCTTGGCATTCAAATACTGATGTATGATCTCTTGACGTACATCTACAGGATATGTAGTGGTCTAGCGTAGTGGTCTAGTGAGCTTGATGTTCCTGTGGTTTCTGATGGTTGATGGTTTCACATCACTGGCGTCGAGGTGATGTAGCCCTTCATTTTACTGAAACTTAGCCTGCGAAGGGAAAAGCTCTGCGCCTAGTTATGTATCGCCCTGTGTTTTATGTAGCCATGGATGCGAAGCCATCTTTCTCGAATATGTTATTGACCTGCCGGGTTCTTGGTATTGAGAGGAGGATATCCAGGCTACTGACCTGCATTGGAATGCTGTGATTTTTGTTGTGAGTATCGAAGGTGAAACATAGGCAAGCAACTGCCAGGGCGAACGTACAGCCAGGGCGAATCTAATGAGATCAGGGATACTCAGCTTCTAAGTACTTAAACTGACAGCTTCTTAAAGGCGTCCTCCATTTGCAAATTCAGAGCACAGATCTCATCTCATACATAGTATAACAGCTGAGTAGATATCTCTACAGCAGTCGCTGCCTGAATTCGTCTCTCCGTATGGGTTTTTGTTTTGCCATCACATTCTACCCGCATACAAGCCATACAGTCATCCTACATCGGTAGTCTTCTCCCACCATCTCGCCGCATTACACAATCACCTGGGCTGTTATAAACGCAGATTGAGGATCGAGATGTCTTTCATCGCCATTTTCGGTACCGCGGTCGGCATTGTTAGCATAGGACTGGGGGTATCAAAATGGTTTCCTGACCAGGACGATCATCAAACGGTTGTTCGGATTGCTGCTGGTCTTTCTACCAACGAAGCAGATTCCACCTCCGGAAACATGCCGGGCATCGGTCTGTACGACGTCATGGGTCGTAAAATTGGATCGACTCATGGGTCGGGCTGGAAGATAAAGGACGGTGACTTTATAGACATCAGCGTTCCCTTCGACGACGGAGTAGGGAAAAAACCAACAGAGTATATCTCCATCGCCAACGGGGGCAATGATGCCTTGTGCATTGCTTACCTTTCCCTTACACAGCCGGACGGGACCAAGAAGGCATGGTATGGGGATGTCGCCAAATCATGTGAGGCAGATTGGTATCACTCTCAGTTGAAGATTGGAGATGATAATCACCAGCCAGCATGCACCTGGATTGATCGCAACCGCTCTAACGGCCTTAGGTATCAGGGCTTCGGGTTGCATATCGATGACTTTGGAGGGACTTGGGAGCGTGCGAAGGAGTACAATGATCACAGAGATCTCATGTGCAATGCCGCTCCAAGATTCAAGATGTACGAGAAGATTCAATCCGAGGACCCTATTCCGTTTTTCAGCCCCCCCTTGGAGTATTCCGAAAACATCCTCACCGATATGGATCCTAGCGCAGTACTAGATAAGACACGCTGGGTGCTTCCACGGGAGGGTCCAAACATCAACAAGGCAGTAGTCGACGGGGATGGCCCGAAAAAGATTCGCAGACAAGAGGTTCCCCAGGATCAAGCAAGCGCGCAACAATCGAGCCTTTTCGCCAACCACGGTGATCATGAGCAAAAGCCCCAATCATAGCGCCAAAGAACTCTGCGAACATCCGCAATCAAAGGGCTACGATTTTGTCTCGCTCGATGAGCAGCTGTTCTGCGACATGAATACCCGAGTAGTATGGCCTCTCTGTAGCGGAACTAAGACTGCCGGTTGCTTTGACCAGAGGTATAGTACGATGAGAGCCGGAAATGGACTTCGCGGGAGAGACACCGATACCGGCTTGTATCCGCAAAAGAAGACCTATGGGAAGACGGTGCTTTGGGATTAGAAGTGTCGTTCCAGGAGTGGATTTCATCCAGAATGTCTCCTTTTCATTCCTCCATCCCTTACGACTGTCTCTGAGAAGCAAGGGGTCAAATTGAAAACTCGAGTGTTATTCATTGGTACAGCCTGGCGATACCTTACTTAAGTACACCTTCCTCCTATTGCTCTGATACCATGTACATTTAGAGAATTGAGCGTTCAAATTTCCTTCGAGAACGGTTGCCATTGGAGGCGAGAGACGTTTTTACGTGCCGCCATCCATATTCGCTTGTGTGGCCACCCGCATGCCTCAGCTCGCTGAGCTGTGAAGTTGCTTGACTTATACAGAGTTCGATGCTTCAGCTCTCGTCAAACGCTGTTTATTAGTGGGTGAGTAATAGATTCGTCCTGTCGAACGAATGTCCCTGAGAATTATTCCGTAGATTGTTGTCCAAAGCTCCCTTCGGGTCACTAATGGTTGAAGGAGATCAAAGCTGCAGCCCGATCCAGCACGGAATACGTACGATACCTTGTTAAAACTGCCCAAGCTCTCCGCAAGAGTGGCGATAGTGAAATTCTGCATGAGCTGTGTCAGTACTCGTACATGTAACGCTAGAGAAACCCGCAAAAGTTCCCTGGCCGCCTGGCGAGCTTGGGTTTCAATACTTAGCCTAATATTCAAAATACCCAAGCTAGCGTATGATTTAGCGCCTGCGAGACATGTCTCAAGGCTTACCCGTCCACTTTCTACATTAGAAACCAAACAGCCTCCACTTCTCACTGAATACCATAATGGACTTCGCCTCTTTAATGTCCGCGCAGATATCGAAAGGTGGACGCGCCCCTACAACCACGAAAGCAGCCGAATCTAATACAAAGTACCTCAAGCGTGCTGAAATCGAAGCCCAACGCCAGCAAGCCTACCTCGACGAACAAGCCGCAATTCAGCGCGAGCGCGAAGCCAAGCTATCCAAGAAGCGCAAGCTAGAAGAGGAAGAAGCTACCCGCAACGCTGAGAGGGATGAGAAGCGCAGACGGTTGGCTGAGGATTCAAAGACGAGAAGGGAGGAGGAAGATGCGAAGAAAGAGCGGGCAAGGAGGAAAAGACTAGGCCTGCCTGAACTACTTGACAAGACGCAAGAGGAGACAGAAGGTTCGCCGTCACAGGGAGACAGAAACGACATACCAGACGAGGAACTCCTTCCCAAACTCCGCGCCCTCGACGAACCCGCCATCCTCTTCGGCGAAACCCACCTCCAACGACTCCGTCGCTACCGCACCCTCACCACCATAGTCTCTACTCCCACGCAGACCACAGGCCCCATACCAACAACCCTCACCCTCGTCCCCGAAGCCGAAATGAAAGTCCCATCCACAGTCCCCAAAGACCCATCAGACCGCCTCTTCCTCTTCCGCCAACTAGCCTCCTACTTCACCATGATCCTCACCGAATGGACCACCGCCCTCTCCGCCCGCGCCCCCTCCATCAAACAATCCCACCAAGGTAAAACCGCCCACAACGCCATGCTCCAATCCCTCACAAACATGATCCCCCTATTCCGGCATTTCGAAAAAGGCGACCTCGAAGACGGCATTCTCGCCCCCTTACTCGAAATCGTGTCGGCGGCGCAGGAAAAGCGATATGTGGATGCGAATGATGGGTATTTGACGCTGAGTATTGGGAAGGCGGCGTGGCCGATTGGGGTTACGATGGTGGGGATTCATGAGCGGAGTGCGAGGGAGAAGTTGCATGAGAGTGATAAGGGGGCGGCGCATATTATGAGTGATGAGGGGACGAGGAAGTGGTTGCAGAGTATTAAGCGGTGTTTGAGCTTTGCGCAGACGAGGTGGCCGCCGGAGGATCTGATGCAGTTGATGGGCTGAAGAGGGAGCTGAACTGGACGGAAGACAAGAACGTTTGTTAATCAAATTCACGGTGTTTGGGCTAGGGCTTTATGCCAGTGGAGCGGTCCATGCGGTATGGCATCTCGTCTGAAAGACTTGTTCATGTGGAATGCAACGTGCAACTTAATGACTGGAGATCAAGTGGAAGTGTGATGATTGAAATGCTGATATTGGAGACATTGCACCGTCCACGTGGGGATATTTGCGCTCAATCCCGTACTGAACATGAACCCATATAGTAGATTCAGTCTACGTTTTGGATCTATCCTCGCGCTTCCCTCCCAACCGTCTCAAGGGCTTCCTCATACCGTCTTCGCAATTCATCACCAAACTCAAACCTCGTATTATCCCTTCCCACCTTTTTCCCCTCCCCCCGTCCCACCTTCTCACTCCTCGCAATATCATTCCAGAACCACCTCGCCTCATTCTCAGCAATCAACGTAGTCGCTCTACCTTCTTTCCCAGCTCTGGCAGTACGTCCAACGCGGTGAACGTAGCTGGTCAGACTCGTTGGCATATCGTAGTTGATGACGTGTGCTAGATCGGGAATGTCTAGGCCACGGGAGGCACGGTCGGAGGCTATCAGTATGGAAGTCTTGCCGGTTTGGAAAGAGGATAGGATTTTGAGGGCTTTGGAGGTGGCTGATGATTTGGTGAGAGTGCTGATACCGGCGTTCCAGTCTGGCCGGATGAGTGCGAGTAGGCGTGCGAGGCGGGAGGCGTGCTCATTTGTTTTAGTGAAGATGAGTATGCCGCGGTTCGTGGGAGCAGGCGAAGATGTGTTTGTTTTTTGAGACGTGGAGAGTAGAGATGATGACGAACTATGTCCAGAATCCGAAGACGAGGTCGACTCCTCAACTGATGAGTCTTCGTCATCAGAGCCATCCTGCAGCCTTTCATCCTTGATTTTTCCCCTTTTGAAAGTTGCTTCCAGGCTAGACTCAATAGCCCGAATAAGGTATAGAGGCTTATCGTTGCTATCTGGTACCTTTATCCCAATTTCCTGTAGCGTATCTGGAAGTTGGATATGTTCCCCGTTCTCAAGTTCAGTCGAATGATGTGTTGCCTCAAGGGCCCGTTGACCCTCAAGTACGACCAGTCTTGGGCGCCTGAGCTTGAGTGCTGTCAACTTAGTCACATCTCTGGTCATGGTAGCGCTTAAGATGATCTTCCGAATCTCTCTTCGACGTGGGCGATGAAATGTTTCGAAGGTGCGTTGCAGTGTTGGATCCAATGGCGGCAGGTATTCAAGATCGGGCAATACGATGTCAAGCCATTGCTGGAAGCCTTCATCAAGTAGTCGATCGGCCTCATCAATTACTAGCCATTTCACATGGTGTAGAGCAAAGCCTGTTGTAGATTGAACATGCTCGACGAGCCGACCAGGTGTACAGATCAATATGTCGACATTTGAAGAGTACTCCACGACATGGTCATACAAGAGTTCGGTACCATCTTTTGGCGTAAGGTAGTTGTCAGGATTCCAATCCATCAAATCCTCCTCGGCAATTTCCATCTCTTGTGTAGCTTTGTAGCCTTCTGGATCATGCCTTTGGTCTTTG
>JAABUI010001269.1_pt1 | contig 15034 bp, 17 predicted proteins | sample 5559111 | NCBI WGS metagenome assembly JAABUI01 (sample SAMN10711870, study PRJNA513365) | rock metagenome | isolation source: Antarctica rocks | place: Antarctica: Victoria Land, Buttleship Promontory
GGCGTACCCGTGCGAGCGATCGCGCCAGCCAGAACTATTGTCCGTTAGCGCCGACGGACCGGCCCCCCCGGTGAGCGCCGCGTAGATTGCGGCGCCATCCATGCCGTCAGTTCACACATCGGGAGGGTTAGTCATGATTTACTCCATCGGGTCGTCTGCGATGCATCGTTCATTACTACCCACCAGCCATCTGAACGGTCTCGTTGATTATCGGGACCACCGGTGCACACGGGGTACCGAAATTAGGAGTTCCCGGCGTAGCGCTTATATCAACCTGCAAGAGATCTGCGTCGTTCACGCCAACACTTATAGCGCAGTTCCCAGGACCATTGGCGTTTGCGGTCTGCACGGAAGCGTAGCCCCGAACTTGTCCGGGGACGAAACTCGTAAACCTCGCACGCCGTTGATACGCCCCCTCAGGTCCACCAGAATTGATGAATATTTGAAGTGTTACGAGAGGCGAATCTGAAGTCGTCGGATCAAACTCACATTGGCGAATCCCGCGGTCGTCGCCAACTTTTCCGGGACGGAAAGAGCCGTATGACTTCATGAAACTGTCTGAAAGCAGGCTGCAGGGGTTCTCCTTTGCGGCAGCCAGGTCAAGCCTGGGACGCTCGATCGGTGGAGACAACCGAGGCTGGCTCGATGGTGAGTTACTATTGCCAGTTGAGGTCTGCGATGTTCCGCTGGACGGAACTTCTCGCGCTACTCCTGCCGTCTCAGCTGAGCACGCGCCCGCGAGCGTCGCTGCACCAAGAAGCATTGTTACAATACCGAGACACCGCCTCGTCACAATCCTGTACGCGACTTTGTTATTCCGTCAGAAGCAACGCTGTCGCCACGCTTGTACGCATCAAAACTCTGCTGCAGCTTTTCTCGCGTCTCAGTTAGAATTTGCAGATACTTCGATGAAGCGTCGTTGTGCCTTTGATCGGCGTCGGAGATCCCCGACACAGCATACCCGCTATAGTCATCCAAGCCCGGGGGCTCGAGCCAATTGGTGTTCCCATTGACCGAGTAATTTTCTTAACAGCCAGGATCGCCTTATCGATCTCGGCAATGACGCTGGGTGCCTGCTCGATGTCGATCTTGATCGTGCCGCCCCCCACGGTCATCGAGCCGATCTCCTCGCCCCAGGCGGCCGCGGCACCCGCTGCAGCCGCGGCCGGACCGGCCGATACCCAGTGTCAGCGCGCTGCCGACCAGGGATCCGGTGACCATCGGTCCTGCGTTCATCGTCGCTCCCCTCGCTCGTGTACACGACCTCTGACGCAGCAACGCGGGGTTTGGTTCCCCCGCGAGCCCCCTACCTTTGCGTACAACGCAGTCCACTCAACCGCAACGAACGTATCCGTGCAAGGCAACGTAAGAGGTTCAGCCGGCGAAGTCGCTGGTCACCACCACGATCAAGCCCGGGGCGAACGAGGCGATGTCCGCGATTCGCGGAGCCGCGACAGCACCAATTGATGACGCCAGTTTCTGCGCGGCGGCCTCTTCTCCGGTTCCCGGTCGGTAGTACACCGTCGTCGTGGGGAACAGGCCGTGGAAGTTACCGACCTCGACCACCTGCCACCCCCGGCCGCGCAGCGCAGCAGCCGCCTTCTCACCCAAACCGGTGACCAGGCTGTTGTTGAACACGCGCACAACAACTTCGCTCGACGGCACGCTACTCGACGTAGTGGGTGGCGCCGCAGGTGCAGCGGCAGGCAACGGTGCCGCGGCCGGTGACGACGCAACCACGGGCGGAGGCGCCTCGCCCGTGGCCACCTCGCTCGACGGCGCAGCGGTGGTCGTCGAAGGCGGCGTGGTGGTGGTGGTGGTGGTGACGGTTGTGGGGGCGGTCGTCGTGAGCGTCGTTGTCGTAGAGGTGCTCGCCGGTACCGACGACGGGCCGGCCTCGGGTGTTGCGCTTGACGGCGGCCCACTGCTCGGCGCGGCAGTGGCGGCATCCGTGGATCCCGATCCCGCCGCGACCACTCCGACACCGATCAGCCCCACCGCAACGGCCACCAGGCCCACGCCCAGCACCCGCAACGGAGGCCGTGGCCCGCCCGGCGCGGGAAGCGTCACTTGATATCGAAGCCGAGGCGGCGCGCCGCACGGGACTTTTGTCTGCTGGCACGCAGCCGACGCAGCCGCTTGACCAGCATCGGATCGGCGGCCAACGCTGCGGGGCTGTCGACGAGGGTGTTCAGAACCTGGTAGTAACGCGTGGCCGACATGTCGAACAGCTCCTTGACGGCCTCTTCTTTGGCGCCGGCGTACTTCCACCACTGACGCTCGAAACTGAGGATTTCGTACTCGCGCCGGGACAGACCCTCGGGCAGCTCCGCCTCGGAAAGAGCATCTGCGGAAATAGGGTCGCCCCGTTCGGCGGGCGTGTTCGCCGCTGCGGCGTCCATCTCACTCCTCGGCTGATGACAGTGACTGCGATGATCCAGGCGGTGAATCACACGCATGTTGTTCTCCCGGGTATTCAACCACGGGAGAACGCGCAGGAGCCGCAACGGCGCACCCGTGACCGTCCCCTCCCGAGCAACGCTGACATCATCAACCCACCAGCTCAACTTCTCGGGAGGCTCGGTGCTCGTTCCCCGTCCGGTGCGCCTCGGTCGCAGCCTTACCGATGCCGCACCGCGGCCCAGCATCACCGCGACAGCGACCTGTCTGATCCGGGCAACGGAGCAACACCGGCAGGCGAACGCTTGCCTTGTCGACGATCCGTACGCGCGGCTGTTCCTACCTGAGCCGCTGCGCACTCTCGCCGGGTCCCGCTACCGACCGCTGCGGAGCATGACTCTCGCCGACCCGTTGACTCTCGGTACGCCGTCCTTCGTCCTGCTGCGCCATCGCTTCATCGACGATCTGCTCCGCACGGCGCTCGCAGGTGCAACACAGCAGGTGATCGTCATGGGCGCCGGCTACGACACCCGGGCCTACCGCTTCGCCGATGCCCTGCACGACCGGCCGATTTTCGAGGTCGACCTGCCTGGGACCTCGCAGACGAAGGCAACAATTGCGCAGCGTCAGGCGGCCGACCTCCCGCACAGCCGACTTCACCGAGTGGAGATCGACTTCGAGCGCGCGTCGCTCGCCGACACGCTGCTCGGCGCGGGGTTCGCCCCGGACACCGCGACCTTCGTCGTGTGGGAAGGCGTGACGCCCTACCTCACCGCCGACGCCGTGCGGGACACGTTGGGCGCTCTCTCCAAAGTCCTCGGCCTGGGCTCGGTCATCGCGGCCGAGTTCGCCGAGCGTCCCGTGGGCGCGCTCGATCCGACCCGCTTCGGCATGCTCATCTTGCCGCGATCGGCGAGTCGGTCCGATTCCTGCTACCGAGAGACGAACTCCCCGCCCTCGTGGCCGGCTTGGGGTACGAGGTGGATGAGCTGGCCAACGGCAGGGAGCTCAGCCACCGGTACCGAGCGGTGCGCCGCACGATCGCCAATCCGTTTCAGTACGTGGCGGCATTGGCTCTGCGGTGACTCTGCTGCCACCCACCCCTCGCTAGACTGCCTCCCTGTGTCGATTCTCCCCATCCGCATCGTCGGCGATCCCGTGCTGCACACCCCCACCGCGCCGGCCGAACAATTCGACGACGAGCTGCGCCGCCTCATCCAGGACATGTTCGACACCATGGACGCCGCCAACGGAGTCGGCCTGGCCGCCAACCAGATCGGCGTAGGCAAGCGCGTGTTCGTCTACGGCTGCCCGGACCGGGATCCTGAAGCCCCAGAAGATGACAAAAAGCACGTCGTCCGCCGCGGCGTGGTGGTCAACCCCCAGCTGGAGACCTCCGAGATCCCGGAGACCATGCCTGATCCCGATGACAACGACGAGGGCTGCCTCTCTGTACCCGGGGAGAACTTTCCGACCGGCCGCGCCGACTGGGCCCGGGTGACCGGGTTCGACGGTGACGGCAAGCCGGTCGACATCGACGGTCGCGACTTCTTCGCCCGCTGCCTACAGCACGAGGTCGGCCACCTGGACGGCGTGCTCTACCTCGATGTGTTGATCGGCCGGAATCAACGCGCCGCCAAGAAGGCCGTCAAGCGCGAGGGCTGGGGCGTTCCGGGACTCAGCTGGACGCCGGGCGAGGTCGACGACCCATTCGGCCACTGATGCCCTCCCCCGGCCAGCGGGTGGTGCTGCGCTACCGGCTACCCGCCGGCGCGACCCACCCGATGACGGACGTGCTCGGCGTCCTGCGCTCGCTCGACCCGATGGTGGTGCAGGCCGAGGACGGCCAACTGACCACAGTGGACTCCCACCGCGTGGTCGCCCTCAAAGCCATCCCGCCGCGTCCGGTGCGCGCGAGTGCGGTGCGCAACCTCGAGCATGCCACCGCCAACGCCTGGCCGGGGCTGGAGCAGCGGTGGCTGGGCAATTGGCTGCTTCGCGCGGGCGCAGGCTTTACCCAGCGGGCCAATTCCGTTGTGCCGCTCGGGCCGCCCGAGATCGACAACGCGGTGGAACTGGTGCAGCAGTGGTATGCCGAACGCGGCCTGCCCGCTCGTTTCCAGCTGCCCGACCGGCTGAGCGTCGACCTACCCGGTTGGGAGCGCACGCCCGACATCCTGGTGCTCACCGCGGACCTGCCCGGTGATGACGCACTCGAGGTTCCGGTGAGCGCCACACCGGATGAGGCGTGGCTGGCTGCCTACCACTTTCAAGGCCAGCCCCTACCCCACGCGGCGCCTGCGGTGCTGAGCGCGGTGCTCGACGGGAAACTCGGCTTCGGCCGCATTCAGCTGGACGACGAGGTGGTCGCCGTCGCCCGCGGCGCCGTCACCTCCGCGCCCGACGGCACTCGGTGGCTGGGGCTCACCGCCGTCGAAGTGGCCGAGACACGCCGCAGGCAGGGTGTCGGCCGCCGCATCTGCGCGGGCATGGCCGACTGGGGGCACCGGCACGGTGCGCGGCGGATGTACCTGCAGGTCGATGCGCGCAACGATGCCGCGCTGGCGCTCTACCGCAGCATGGGCTTCACCGAACATCACCGCTACCGCTACGCGAGCCCACTCAGTCCTCGGTGAACGTCTGCTCCAGCGCGCGCAGGCCGTCCAAGAGCCCGCTGCGTTGCCCCGGCGTCAACCGATCCAGTCGTGCGGCCAGCGCCCGCGTGCGCTCCGAGGTGAGCCCGGTGACCAGTTGCGCACCCTGCGCCGTTCCTGCCAGCAACCGGGCCCGCCCGTCGGCAGGGTCCGCAGCGCGCTGCACGTACCCCGCGCTCTCCAACCCGGCGATCACCCGCGACATGGTGGGTACCGCGACCTGCTCTCGCGCGGCGAGATCGCCGAGGCGCATCGGCCCGCAGCGGACCAAGGTGGCCAGCGCAGACAGCGTGCCCACCCCTAACTCGGTCGGCCGGCGGGCGCGGCGCAACTGCCGGGAGATCCGGCCGAACGCAAGGTTCGCCTCGGCCGCCTCAGTGAGCTCGGTATGCACGTCGCTCATTCAACTGCCCGACATAGCGGAGTGACGCTCGCCGGTGCCGTGCTCCTCGTGGATGTAACGCTTGCCCCGGAACAGGGATGCGGCCGCACCGATGACCATCATGACCGCCGCGGCCACGAACACCACGATCAGTCCGGAGTGGAACGGACCGGAGATGAGCTGCGGGAAGAAGTCCTGCCCGGTGAGCACCTTGGCGTTGACGCCAGGTTGGTCGAGCACCCCGGACGGCCCGAGCAGCGCACCGATCGGGTTGTAGCCGAGAAACGCAGCGAACAGGCTGCCCACCGGCGGTAACCCCGCGACCTGTCCGGCCACGTCGGCCGGGACACCCTGCGCGCGAAGGCCGGAGTTCAGGGCGTCGGGCAAGGTGCTGGCCAGCCCGGCGATCATCAGCGAGAAGAACACGCCGATGGACAATGCTGATCCGGCGTTGAAGAAGGTGCCGCGCATTCCCGAGGCCGCGCCGCGCTGGTTCGCGGGCACGCTGCTCATGATGGCTGCGGTGTTCGGTGAGGAGAACAACCCCGAGCCGACGCCGTTCAGCGCGACGAGCAGCGCAAACAGCCAGTACGGGAAGTTCACCGGGATCAGCAGCAGCGCAATGAAGGTGGCGCCGACCAGCAGCAGGCCACCGGTGGCGAACCAGCGGGCGCCGAAGCGGTCGGAGTAGAAACCGGACAGCGGCCCGGCGATGAGGAAACCAAGTGTCAGCGGCAGCAGGTAGATGCCGGCCCACAACGGGGTGGACTCGAAACTGAAGCCATGCAACGGAAGCCAGATTCCCTGCAGCCAGATGATGAGCATGAACTGCAATCCGCCACGGCCGACCGAGGCCATCAGCCCGGCGAGGTTGCCGGCCCAGAACGCGCGAATGCGGAACAGGCTCAGGTGGAACATCGGCTCGGCGACCCTGGTTTCAATGATGCAGAAAGTCACCAGCAGGGCAATGCCGCCGAAGACGCCACCGAGCACCCACGGGTTGCCCCACCCGGTCGCCGAGTCACCGTAGGGCTGGATACCGTAGGTGATGCCGGCGAGCAGCACCGACAGCCCTACGGCGAAGGTGATGTTGCCCGGCCAGTCGAGCTTGCCGTGGCTGCGTTCGCTGAGCTCGTGCAGTGAGCGGTAGGACCAGATGGTGCCGAGGATGCCGATGGGCACGCTCACCCAGAACACCGCCCGCCAGTCCCACTCCGACAGGACCCCGCCGATGATTAGTCCGAGGAAGGAACCGGCGATGGCGGCGACCTGGTTGATGCCCAGTGCTGTACCCCGCTGGTTCGCGGGAAACGCGTCGGTAAGGATGGCCGTGGAGTTGGCGAACAGCATGGCGCCACCCACTCCTTGCACCACCCGCCACAGGATGATCCACATGGCGCCGGTTCCCGCGTGGAAAGGGTCGACCGACAGTGCGATCGAGGCGACGGTGAACACCACGAAGCCCAGGTTGTAGACCTTGACCCGGCCGTACATGTCACCGAGGCGCCCCAGCGTCACCACCAGCACCGCGGAGACCAACAGGTAGCCCATGATCATCCACAGCAGGTAGCTGACGTTGGCCGGCTCCAGCGGGTTGAGACCGATGCCCCGGAAGATCGCCGGCAGCGAGATGATCACGATGGAGGAGTTGGTGGTGGCCATCAGCACGCCGAGCGTGGTGTTGGTCAACGTCACCCACTTGTAGCGCGGGTGGTCACGGTCGACGCGCAGACGGGGAGTACGCGGCGTGTCGGTCGTGCTGGGCATGGGTCTCCTCAAGGTCGCCGCCCAGGCTAGTTGTGTCGCAGCAACTAAACAATCCGTAAGCTCCGGGTTGGGGCGTCTGCAAGTACCACCAACTACGGGTGCGGCCGTCTGTAACCGCCACCAACTCGCGGCGAGCGCAAGCACGATGGGTTGAGCGAGGCGCGCTCGCGTTCCGCTGGCCTCCGGGCTTAACGCCACCGCGCAGGGACGGTTCCTACCCGTCGCCTGAGTTCGCCATCTCCTTGATGCCCGCACACAGAAGAGCCACCAACCGGCGGTAGACGACGTCGAGGTCGGTCGATTCCGGGTGGCCCTCGTTGGCCTCCAGCACGCAGAACTCATGCAGGGCGCTGCGCAGCGGCCTGCATCCACCAGCGACGGTCACCGGATCGACCTCGCCAGCGTCGGCGCAGGGGCATGCTTTCTCGGTCTCACTCCTATTCTGTACGAGCTATCCAGTACCTCCCCCGCGACGGGCGCCTTCTTCCGGTGCCTCTACGCCATTCCCTTTCTGGCTCTGCTCGCAGCAGCGCAACGGGGGCGCACGCCGTCGACTCGCTCCGCGGGTTCCTGGGTATTCAAGGCTGTGGTGGCCGGTGTGTTCTTTGCGGGCGACCTGCTGCTGTGGCATCAAGCCATCAACGGGATCGCGCCGGACTGGCCACCGTGCTCAACAGCCTGCAAGTGGTGTTCGCCGCCGTGTTCGGACTGATCGTGCTGCGTCAGCGCATCAGCAGGCAACTCTGGTGCGGCATGCCCGTGCTGCTCATCGGGGTTGCGTTGGTCGCGAACGTGCTACAGCCCGATTCTAGTGGCACCAACCTCCTCGGTACGGGGTTGGCCATCCTCTCCGGCGCGGCCTACGCGAGCTACATCGTGCTGATGGGACCGGCCACGCGGGCGGCCGGACAGTCGTCGGGCCCGATGCTCGGAGTCGGCGCATCGATGGCGCCCTCGCGGCGACGCGCGACCTCGCCCGTGCTCGCCTTGTCCTGAAGTTGAGCGTTTGGCGCACGGGTGCATCGGGTGTTCAATCCAGTCCGTTTTGCTACAACTGCTGCGCAGCTATTTGCAGCCCTACCGGCAGGCGATCAGGGCGATTGTGGCCTTACAACTCGTGCAGACCCTGGCCGCGCTGTACCTGCCGACGCTGAACGCGGACATCATCGACTACGGCGTGGTCCGCGGCGATACCGGCTACATCATGCACACGGGCGCCATCATGCTGGCGGTCACGCTGGTGCAGATGGGCTGCTCGATCGCGGCGGTGTTTTACGCCGCACGCACCGCGATGGCGCTGGGCCGCGACCTGCGGGCAAACGTCTTCGACCGGGTACTCACCTTCTCCGCGCGCGAGGTCGGCCAGTTCGGGGCACCGTCGCTGATCACCCGCACTACCAACGACGTCCAGCAGGTGCAACTGCTCGCCCTGGTGACCTTCACCCTGATGGTGTCCGCGCCGATCATGTGCGTCGGCGGCATCCTGATGGCGCTGAACCAGGACGTGCCGCTCTCGGCGTTGCTGCTCATTGCCGTGCCCCTGCTCGGCGTGATCATCAGCGTCATCATCTCCCGGATGCGGCCGATGTTCCGCCTGATGCAGGAACGTATCGACCGGATCAACCAGATACTGCGCGAACAGATCACCGGTATTCGTGTCATCCGCGCCTTTGTGCGTGACGTCGACGAGCAGCGCCGCTTCGCCATGGTCAACACCGAGCTGTTCGACGTCTCTCGTGGCGTCGGCCGGCTGATGGCGTACATGTTCCCGCTGGTCATGCTGGTCATGAACGTCTCCAGCGTGGCCGTGCTGTGGTTCGGCGGCCACCGTATCGACAGCGGCGGAATGCAGATCGGGGCACTGACGGCGTTTCTGTCCTACCTGATGCAGATCCTGATGGCGGTGATGATGGCGACCTTCATGTTCATGATGGTGCCGCGTGCCGAGGTCTGTGCGGAGCGGATCACCGAGGTCGTCGGTACCGACTCCAGCGTGGTGCTGCCGTCTCGTTCTACCGCCCGCGGCAGCCGTCGGGGACATCTGGAGCTGCGCGACGTGCAGTACCGCTTGCCCGGCGCGGAGGAGCCGGTGCTGCGCGGGATCAGCCTGACAGCCCGACCGGGTCAGGTTACGGCCATCATCGGCAGCACCGGCAGCGGCAAGACCACGCTGCTCAACCTCATCCCGCGCTTGATGGACGCCACTGTTGGCGTCGTGCTGGTGGACGGCGTCGACGTGCGCGAGCTCGACCAGCGCGTGCTGTCCAAGGCGGTCGGGCTGGTCCCGCAAAAGCCGTACCTGTTCACCGGCACCGTCGCGTCCAACCTGCGCTACGGCAACACCGACGCCACGGACGACGAGTTGTGGCAGGCGTTGGCGACCGCGCAGGCCCGGGAGTTCGTCGAGCAGATGCCCGACGGTCTGCAGGCGCGGATCGCGCAGGGCGGCACCAACGTCTCCGGCGGTCAGCGCCAGCGACTGGCCATCGCCCGGGCGCTGGTGCGTCGACCCGAGATCTACCTGTTCGACGACTCGTTCTCGGCCCTGGACTACGCCACCGATGCCGCGCTGCGCACCGCGCTGGAGCGGGAGACCGCCGAGGCCACGGTGGTCATCGTGGCACAGCGGGTGAGCACCATCCGGGGTGCCGACCGGATCGTGGTGCTCGACGAGGGCGCGGTCGTCGGCAGCGGCACCCACGAAGAGCTGATGAGCGCCAACGAGGTATACCGGGAGATCGTGCTGTCCCAGCTGAGCGCGCAGGAAGCGGCATGAGCGGGCGGAGCGACGTGGGGATCCGACCATGACCCGGCCGGTTGCCGAAGCCGCACCCGCCCGCGCGCCGGGTCCCGATCCCGCTGCTCGACGCGGGCCAGGCGCCTTCATGGCGGGCAGGCCGGTGGAGAAATCCCTGGACTTCCGGGGCTCCGGGCTCCGCCTGCTGCGCACCTTGCGCCCGGAGCGGCTGCTGCTCGTGGCGGTACTCGCCCTCGGCGCCCTCAGCGTCGGGCTCACGGTGCTCGGGCCGAAGATCCTGGGGCGGGCGACCGACTACATCTTCGCCGGTGTGCTGGGGCGCCACATTCCTGCCGGCACCACTACCACCGAGGCGGTGCAACAACTGCGCGCGAGCGGAAACGGCAACCAGGCGGACATCTTGGCGACGATGCACGTCGTCGCCGGCCAAGGTATTGACTTCGGCGCGGTCGGCCGGGTGCTGCTGCTCGCGCTGGTGGTGTACGCGGCGGCATCGGTGTTCAGCTTGCTGCAGGGCCGGCTGGTCACCACCGTGGTGCAGCGCAGCGTCTTCCGGCTGCGCGAGCAGGCGGAGGTGAAGTTGTCGCGGCTGCCGCTGAGCTACTTCGACCGCCAAGCCCGTGGGGAGGTGCTCAGCCGCGTCACCAACGACATCGACAACATTGCCCAGTCCCTGCAGCAGACGCTGAGCCAGATCGTCACCTCGCTGTTGAGCATCGTCGGGGTGCTGGTGATGATGCTGGTGATTTCGCCGCTGCTCGCCGTGATCGCGCTGGTGACAGTGCCGGTGTCGGTGTTCGTGGCGGCGCAGATCGGCAAGCGGGCGCAGCCACAGTTCGTCACGCAGTGGGCCAGCACCGGTCGGCTGAACGCGCACATCGAGGAGATGTACACCGGCCATGCCCTGGTCAAGGTGTTCGGGCAGCAGGAGCACGCGGCGCAGACCTTCGCCGAGCACAACGACGCCCTCTACTCCTCGAGCTTTCGGGCTCAGTTCATCTCCGGGACTATCCAGCCGGCCATGATATTCATCGGCAACCTCAACTACGTGCTCATCGCCGTCGTTGGTGGTCTGCGGGTGGCCACCGGCTCGCTGTCCCTCGGGGACGTGCAGGCGTTCATCCAGTACTCGCGGCAGTTCAGCCAGCCGATCACCCAGGTGGCGAGCATGGCGAACCTGCTGCAGTCCGGCGTGGCCTCGGCCGAACGGGTGTTTGCGCTGCTCGACGCCGAGGAGCAGTCGCCGGATCCTGTTGTGCCGCAGCGGCCGTCGGTGGTCCGTGGCCGCGTCGAGTTCCACGACGTGTCCTTCCGCTACAGCCCGGACGTACCGCTGATCGAGGACCTGTCCCTCAGCGTGGCACCGGGCCAGACGGTGGCCATCGTCGGGCCGACCGGCGCGGGCAAGACCACGCTGGTCAACTTGCTGATGCGCTTCTACGAGGTCAGCGACGGTTGCATCACCCTGGACGGGGTGGACATCGCGGCCATGTCCCGCGACGAGCTGCGGTCGTCCACGGGCATGGTGCTGCAGGACGCGTGGTTGTTCGGGGGCACCATCGCGGAGAACATTGCCTACGGTGCACCGGCCTCTTCGCGGAAGCGCATCGTCGAAGCGGCCGAGGCGACCCACGTCGATCGCTTCGTCCGCACGCTGCCCGCCGGGTACGAGACTGTGCTCGACGACGAGGGGACCAGCGTCAGCGTCGGGGAGAAGCAGCTCATCACCATCGCCCGTGCGTTCCTGGCCGAGCCGGCCGTCCTCATCCTGGACGAGGCGACAAGCTCGGTGGACACCCGCACCGAGGTGTTGATCCAGCGGGCGATGAACTCACTGCGCCGCGGACGCACCAGTTTTGTCATCGCCCACCGGTTGTCCACGATTCGCGATGCCGACGTCATCCTGGTGATGGAGTCCGGACGCATTGTCGAGCAGGGCACGCACGCCGAACTGCTGGCGGCGGAGGGCGCCTACGCACGGTTGTACATGACACAGTTCGCGCATGCCGCCGCCGAGGTGGGCTGACTTCACGACATAGCTGGGATGCTCACCCGAAACGACGCACCCCCGGCGCCATCGAGGTACACCAGGTCGCCGCCGTGAGCGCGCACCAGGCCGCGCCAATTGGTAATCCCAGCCCGGCACCCCCGGTCGCCCGTGATCGGGAGGAGTCAAGTCGGCTGAAGCGCTCGAAAACGCGGTCCCGGTCCGCAGGCGGGACGCCCGCACCGGTGTCGGAGACTGTAACGATGACCCAGCCGTCGGTGGAGGTCAGCTCGAGGGTGATGTGGCCTCCCGAAGGAGTGGCGTGCCGGGCGTTGTCCAGCAGGTTGGCGAAGATCTGCCCGAGCCGTAGCGGGTCGCCGGGCACCACGGCGTGCGCCGCGCTGTCGAGCTGGAAGTGCCGATCGGGACCGAGTAGCCGGGCCCGGTCCAGCTCCTGGCGAAGCAATTCGACCAGGTCAACCGGTTCCTGTCGCAGCTCCACGCCCTGGTCGAGGCGGGCAATCGCGAGCAGGTCCTCCACGAGACGGCCCGCCCGTTGGGTCTCGCGGACCATCCCGACGGCGATGCGCTCACGCTCGGCGCGGTCCGGGTGATCCCGCAACAGGCTCTCCGCGTTGATCTGCAGCGCGGCCAGCGGGGTCCGCAGCTCGTGTGAGGCGTCGCCGAGGAAGTTCCGCATCCGGGCCTCCGCCGCACCGGCCGTGGCCAGGGCCGCTTCGAGCTCGTCGAGCATGGTGTCGAACGCCTCCGCCGTCCGGCCGAGTTCGGAGTCGGAACGCCCAACGTTCAACCGGCGTCCTCGGTCACCGGCGGCGATCCGCCGTGCCACCGTGGTCATGTCATCCAGCGGGCGCAGCGCAATCCGCGACAGCCGGGACAACAACAGTCCGGCCAACGCCAACGCCACCGCCCCGCCGATGGCTTCGAGCAGGATCAGCCGGTGCAACGCGCTCGTGATCTGGGTGGTGTCCGTGGACAGGGTCAGCACCTGCCCGTTGCCCAAGGTTGCGCGTACATAGAGCACGCTGCCCGCGCTCTGTACCGGTGCTGCGGGCGGCGGCGGCCGCTGAGCGGGCCCTTTGCGGCCGGCCGCGGGTCCCGGCGGCACGGGCGGAGCGGCGGCGGTGTCGGCAACGACGCACGTGCTGGCCCCTGGCGTGCACAGCTGCGCGGTAACGCCATCGCCGCGCAAGCGGTCGACGACCTGCTGTGCGGGCAGGGTCGTACTGAGCTGGCCGGCCAGTCCGACGCGGTCGGTCAGGCGGGTGCGCGCCTCGGCCTGCAACCGGGAGCTGAGGGCGACATCGACGGCGATGAACAGCACGATGAGGATCGCGGTGAGCAGCGCGAGCGTGGTCACGGTGACGCGTCCGCGCAACGATGTCGGGTGCGGTACCAGCCGCGATCCGCTCACGGCCGTAGCACGTACCCCAGCCCGCGCACCGTGTGGATCAGTCGCGGACCGTGCTGTTCCAACTTGCGACGCAGCGCGCTGGTGTGCACCTCGACGAGGTTCGGGTCGTACTCCTGGTAGCCCCAGACCTGAGTGAGGATCTGCGTCTTCGACAGCGTCTGACCGCGATTGGCGGCGAGGTAGGCGAGCAGCCGGTATTCCGTGGCCGTCAGCTCCATCCGGGTGCCGCCTCGGGTGGCGACCGCCGCGCCCTCATCCAGGACCAGGTCGCCGATCTCGATGGTCGCCGGAATGCGGCCGAGCCTGCGCAGCAAAGCCGCCACCCGGGCCAGGACCTCCTCGGTGGCAAACGGTTTGACGACGTAGTCGTCCGCTCCGGCGTCGAATCCACGGATCCGGTCGGGGACGCCGTCACGAGCGGTGAGCATGAGCACTGCGGCGTCTCCGCGGGCGCGCAACGCCCGTGCGAGGGCGATACCGTCCCGTCCGCCCGGCAACATTAAGTCCAGTACCGCAAGGTCCGGCCGGAAAGAATCGACGACCTGCTCGAAATCGGTGCCGTCGGCCAGCTCGTGCACCCGATAGCCGCTGACCCTCAACGCCTGCGCCAGCGGCTTCCGGATCATCAGCTCGTCCTCGACGACAAGTATCCGGGCAGCCATAGGCCCAGTCTGCCGCGTCCGGCGGGCGAGTGTCGCGCTGCCCAGCAGTGCCTTCAGGTTCTTTTCAGGTCGGTCGGTCAACGTGGACCACGAAAGTCGCAACCCACACGCAACCCGCTAGGGGAAACAACCATGAACGACGACACTCGTCCCCTCGAGCGCATCATCATCGAACACCCCGAACCCGACGAATACCCAGAAGCCAATTCGCCCCGGCGGCGCATGGGCACGCGGCGCAACCGTGTCCGCGGCTCCAGCCGTGGTGGTCATGGTCCCCTGGTTGCAGTCGGTCTCAGTGGTCTCATCGTTGGTGGGCTGTTGACCACTACGCTGTTCAACGGTCCCATCGGCACCAGCAACGACTCCACACCTCCCGCGCAGAACGGGTCCTCGCAGACCGCCGTTACGCAGGGTGGGTCGGCCCAGGACGGGCCGACGCAGGGTGGCTCCGGCCAAGGCGGCTCAGGGCAGGCCACCGTTCCGCAGGCACCGGCGGTGCCTCAAGGAGGACCGGGTGCCGTGCCTGCTGCGCCTGGCTCCACAGGACCCGGCGCACACGCCGGGCCCGGACGACGGGGCGCGATGGCGAGCCCGCCCGGCCGCCGCGGCGGACCGGCGCCTTCAGATGAGTCCGGCACGGTGAGCAGATGAACGGCAGGAGTGAGCCCCAGCCATGGCCGGTGCGCCCATGCTGACCGTCGTCGACTTGGTCATCGTGGCGGTGGTGGTGTTGGCGGCCATGCACGGCTGGCGGCTGGGTCTGAGCGGCTTCGCTTTCGGACTCGCCGGGTTGGTGGCAGGCGGGCTGGTGGGACTCTGGATTGCCGGTTGGCTGATCGGCACCCACTGGTCGCCGCCGGTGCTGAGCTTCCCCTCGAATCGTGGAGGCTTCTTCATTATGGTTGGGTCTGCTGGTGGTGGGCAAGCGTTCGATTCGTGGCGGTGGTTTCGGTCTCGATGAGCTCCGCGATGATGATCACCTCCTGGCA
>JAABUI010001270.1_pt1 | contig 15029 bp, 18 predicted proteins | sample 5559111 | NCBI WGS metagenome assembly JAABUI01 (sample SAMN10711870, study PRJNA513365) | rock metagenome | isolation source: Antarctica rocks | place: Antarctica: Victoria Land, Buttleship Promontory
GTTTAGGTCATAGGCGTCATCGGCGCCACAGTCAAACACCTGGACCGGTGTGTCGCAAGGGGAACCGCGTCAACTCACACAGCGATCAGCAGCCGAAAATCCCTGATCATCGGAAACTCAAGCTAGAGGCGCTGTGCCCGCTCGTTGGACTCGCGCGTCCACAGGCTGGTGCGCACCCAGCCGAGGCGGTCCGTGTTCGCGTGCAGTCCGGCCATCAGTGTCGAGCCCAGGCCCTGGCCCCACAGGTCTGGGTGTACGAAGACCATCGACACGTGCCCATAGCCCGGCACCACCTCCCCGGAGCCATCGTCAGCTCGGCCCGGTTCGGCCAGCGCAACCGCTGTGACGCGCAAACCTGTTCGCCCCACCACCACAGATGCGTCCACGGCCTGCAGCTTCTCCACAACACGCTGCACCCGCTGAACAGTGGGGGGCAGCCCTCGAGCTGTGTTGGCAGCACGCCACACCTCGACGGCCGCGGACACGTCCGCGGGTCCGGCAACCGCGACTGTCAAATCCGCTACCTGATCCTGCACGTGGCGTCCTACTCGTCAATCCTCTGCCAAAACATTCAAGGTCATCACCCAGTCGGTGGGCGTGGATAGGTTTTATCCATGACGGACGCCATGACCGGCTCGCTGCGGCAGTACATGCAGCAGGGACGCGACGCGATGATGCGCACGCTCGAGGAACTGAGTGAGTACGACGCGAGGCGCCCGCTCACGCCGAGCGGCACTAACATTCTCGGGCTGGTCAAGCACCTTGTTGGCGTTGAACGGTCCTACCTCGGGGAGTGCGTCGGCCGGGCGCCCGAGTTCACCTTGCCGTGGGAGGAGGACGGCTCGATCTGGGACGGCGCCGACATGTGGGTGCGCGCGGACGAGTCCCGCGACTACATCGTCGGCCTCTACCACCAGAGCTGGCGGAACTCCGACGCCTCGATCGAAGCGGTGCCGCTGGACACCGAAGCCCACGTCAGCTGGTGGAAGGAGGGCACGCGCCACCCCTCCTTCGGCAGCCTGATCATCCGGGTCGTGGCCGAAACCGCCCAGCACGCAGGCCACGCCGAGATCCTGCGCGAGGGTCTCGACGGACAGGGCGGTCGCGACGCCGACTCGTTCGGTGACAACGACACCTGGACGGCGTACATCGCGCGCATCCGCGAGGCCGCCCACCCGTTCCGGACCCACGCCTGACAGTGGCCGCGATCGTCGACGAGGAGCCTGGGCCGGCCACGAGCTGCTCGCAGTCCCCCCAATCCGCTACTCCCCGACGGGGCCACCACCGAGCTCCGCCACCACATCGAGGTGACCGAGGTGGCGGGCGTACTCCTGGAGAAGGTGGAACAGAACCCGCTCAAGGGTGGGCGGAGGAGCACCGTCCCAGCGCGGTCCCGGCCGACCGACACTGGCCAGGTCGTTGTCCTCGACGATTGTCCGGCTACGAACCGCCTGGGCCTGCAGGGAAGCAAGGAGATCCTCGGTGGTCTCCTCGGGTGTGACGCACCACCGGTCGCCTCGCTGATCGCCCCACGGCTCGTCGACCTGACGGCCCTCGAAGCCCCACTCAAGCCAACGCAGCTCGACGAAGGTGAGGTGCTTGACCAGCTCCAGAGGCGTCCATCCTGACGGCAGCCGGCTACCGCGTCGCTCGTCCTCACTGAGACCCCCCGTCTTGGCGAGGATTTGCGCCCGGAAGTAATCGAGGTAGCCCAGGAAGACCCCGGCGCGGGAGTCGACAGGGAGCGTGGGGCTGGGAAAACGTTCATCCACCCCGCCACGATGGCACAACGATAGGACCACTCGGCGGTCCCGCCTGACCATCGTTGACCGCGATGTCCGACTCTCGCTGGTGGGATCAGGCAAAGTCCACCACGTTGGCAGCGCTGGTCGTGCAGTTCGAGAGCTGCCGAGCAGGAAGGGATGGCTGCCCCGGAGCTGTCGTAGCTCATCCGCATACTGGAGGCGTGACGAACCCGACGGGCAACTGGGCACTCGAAAATATGCCAGCGTTTGAGGAGTTGTACGCGGCGATCGAGCAGATGTCGCTAGAAGCCGGTGCAGCTGGCGACTCGGTCCAGGAAACCGGCGGCCTGGAGGTGGCTGCGCCGTCTGTCGACATTGCCCGCGAGCGCGTTGCTCATGCGGCCGCGACTGTCCGTGAGTGCCCGCCACCGCCGGACGCCGATAGCGCCCGGCATCTTGCCGCCGCGTTGGACGCCTTAGATGAGTTCCGCATGGCGGAGCGAGTCGACGACTGGGTCCAGTCGTGGACGCGCGCAATGGAACATAGGGATGCCTTCACCCGGGCGTTCGCTATCGCCAATGGCCAGCGACCGGCTGGCTCGTGAATCTCTGACTACGAGACGCCCGGCACAGCACCAGCGACGATTGGCGGCCAGGGCAAGCGGCGGCGTCCACCGCGCCCAGCGAGCTGCGTCCCGGACCTAAGGATCGTCTATCGGAACAGTCCTGAGAGCTGCAGACCGGTTTGGTAGTTGGTTTCGTACGTCGACTCGGAGACGGGATTTTCAGACAGCTTTCCGGACGCGACGACGTGGGCAGCTCCACTGTGGTGTGGTGACGGGGAACTACGCACCCGCGCGGCAGATCAGCGTGAGGTCGCACACTGTGACGCGATGACGAAGTGCGGCCTTGCCCCGTCCGAGCCGTATGTCCCTGCGCGCACCCTGTAGGCCTAAGTTGGCACTCAAACCGGAGACACAGCAGAAAGACTTGGGGGGTTCACTCGTGGCGGGTCGTCCGCGCAAGACCGCAGCCAAGCCGACGAAGACGTTGGAGCAGCAGCTGTGGGACACCGCCGACGCGCTGCGCGGCAACCAGGAGCCGAGCGAGTACAAGCACGTGGTGCTCGGTCTGGTGTTCCTGAAGTACATCTCCGACCGGTTCACCGAGCGCCGCCTCGCGATCGAGGCCGAGCTCGCCGCCGACGGCATCCCCGAGGAGCGACGCGCACGGTTCGTCGAGGACCGCGACGAATACGCCGGACACAACGTCTTCTGGGTCCCGGCCGACGCCCGGTGGGACACCATCCAGGCCGGCGCGAAGCTCCCCAGCATCGGGCAGGACATCGACACCGCAATGGACCTCATCGAGAAGGAGAACCCGGTCATCCGCGGGGTGCTCCCCCGCAACTACGGGCGCGAAGGGCTCGACAAGGGCCGGCTCGGACAACTGGTCGACCTGATCGGCTCGATCGGGTTCACTCAGACCGACGACCACGGCAGCGACGACGTCCTCGGGCGCGTGTACGAGTACTTCCTCGGCCAGTTCGCCGGCAAGGAGACCGGCAAGGATGCCGGCGCGTTCTACACACCCCGCTCGGTAGTGCGAACGCTGGTCGAGATGCTCGAGCCATTCCACGGCCGGGTGTACGACCCGTGCTGCGGCTCGGGTGGCATGTTCGTCGAGTCCGCGAAGTTTGTGCAAGCGCACAACGGGACGCGCACCGACGTCGCGATCTACGGCCAGGAGTTCACCGACGCCACCTGGAAGCTGGCCAAGATGAACCTTGCCCTACGCGGGATCGAGGCCGACCTCGGCGAGCGCTCGGACGACTCATTCGCTCACGATCTACATCCAGACCTGCGCGCGGACTTCATCCTCGCCAATCCCCCATTCAACGTGTCGAATTGGTGGGACGCGAAACTTGCCGACGACCCCCGCTGGACGTTCGGCGTACCGCCGCAGGGCAACGCCAACTTCGCCTGGGTGCAGCACTTCGTCTATCACCTGTCCCCGCGCGGGACGGCCGGGTTCGTCCTCGCCAATGGGTCGCTGGCGTCCAAGAGCGGCGGCGAGGGCGACATCCGCCGCAAGCTTGTTGAGGCCGACCTCGTCGACTGCATCGTCGCCATGCCTGACAAGCTGTTCTATAACGTCGCAATTCCAGTCACGCTGTGGTTTGTGTCGAAAGACCGGCACGGCAACGGCCACCGCAAACGCGTCGGCGAGGTGCTGTTCATCGATGCCCGCAAGCTCGGCCGCATGGAAACCAGGCGGCTGCGGATGCTCGACGACGCCGAAATTGCCATGATCGCCGACACCTACCACGCCTGGCGCAACCACGACGGCGGCTACGCAGACATGCCCGGCTTCTGCAAAGCGGCACCGCGACACGAAATCGCCGGCCACGACTTTGTGCTCACACCCGGCCGCTACGTCGGAGCCGAAGAAACCGTAGCCGACGACGAACCGATCGAAGAAAAGATCGAACGCCTCAAGACGGAACTCTTCGCCGAGTTCGACCGCGGCCAAGAACTGGAAACTTTTGTTCGTAACCGGCTCGAAGGCTTGCGCTGATGCCAAGCTGGACGACAAGGGGGCTCGGGGCTAGATCGACAAATCTCGACCGCCGGCGCGTGCCCGTTCGCTCGTCGGATCGGCGGCCTGGGCCCTATTCGTATTACGGAGCAAGCGGAGTCGTCGATCAGGTAGACGGTTTCCTCTTCGACGGGTTACACCTGCTCGTTGCTGAAGACGGCGAGAACCTGCGCAGTCGCAAGACGCCCGTTGCGTTCCTCGCGGACGGCAAGTTTTGGGTCAATAATCACGCGCACATCTTGACCGCGAACAGAGACAATGACACACGTTTCCTCGCCTATGCGCTTGAGGCCATGGACATCAGCGGCTACATCACGGGGTCGGCGCAGCCGAAGCTGACCCAGGCAGCACTCGCATCGATCCCAATTTGTGCGCCGGACCGCGAAGAGCAACGCGGGATCGCGGCGACGTTGGGGGCGCTGGACGACAAGATCGAGTCGAACCACCGCGCTCGTGATCTCATCAAAGGACTGCTATTAGCGGCATTCGAAGAGTTGTTAGCAAAGAACAAATTCGAGGAAGTTCCGCTCGCTGGAATCGCAACCTCCACGAAGGGCGTCTCGTACAAGAGCGTCGATCTCCTACCGTCAATAATCTCCCTTGTCACGCTGAAGTCAATCGACCGCAGGGGTGGTTACAAGTCGAATGGACTGAAGCAGTACGTAGGGCCGTATAAGCCGCAACAGGTTACGCTTCCTGGTGACATTGTCGTCGCCCAGACCGACCTGACGCAAGGAGCGGAAGTCGTCGGGCGGGCAGTGCGTGTGCCCCCTGAAGATTCGGCCGCCACGCTCGTCGCCTCACTTGATCTTGTAATCGTCCGTCCCAATCCCGATATTCCGACCGAGTACCTTCTCGGTGTGCTGACCGATGAACGATTTCGAGCTCACTGCTGTAGTCGCACAAGCGGCACGACAGTGCTTCACTTGGCGAGCGACGCGATCCCGACATACATGGCGCCGCTTGTGGGGACTGATGTTCGCGAAGATTTTGCGTCACGTGCTCGCCCGCTCGTTGAACGGGGGGACGGTCTTGCATCTGAGACTCGTTCACTCATTGCGCTTCGCGACACACTGCTACCCGAACTCTTGTCGGGGCGAATTCGGGTGTCAGAGGCGCGAGGGGTGGTCGAGGAGGCAGTGGGGTGAACACGTTGAACGAGTCGACGGTCGAGCTGGCGGCGTTGGAGTACCTGCGCCAGCTCGGCTGGTCGACTGCGTTCGGCCCGTCGATCGCCCCAGACGCTCCCGGTACTGAGCGGTCGTCGTACGAACAGGTGTACCTCTTGGGCCGACTCCGAGCGGCTGCCACGCGCATCAATCCTGCCCTCGACCCGTCCGTCGTCGACGAGGCGATCAAGCGGTTGGAGCGGGCGGAGTCGCAGAGCGCGATTACCGAGAACCTCCGTGTCCACCAGCTGATTTCGCAGGGCGTGCCGGTCGAGTACCGCGACGCCGACGGTGCGGTGCGTACCGTCCGGGTCCAGCTGATCGACTTCGGGCACCCCGACAGCAATGACTGGGTGGCGGTCAACCAGTTCACCGTCGTGCATAACGGCAAGAAGCGCCGCCCGGACATCGTCGCCTTCGTCAACGGCATCCCCCTGGCTCTGTTCGAGCTGAAGAACCTTGCCAACGAGCACGCCACCCTGAAGACCGCGTGGAACCAGATCCACACTTACCGCAACGACATACCGCCGATCTTCACGCCGAACGCAATGACGATGATCAGCGACGGCACCAGCGCGGCGATGAGCTCGTTCACCGGGGTGTTCGAGCACTACGCGCCGTGGAGGACGATCGACGGCCGGGAGGTCGTCACCAGCAAGCCGGCTTTGGAGGTGCTGGTCAAGGGCGTCTTCGACCAGCGCCGCTTCCTGGACTTGCTGCAGAGCTTCGTGCTGTTCAGCGACGAGGCGACCGGGCTCGTCAAGCGGGTCGCGAAGTATCACCAGTACTGGGCGGTCAACGCCGCGGTCGAGTCCACCGTCGAGGCCGCCGGCCCGGACGGTGACCGGCGCGGCGGCGTGGTGTGGCACACGCAGGGCTCGGGCAAGTCGATCGAGATGCTGCTCTACGCGGCGAAGATCATGCGCGACGCGCGGATGGGCAACCCGACGCTGGTGTTCATCACCGACCGCAACGACCTCGATGACCAGCTCTTCGGGGAGGTGTTCGCCCCCGCTGAGATCCTGCCCGAGAAACCGGTGCAAGCCGACAACCGCGCCGAGCTGCGGACCCTGTTACGGCGCGCCTCTGGCGGCATCGTGTTCACCACCCTGCAGAAATTCGCCCCGACACGCGCGGTGACACCAACCCTGTGTTGACCGACCGGCGCAACGTGGTCGTCATCGCCGACGAGGCGCACCGGTCGCAGTACGGGTTCACCGAGGCGCTCGACACCGCGGGCAGGCTCACTTCGGGTCTGGCCAAGCACATGCGTGACGCCCTACCTAACGCGACCTACCTGGGGTTCACCGGCACCCCCATCGAGTCGACGGACAGGTCGACCCGCGCGGTGTTCGGTGAGTACATCGACGTCTACGACCTCACCCGGGCCGTGGAGGACGGCGCCACGGTGCGGATCTTCTATGAGTCCCGCTTGGCTAAGGTCAGCCTCGACGCGGAGGTGGTGGAGAGCCTGGATGAGCTGGCCGATGAGATCACCGAGAACGCCGAGGAGGCCGACGCGACCCGCGCCAAGTCCAAGTGGGCGCGCCTCGAGGCGATCGTGGGGGCGCAGCAGCGGCTCGACATCGTCGCCGCGGACATCGTCGAGCACTGGGAGCGGCGCCGGGCCGAGCTGTTCGGCAAGGCCATGATCGTCGCGATGAGCCGGCGTATCGCCGTCGAGCTGTACGAGAGGATCGTCGCGTTGCGGCCGGACTGGCACGACGACGACCCCGATGCCGGACGGATCAAGGTCGTGATGACCGGCTCGGCGGCCGACCCGGCCGCGTTCCAACCGCACGTCCACCCCAAAGACGTCCGCAAGAAGCTGAAGCTGCGCGCGAAGGACCCCGACGATCCACTGGAGATCGTCATCGTCCGCGACATGTGGCTCACCGGGTTTGACGCCCCAGCCATGCACACGATGTACGTGGACAAACCGATGCAGGGCGCCGGGCTCATGCAGGCCATCGCCCGGGTCAACCGCACCTTCCGCGACAAGCCCGGAGGGCTCATCGTCGACTACATCGGCGTGGCCACCAACCTCCGGCAGGCCCTGGCCGAGTACTCCCCCAGCGACCGCGACCAGGCCGGGGTCCCGATCGAGGACGTTGTTGCCGTCATGCTGGAAAAGCACGACATCGTCCGTGGCCTGGTGCACGGCTGCAACTACGACTCCTCGCCGCACCTCTCCCCCGCTGACCGCCTCGCCCAGCACGCCCTCGTCCTCGACTTCGTCATGGCCGACCCCGACCTCACCTCCCGCTTCCTCGACCAGGTCCTCGCCCTGGCCAAGGCGTTCGCGTTGTGCGGCGCGCGCGACGAGGCCGCCGCGATCCGCAACGACGTCCGCATGGTCACGGACGTCCGGGCCGCCATCCTGAAGATCCAGAACCCGGACTCCGGGCGCGGTGGCAGCGGCGCCGTCGAGTTCGACACCGCGATCGGCCAGCTCGTCAACGAGGCCGTCGCCGCCGACGAGGTCGTCGACATCTACAAGCTCGCCGGCATCGACACCCCCGAGCTGTCGATCCTCTCCGACGAGTTCCTCGACAGCCTCATCGGCAAGGACAAGCCCAACCTGCAGATGGGGCTGCTGCGCCGGCTCATCAATGATCAGATCCGCACCGTGCAGCGCACCAACGTCGTCCAGTCACGACGCTTCTCCGAGCAGCTCGACGAGGCGATCAACCGCTACACCAACCGGGCCCTGACCACCGCCGAGATCGTCGCCGAGCTCGTCAAGATGGCCAAGGAGATGAAGGCCCAGAACGACCGGCACAACAAGCTCGGACTTTCCGTCGCGGAAGCCGCGTTCTACGACGCCGTCGTCCAGAACGACGCCGCCATCCTGCAGATGGGTGACGAGACGCTCAAGCAAATCTCCGTCGACCTCGTCGGAGCTGTTCAGCAGAGCGCCACCATCGACTGGTCCATCAAGGAGTCCGTCCGCGCCGCGATGCGGTCGAAGATCCGCAGACTGCTCGCCAAGTACGGCTACCCACCCGACCTCGAAGAGCGCGCCGTCGAGCTGGTCCTCGAGCAAGCGGAACTGTTCGCCCACAACACGGCGTAAGCAAACGCGGCGAAGTGCCCAGTTCCCGTGACCGACTCATTGTCGTGACTGCAACAACCTCACCGGTCACAGTGCCACGCTAGTGATCGATCGAGCGACGGCGACTCGGGCCGAATCAGCTCAGGCACGATGGGCCGGCGCAATGCAGTGAAGGATCCGACGCAGCTAGGCCACCTTCCGGAATCTCCTCTGCTGGCGACGAAGTTCCGCAACTGTACGGATAGCGGTCAGTGCACCGAGATCGATCTTGGCCATGCCTGGAGTGCGGTCGGCCATCGCATTAATTCTTCCGGCAAGGTCTAATCCTTCACGAGATCGTCCAGCGAGCCTCGCCCACCGCCAGCTTGGCCGCTGAATTTGACTCAGAGCGGCGAGGTCACGAGCTCGACTGACGATGGCATGCTGACGGGCGTCAGCGAGTACCGCCTCGCCATCTGGACAGCACTGAGGATCATCACAGAGCACGCGATGCCAGAGCGCTCGGTGTACCCGTATCTCTTTGACGCTGTTCTTGGGGATACCCCGCCCCAGGCACGGTACATAAATGGGGGGCGCCGAGCGGGGACCGTCTTTAGGCGGGGCGCGACGAGTCGCCTTAGCGCTTTGGAGGTCGCAGTGTTCGCGACGTGCGATCCCGGTCTCATACCCAATCGCTCCCGCAGCGACGCATACCTCGCCTAGTAGACCTTGTTGCCACGCCACCACGGGGTAGCGGCTACTGAGCCACTCGATCAGCATCAACAGGTCGGTCAGTCGCTCACTGGGCTTCGCCCCCAAGTGCACCTTGGACACGGCAACTGCCACCTCCGTTGGACGGAGCACTTCCAGGGCATCCCAAATGGGCGCAAGCCCTCCCCTACCGCCAACCGGATCGAGAAGTCGCCACCCCAATGCCACCACAGCGACCACGGGCAGCTCGATCTGGTGGGCCAACAAGTAGGCGGCGGTACGTCGCCACAGGCCGGCCTGGACGAAGATACAACCGTCATCGAGCCGCTCAAGGTGCACGTATGGGGGAATGATTGCTGTCGCACCAGCGTCGATCTGGTACTCCACACAGGTGGCCACCAACGCCTCCTGCACCGAGGCGGTGGCAAGCTCGTCCGCGCTGCGCGCGCGCGGATCGCCGAACGAGAGCTTCGCCCAGGAATCACTGGGGTGCTGGTTGTCCTGAAGGTAGTAGGTCTGGGGGTCGACTAGGTAGGGAACGCCAGACCGCCGGGCGATTTCTGCCAACTGTCCAGTCTTCGCGGGAACGTGGGCGTCGACGACCAATCGGTCAGGCCTCCAGGCAGCGCCCCGCGCACCATCGAGGCCAAAGACACGCCGCATCAGCTGAGTGTCCTGCGATCCTGCCCTGATGAATAGTTCGGCCATCGGGTGCTCCTCTGCCGTCTAACCGAACGTAGCACAACACGCAACTAGATGCGCAGTTTGCCAAGCATTCCTAGTAGCAGCATGATGTGCATACCACCCCATCCACGAGAGGAGCCCTGCATGCCAGATAGCACGTACAAGAGGGAGCACAGGGTTGCTCAGCGTCGTGAGACGCCGACATCGCTGAGCTACCTAGGGGTGTTGGAGATGGTCACCGAAGCTGGAATCACCCAGGCCGAGGTAGCCAAAGCCGTGGGTGCGTCGACACGGGCCGTCCAAAACTGGGTCAGCGGAGCCAACCCGCCCCGCGGCAAGAACGCTGAGCGGCTGCTCGACCTGCACACCATCATCGATGTGCTCCGGGACTCGTACACCCCCGAAGGCATCCAGATCTGGCTTCGCTCGCGCAATCGGAATCTCGACTTGCAACGTCCGATAGACCTGCTGCTGAGCGGAGAAGCGACTGCGGTTCTTGAGGAGGCCCGCTGGGTCGCAGGAGGGATGTAGTTCATGGAGTCGCTTGCGACCCGAGTCGCCCAGGCACCGATAGCGACTGTGGAGGGCACCTGGCACCGACATGTGGCCGCCGGACACACCAATGCCGCACTCGAGGGACGAACTGCCTTCGGGCGGTGGGGAACACCGGATGGGTTCCGCGTCCTGTACCTCGGTCAGCCCCGATCCTCAGTGGTGGTCGAGGCATATCGACACCTCGTCGACCCTGTTGAGGACTACCAGCCGGGAATGATTGCTACTCGGGCATACGTGACGTGCACCGTCAATGTGCAGGAAGTTCTCGACCTACGAACCGCCACTGGTAGGGCCTCGGCGGGTCTTCCCCTTGATGTCCTTACGTCTGAGACGCGGAACCGAGACGCCTACCGACAGTGTCAAGAGGTGAGCGCCGTCGCCCACCAACTTGGTCTCCACGGCCTCATCGCCCCTGCGGCGACGGGCTTAGGCGAGACGTTGGTGGTTTTTCCGCAGAAGATCACTCCAGCCGAGAAGATCACTCTGGTGGACACGGAGTACTGGGAGCAGTTGCCCCGCGACCCCCGAGCACCCCTCAGCCGCGGGAATCTCCGAGTCGTCGAGTAACCCGCACGGGTCCTTGCCGCCGCAACGTCTCACGAACGTTTACGCGACGCGGCCTGCCATGCGTTTTGCCGAAGTAGACCGCGTTACCGCCGTGTGCGCGATTCGCTCCTCCAGCGCTTCGCGGGCGGGCTGGGAGAGATTGTTGCCATCTCGGGCGGCGGCGCGATCGCGTGGTGTGGTGGCGGTGCCCAGTTCCAGCCGGGTAGAGATTGCAGGGCGGCGCGGCGGTCCTGCGTAAGGCGGCCGGTGCGGTGGCGGCTGCGTTGGGTCATGACCCAGTGCCCGATAGGTACTCCGTGGACGACGGTGCGTTGGCTGAGGTACGCGACGCTGCCCTGCTCGACGCCAACCTGTCGGCAGCAATTGATAGTGCCGTTGCCATGCGGCGTCGTAGGGTGCCCATTCCCAGCCGGGTATCGCTTCCAGAGCCTGAATCCGATCAGCGGCGAGGACGCCGCGGCGGTATTCCTTGCGGCGGCTCATGGCCCACGCCCCCAACGTGAAGTTGTCCTCGGTTGCCTCGACGTAGAACGAGTTCGGGTTCGGGGCCCCGGTCCGGTCGGCGTAGGCGGTGAGCAGCCGCAGCCCTTGCTCCCACCGGGTTTGACGGATCTCCCACACCCACCCCGGCAATGCCGCCAGGGTGCGCACCTGTGCGGGGGTGAGGGCGTTGCGTTTGCGCTGGGCGCGGCGGGCCGCCACCCAGTGGCCCAACGGGAACCCGTCCACGACAGTGTCGTGGGGGATGCGGGCGGTGCCGTGGCGGTGCACGTAGGTCCGCAACGCGGCCAAACCGTCCGGCCAGCGGTCTTCGGTCAGCGTCCACCGCCACCCGGGCAACGCCGCCAACGCCGCGGCCCGTTCGGGTTTCAGGGGCGCCCCGGTGGTAGTTGCCACGGCGGCGGGCGACCCACGCCCCCAGCTCGTAGCCGTGGTGGATGATGGTGGTATCCATGGTGGGGTGGCCATGCTCGCGGACATAGTCCTGCAGGTGGGCGAAGCCTTGCGCCCACCTGTCGCGGTCGGTGTGGCCCCAGTCCCAGCCGGGCAGGGCTTGCAACGCCTCAACCTGGTGGGGTGCTAACCGCCTGGCCCAGTACCGTTCCCGCTGCCGCGCCGCCCATCGCCCGATCGTGAACCCGTCGGTGACGGTGTGCAGGTGCACAGTGGCCGTGCCATGCGCGGCGGTGTGCGCGCGAAGCTGGTCGAATCCGTGCTGCCACCGGGCCTGCGCGGCGTCGCGGCGCCCGGTCATCGGCGCAGGTCCGTGCGGGTGCTGGGGCCCGCTCGGTGCGCCAGAAACGTGTGGCTGATCTCGGCCATCTGGTTATCGAGTGCTGCGGCGTTCGGCGCTGGTGGCGAGCACCTTGCGCCTGGCGCGGTTCCCGGCTGCTTCGGTTGCTGCCGTGAGGGCCGCAGCGATGGCTGAGCAGACCGTGACGATGAGGAGCGTTTGCTGAACGGGGCCGGTGGTCACCGCGGTGCCCACAGCCAACGCCATGGTGAGGAAGAGTACGTAGAGCGATGTGGTGTTCATCGGTTACCTCTGCTTCGTGTCGGGTTTTCGCTGAAGTTCGTGTGAGCCAATGCGGGCGGCCGACGCCGGTGCTGCTGGTGGTCGGCGGCGCTCATTGCGGCCACCCGAAGACGGGCCCCAGCTCGAGCATGAGGGTGGCGGCGGTGATGACGACTGGGCCCGTCCGCGGGACGCTCGGCGGCGTAGTCCTTGTGCTCCTGGGAGCCGTTGGCGTAGGACAGGGCGGCCAGCACCAGGGCGAGGTTGTGGCGGTCCAGTCCTGTGACCGCGTCGGCGAGGTCGACGGGGACGCCGAGTTCGGAGAAGCTGGCGGCATGCGGAGTACCCGGTTGTCGCTGCCGCTGCCCCCGGTCATTGTTCCCGCGTCGAGGGCGGCCACGGCATAGCGCCACCCCACCCACGCGTACCGCGGCTCCTCGAGTTCATCCTCATCGGAGAGTTCGACGAACTCGGCGGCCGCCAGACGCACCGCCCACACCCCATGCGCCACAAGCAACCGGATAGCGGCTTCGGTGGTGTCCATGCCCGACGCGCCGCGCAAAAGGGCCTCGGCAAGCTCGCCGGCACTGAGGTCGTTAGCCGTCATGACGTGGTGGTCCCCTCGCTGGTGGTGGGTTCAGTGTTTCCTGAATGACTGACACGCTGGACAGGCGACAACGAGGTCGATGCGTGGTGCAGCCGTTCGGTGGCGACGCGTTGCGCTTTTCCGATGCTCAACAGGTGGTCGAACAACAGGTCTTGGGGCAGCTGCTCGGCGGCGGCGGCCATGGACCGGGCCGCCAGGTGAAAACCGCGGCGGTAGCCGGCGGAGAGCACGGCCAAGGCGTAATGCCCCACCGTTTCCGGGACGGCACCGGCGATCGTGACGGATGACAGTGCCCGGGTGAGTTGGGCGCCGTGGTGCCCACCGGTACGCCCGGACTGGGTGAGGGTGGCGGCGATGCTCGCCGGGTCGTGCGGTGCCCCGCTGCGAACCTGGGCGGTGATCACCTCGAACAGCTCGCCGTAGACATTCCGCTCGAAGTCGGTGCTGCACAACAGGTCGCTCACGTCGCTGGCGGTGTCGGTCGCCGACCACAGCAACGCACACAGACACAGGGCTTCGACATCGGTACGCGGATCGTCGAGCAGGTCCCCGACCTCGATCGGCTCCCCTGCGTCAACCTCCTGTGTCGCGTCCTCGGTGCTCAATCCCGCCTCCCCCGGTTGCCCTGGTCCACCTCTGCCCGCGAACAGGTCGACGAACTCATGGTGCTGCCCGCCCCTGCTGGTGGGCAGTCTCCTCGCCCGCCCCGGCAACCGTGGTATCCGTGTGGGTCTCCGGTAGGCCGCATTCCGGTCCCGGCGCCCCCTCCCCGCTGCCCGCAGATTGCCTTGGTACGGCCGAGCTGTAGGGCTTGTGCTGACAGAAACAAGACCGGGCGAGTCCCGACCTGCCCGCGAGGGTGTCCTCGCACACCGCAGCGTTGTGCGGCATCCGGCATGGCTGGCAGATCGGCATGGCGTGCTCCTTCATCTCGGCAGATTGTCCACTGTAACTAAATACCTGTAATACCCGCACTATCTGCGGTATCACCGGCCGGACTTGTTGTGCTCCTTGTCGGTTCGGGGATTCGTTGGCACTGCCCTGTGGTTGATGTCCCAGTCTACGTTGTTGCGGGTATTGCGAGCAAGGGTATTGCGGGTATTTGTTCGACGTTTTTGCCTGCCGCACGGGACGGTTTGATGGGGTGTTCTCCTCGTCGGCTGGTGCCGCCTCGACCTTGGGCTGCCGAGGTAGGCATCTGCCGGTCGTCGAACACCCACCCCGACCCACCACCCAACGTCACCATCACCCACCCTCTCCTCGGAGGCAGCCAGGGGTGCGGGGGCGGCGAGCACCCCGCCACAACGTTCGGGTTAGGCCCCGGGTGTGGGTCCGCTGGGCAGCGATCCCTGGGCGGGCTCGAAGGGCCGTCCCCCGTTGAACTCCTTGCGGAGGCGTTCGAGTTTTTCTTCGATGGCTTCGGCGACGAGCTCGGAGAGGTTGTTGGGGCCTTCGACGGCGCCCATGAGGACTTTCGCGGCGCCGCGGGCTTCTGCCCGCACGTCGACGGGAATGTAGGCGGTCAACTGCACTTTGCCTTCGGGGATTCGTTTCGTCGAACGTGCCCGCTGTGGCCGTGGCGTCAGCGCGCGGGCGGTGGCGGGGTCCGTGGCTCCGGCGCCCGTATCGGGCGCCGTGTCTTCGGGGTCTGGCTGGGGGGGCAGCGCGGGGCTGCGTCCCCCGAGGCCGCTCTTACGGGGTGCGGGCCGGCTCATTAGGACGTTCCTTTCCCGACATGGAGTGCGCTGAGGTATCCGTCGAAGATTTCCGCGAGGACCGTGGCAGCGGCCGGACCCCACTCGTCGAGCCCCTTCGCCGCTTCCGCAGCGTCGCCGATCAGGGC
>JAABUI010001271.1_pt1 | contig 15012 bp, 16 predicted proteins | sample 5559111 | NCBI WGS metagenome assembly JAABUI01 (sample SAMN10711870, study PRJNA513365) | rock metagenome | isolation source: Antarctica rocks | place: Antarctica: Victoria Land, Buttleship Promontory
TCAACAAAGCGACTGATTCCCATTCGATTTCCAGTCGATTGACCACATCTCCGAGAATCAGACTAAAACAGTGTGCTTTTCGGGAGCTAACTTATATAGGCCTAGTTCGCTGCTGCTGTGGCCAGCAAGACCTCCTTCTCCTTCTCCTTCTCCTCCTTCTCCTCCACACGTGTGCATGCCTCCACCGCCTCCGCCCTCCGCCGCCGACGACCAGGCCCCGCCCGCCCCTCCCTACCCTCCGCCGCCCTCAGGGGACGCCGTCGACCTCAATATCAACTTTTTTCCCTATGTCGACCTAATCGGGACTAGCGCGGTTTTCATTGGATATAAAAGAACTTCTTCTCCTCCTTCTCCTCCTTCTTTCCTACACCCTACAGCTTGTCCTCACCCATCTCCAACAGTTGGAGATGTGTGAGGATAGGCCTGGTAACAAATAATCCAGCAACTGTTCCCCCGGCTTGCCGCGTAGCAGTAGTTGAATGCGGAGATCGGGATTGAGGCGACGATAAGGGGGCGCCAGCGAGGTGAGAGGGCTACCAGGGAGTAACAACAGATTCCTGAGTATACGGGCCATCGTTAGCTTCAAATATGACGCATTTGCTGGGCCATACAACCTCGTAATCGCTCAAAAGTTGAGCAATTAACCTTTTCACCAATGGTTTCTCCGACGAACCAACCACCCCAAATCCAGTCGATTGAGAACATCCCGAGAAAGATACTGATTCGGGAGCTATGCCTATCAAGGCCAAGCTCCCCTCCGTGGCGAGTATAAAGGAACTCTCCTCCTTCCTTCTTTCATATCACGGTCCGCGGCCGGATCACACCACCAACGAATCACCTCTACGCAACTAGAGGTGATCTGTTGGTGGTGTTGGTAATCTAGCGATTGCTCCATCGGCTTGCCATGTAGTAGTAGCTGGAGCTGGAGCTGGAGGTGGTGGAGGTGGTGGAGGTGGTGGTGGTGGTGGTGCTGGAGGCAACGGTGGAGGGTGGAGGTGAGGTGACGGTGAGGTGTCGGGAGAAGCAACACCAGGTTTCTGAGCATGTAGAACATCGTCAGCTTCAATTTCGACGTATTTGGACGTGAATCATGAGGTGTACGAGGTCATAATTGCTTGCAAAGTTCGTCATGTCGTCCCTACCCAATTGTGGTGGGGTGCGCAATCAAAAATTTACCGACACTAGCGTCTCGCGCCAATGTTTAAAAAATCTGCTGTATCTCAATCGGTGGAAACCGTGGCTGGAATCCTGTCCCTGGGAGTAAGCGTTCCAATTGGGGTTGCGCATTCCGTTCGGTGACTAGGCTTGAACCCGAGGACCTTGAGACGACAACGTTGGCGGTATCCTAGCAAGTTCCCGGCGAAAGCTGAGTGCAAATTGACTCCATTGCTTTAAAGGAAATTCGGCTCTTTGCCGCTGTCCATGCCCTTTTTGAGCAGCTGCTCAAATCGACCTAGTTCCAAGGGGACGGTGGGAGCCCCATTACTATTGACCGGCCCTGGCGATTTCTTGAGTCTTGCTTGAATCTCCTCAGCTTTCTGCCAGCCACGAGCACGAGCTCGGGCAGTAAGACGAACTTCAGTCAGCAGCCAGCCATCGCGGAAGGACGCATCAGAGCTTACATGATCACGGCCTCGCCCAGAAGCACCTTCAAATCCTGAGGAGGTGAGAAATTGGAAATAACCTAGCCGGCATCAACCCCTTGCTTGAAGCAACTTAACGCTTCGTACTGAGAATTGCATGAATCTCTCAAGAACTTTCAGTGTTCGAACGCAAATTTCCTTTCGATGACAATACTATCAATCAAACGAAGGATGGATCCAACTTCATCCAGGGCCAGTTTCGCTACTGCCAATCGAATCATATCACATCTAGCAGTTCATCCTGCCGACAAGATCTTGAATCCACCAGAGAGCTATCTTTTGATACAAGATGCTCTGATCATCGCCACTGGCACATTCTGGACAATAGCCTATCTTTGGTACATTCTTCGGTGCATTCGAGATAAGCGGTCTGGGATGCCGATGGCCGCCCTGTAAGTCTACACCACTTGAAGCCATCGAAACATGTCGATGTATCTGACGTGTCTCAGTTGCTCCTTTCCTGCATGGGAACTCTTCTACGGTATCGTGATCCCATCAACGCCTTTCGAACGCCTTAACTTCCTAATATGGTTCATCACGGACATCCTGTTCGTGGCCGCAGTCATTTTCTATGGACATGCAACTAATCGGATGGCGATCGCATCCAAAGTGCTCCTGAGCAACCTCATACTGTTTTCACTCTACTGGCCTATGTCTGCGTTGTTTCCTGACCATCATGCGACCGCTTATTTCACCGGCTTTCGCGACCAAATTTTGGTGACTTGGGGGAGTATCTATGAAATGGCTCGTAGCAAGAGTACCCGGGGACACTCATTGGAGATCTGGTAAGTCTCTTAGCTCTACTCTACAGCCTTGAACTGACTGGGTGCTATAGGTCCGTGCGATTCATGGGTACTTTCTTTGCATTCTGTACTTTTTACTAGCGGTTTGTGAACGTACCTGAGAATTGGGCCTATGTGGGAAGTCCTTGGTCAATCTTGCTGATCTCAGTCTGGATCGTTGGAGACCTTCTATATCCATTCGTCTTCTACTATGTCGCTACTCAAAAGACCAAGGACCCATGATGTTACTTTCTGAGATGAGAGATTGGTGTATGACGATGACTCTGGCGGCATTGTGAACAGGGAAGTATAAGATTAGATAAGAAAGAAGGATAATGGCTGAGAGTATCCATGCGGATGGAAAAATGGCAGACGCTATTGCCCGATGGCTGTACGGGTGCTCGTTCAGTGGTTGCTCTTTGAATCTCTATGCATCTCTAGAGATACCGGGAAGCGATATCGAGTAGATCCTCCATAAGGTGAGTGCGAACAGTTAATATGAGATAGCAGTTGTGATGATTTTTAAGCCTAGCCAGCATTATACGGGTTCGATCTCTTTACTCGTGAGAGCAGCCATTAGGAATAATAATGTTAATCATTGCTCGTGATCTAAGGCGCTAAAGCTGATCTATAAATGCACGATTCCTAACGCAATGGTGGCCAATCAGCGCTCCCCTTTGGTTAGGCGCGATCTCTTGACGAATGATAAATTTTCGCCCTCACGATCTGAAATTCTTGCACCTAATCTTGGCTCTTTCGTGTTCAAATCCTCTGACATGAGCTTACACAGGTGTTAACTACCAAGCAAGTTTGAGGAATTTGTCATTGTGTGTATCTATATCACCTAACCTCCCACTTACTTTTAGTTTGCTCCTTCCGAAGAACATTGAGATCACGTATCCCTTTATCTGTTATTTCCAAACTTGCGAAATAAAGTAATCTTTCTAGAAGGTGCCTTTGGCTTACGTTTAATAAACACAGATCTGAGGTCACCGTCTACTTTCAACATCATTGTTAGTATCAATACTTCATCTCACTTAGGCATATCTATTCAAGACACATATTCAGACCAGACGGCTGACCTATGACTTCAGATCAGTCGTCTTTACATGCGAATCTAATACTTCTCACCCCAAGCCAACGGCCATGAAATGAGCCACGCGTGTTCTCGTTATGAGAAGGAACCTCGAAGCTGCAATACTACAAATTCAGTCTAGATAATCTCAAGCATTTGATGTCTGAGACTTGGCCAGTCCTTTATTCTTCGGGAGCCAGCGAGAGCTTGGAAGAATGTATCCCTCACACTACCCAACGGCCTTTAAGATCCGTCGACGAATAATTAAGTAATATTTAACCCTTATTCTCGTAATTTTATACGCTCTATAGAAAGTCGTAGATGCGTTTCTAGCTAGTTTTTCTGAATACTCTATAGTAGAATAGCACCTTACCTTCTATTATACCCTCTTTTGGCTTTATTATCGCGCGTACCGTCTTTAATAACCGGCGGCTCTTCCTTAGCCCTAGCCCTTTAGATCGACGCTTATTGTCGTTCTTCTCTAGATTGAGCACCTTAGCCTCCGCTTCTTTTTACATTTCCTTCTTTTCTGTCAGGGTCGATACAGACGTGTGGTTAATGTAGATATTGAGACTAGGATATTAATACTAGGGAGCGAATCTATAGATGCGCGTGTTGCATACATGGTGTTCCTGCGCCAAGGGCTGCTATTCCCGATTAGGTAAAGCTCTCTTACGTAGTCACGTGATGTGATCCACTCCTCAACTCCATGCATCCACGTTACAACCGTAACAAGTACTACGTATAGAGAAGAGTGTAAGCGATAAGTTATAATAGTATATATTATAGGTTAGTATACTACCCTCTACGGCGTACTCTTCTTTAAATCGCTCGCTAAATGCGCGTACTTAGTCTCTACCCTACTTTAAATACTATTGGCTAGCCTCGCTGTTAGGGGATAAATCTATGAGGGTTGATTAGTGGGTGGAAAGATGATGATATTCAGTCTATGGAGTGGAATGTTGGGATGTAGGCCCATGCCAAGCATCCTTATCTAATCAGATCAAGGTCATGATATCCATATCCATGACACTTGGCTACTTTTTTTGTAACAGAGTCTGCAAGGCCCTGTCAATGGAAGGCGCTAGTGCACGAACCCCCCCCCTAAGCTTTTATCCACCACAAACCCAGTCGCACGACCTCCACCTAATTCCGCCGTGTCGAAAGAGTATGGTCGGGCCACCTGTATGTTGACTATTGCAGGCACGATCTTGCGCGCGATCGTGTCCCAGACGTCTGTTTCCGCCATGTTGTCGATATTTAGTTAGCAGATTTGAAAACGAAAGAAATAGTTCCCCAGCTAGATTTTTGAATAGCGACTTTTAGTTCAATGTGGCGCCTCCCTTTGACAAGGGCCTGCAGATCCGCGACTTTTAGTATGCGGCGCCTCTGTGACCCTTGGCGCGATGGAGCCATGGAATCCTATCCGGTCTTAGGCTTGAGGAAAATGGAGCCATAGAGCGAGTCTATCACGGCTAGAGTTGTGAAGCCATGGTGTCCCATGTGCTCTGCAACCAGTAGATCATTCTCAATGTAGATGGGAGCAAATCCTTGGTGGAAAAGAGCTCCTCAATTCTCCGTTAGTGGTCTAATGGTACCTGTGTTTGCTTATATAGATCCAGAAGAATTGGTTGCCTTCTTTTCCAGAATTTGCCTTGTCTAACAGCCCGAAATGTATGCAACGTCGGCTCCGACGCCTCCTTCCACGCCTGAGCCTGGGGCCGCATGGACAGAATTCAGGCATGTTCGAATCACACGCGTGATAGAGGATTCGAGGACTTCACCACAAGCCGATGTCGAGGTAAGGTGTCCTGGTCCTTGTCACAAATCACAGCTCACACATCTTCGTAGCTCCCAGGGCCGGCTCTTGATTCGAACCTGTACAATCAGTCATGGAAGCTAATTTGTGTCCCAGCCGATCAAATTGAAACGAGCTATCCAAAGTGGCTCAACTCGGAGCCGGGTATCAATGTTGCTGGGAAGACCGAAGACGGCAAGGCTTATGAAGTTGTGATACATGCATCCCATGTCCAATGGCTCTTTTTTTTGGGGTACGAGATGTGCCTCGACTACGACCCGACAGCGCCAATCAGGGAAGACATCTTGGTCCATGGCACTTGGGAGGCGACCAAGGAGGGTCATGCTCGCTTTCTCCGCAACGCTGTGAATAGGATCCGCTCGGGATGCTGTCGAGGATACGAGGAATGTTGTCGTGATCTTGCTCGATCGAACGGCCTAAGGATACCGCTTGAAAGAGCGCTGCTCACCTACGACATTCTGGTAAGCTCTTCGCTCTTCGGCTTTAAAATTCTACTGAAACTCTTCAGGAATCTGATCCACCTGTTCGCAAGCTTTTCACACAATATCTTGTGTTTCTTGGTCTGAATCGGCAGCGGAGTTACGACTCTTACGAGATGCTCGAGCTCCTTGCGAAAGACCAAGCCGACTTGCTTCAACCTTTCCAGAAGTGTCATACAGATCCGTTCAAGGCTTTATCAGAACGCAAGGCACCGATCAAGACGTTATATGGCTTAGAACTCCAAATGATTTCTTTGGTCCGAGGCCTATTTGAACTTTCCGGCGGTATAGTGGACTGTCGACAACATGCACTCGATCAAGAATATACAATCAGCGACAACCTCAACCTATATATGATTCTGGTCGGCGTTACAGGTACAAATCGTTTCGGGGATTTTGATCCGAAGGAAATGTATGATGCACTATCAAAGTCCAAAGTTTTTGTCAAAGACACTGGCACGCTGGATCTGGTAGGGTGGAGTTTGCAAATGATGGAATTCCTCCCCATCGGCTTTCCAGAGGGACATTTGGTATGTTATAGTGAGCGACGAGCCTAAATATTGCTAACATCAGTAGGATCTTCCGTCTCAGGTGCTGAGCGGATTGGGCTCAGGAGAGGTGGATCTCGTTCGCATATACTTGTAACCCTCCCTACTATGGACGCAGAAGGGTAGTACTAATAGCAGCCAGCGAGCACACCTACCATCGATGTCCATCCCTTCGAAAGCTAGAGAATAATACACCATTGCTCCTCACTTGGAGTTCAAGCATTCACGGTCGGCCTCTCCGAGTGCTTAGTGAATGGGCAAGCTCAGGGGATGCTTTGAACCTATGTCAACGACTTGTAAGAGATTTTCAGAACTCCCAAAAACCGGAGCAGCTCGCATTGACCCTAGCTGCCTTACTATGCCGTGGACGACTTGTTCCTTACAATTCGAAAGATACTGCTCAACCCATTAACGGTTGCTACCTAGCCGACCTAGATGTTCTATTGAACCGCGAATCTTTGAGCAACCAGCGACCGGTCTTCGAAAGGATCGGTTTTTCGTTCCTACGGGTCCTTACCACCCTCGGCGACGAATATGAGGATATAGTTCAGCTTCTCGCCGTTGCACTTGACAAAGACCCACCCTTCCTGGAGCCATTCGACGGATTGACGGATCAGTACGTGGCAGAGAGGATCAAGAATAGACTCCCTCACCTGAGCGCTTGCAAAGAGGTGAAGGGTTTGCGTTTGATGGAGGCGGTACTAGAGCTTAGCATCGATGTCGGCTCTCCATGTCAACGTATCAACAGCATTTCAGAAGGCTACTGGATGGTAGAGTTCCCCGGAAAGAGTTGTGAGGATACCGGGCAGATAAGCGCTGCAGACACCGCAAGTCTCGTTGAAGAAATTTCGTGGCTGGATGAAGATTTGGAAATCCAATGACTCAGTCGGAGTGTGAAGGCTTTCGGAGCGCATAGGGGAATATGAGATGGTGCTGGTGGGGTTTAAGGTGTGTGTATTTGCGCTGGGCTCGTCTGAGGTCAAGTTCTGTAAATGGTACTAGTTTTTCCCTATACGCTATCTTCCATGTGTAATACTCCTTAGGCACATACAGCTAGGAAATAATAAAGAATATTGGATATCTAAATTAGGCTTCGTTTGACGGAACTGTTGGCCTCTAGGTGGGTGTGCATCGTGACCTCTTTGACCAGTATATTGCTATGTATAGGGCATTAAAACTAGAGGGGAGGATCATCTTTCGGAGCAGAGCCACTACTGGCATCGGGGAGCCAGTTCAGGAGCAGAGGAGAGAACGACTCTTGAAATGCGTGGAGGCAATGTTGAAGAGGGACAGGAATGCTGATGCCGAATGGGTGGTGATGCCGAGATTACCTCTATAGCTGGTCAGCGAAGTACAAAACCTGAGAATTTCCTTATACAAGTAGATATTTTGTATCATTGGCGGAGAGGCAACTATTTAATCAACCTGTGGAAGAAGTTATCATTCTTCGAAAGGCCAAATAAGTAACGTCCTCCAACTGGCTAGACCGACACCCAATCATCAATCACCTCAGACTCGTCATCCACTTAATCCTCATCTTCGCTGTCTTCCTCATCATCAGTCTCGTCTTCTGTATAATCCTCGCTCCCATACCCACACTCTTCGCTTTCCAAAAATGTATTATCCTCGAAATCCCGAAAGCCGTCCCCGCCACCGTCCTCACTGCTATCATTCCCACTCTCGGTATCGGTATCCTCATCTCGTTTACCAAGTTCGATCTTCATATCTTTCCCGGATTCTTCTTGTTTCAGCAATTCCTCAATGTGAGACTCTACAATCTTCCTAAAGACATCTCGATAGATGTCGGGGTTTTCTCTCCCTTCTGCCTCCTGCACCACTTCGGACCAGTCAACTTGGTCAAGAACCGATTCCCATGCTCTCTTCAGTTCCACTGGAGGAATGACGCGATAACGACTAGGAGGACACCCTGACTCGAGTGATGAGGGGAAGCTGGCCAGATAAGGCGGCGTGCTCAAAGTTCCTCCCTCTCCAGCAATCTTGCGTTTCTTTGCCTCTCCTTCCTGCGGAGAATCATCTAGTTCGCTGAATGAGACAGACCGCTTACCCCCCTTGCTCGGCATAGGGTAGGGAGTGCGCGGCAGGTCCGCCTCACGGTGTTTCGTCATTTGCTGCGGTAGCTTGAGCTTCGGAGGTTGCAGAGACAAAATACTAGGCCGTCGCTTTGAGTCTGCAACGCTCGATTGTTCCATTTTATTCAAGGTTGAGGGAGTACTTGGAAGGAGGTGTCAGGTGGTGTTTTCACCTTCGATCGATAAATTATTTTCCGTTGTTATCGTCGGACGAATTCTCTTAAGTCCCTATATTCATCCAGTTCTGGCTCCCCTCCGTTCTAGATCCCCTCCTCGTCCAGTCAGAAATGGATGCTGGAGAGGGGGCCAAAAGTGGATGATCGCTTGGTTGAACGAGTCCCGCTGCCTGTCATGGCCACACCTCGGTCGCGTTTAATTTAGAAACGTGAGCCATGTTTTGAGGGCCTGAATGGCACGTGATCAAAGACACGTGGATTGTGGAGTTTCGGCCCGCGCCGACATTAGAACAGCAATCGACCTTATACTTTAACTGAGAAGGGTTTTGCGAATAAACGTCTGAGCTATGCACTGCTAAGCCTCTCTTATTTGAGACCGACTACGGAGACGTCGTAGTGGATCTAGTAGAATATCCATAGCTGAGAAGACATGGACATGAAAGAAAGAACTAGAAACAGGGATCAAAAACGGTTGTTGGAGCCTGAAGAAGATGCTGACGCTCGAGCCAGAAGTGGATGCTCGTGCCAGAAGTGGAGGCTCGTGCCAGGATTGGATGCCATGCGAGAACAAGGGTTGAGAAGTCTACCAAAAGGCGAAGATTACCAAGAACGAATTGGTCCAGACACCTGTATGCTCTGGGAGAGACCCATTTAGAGTCAAAGCTGCAGAATCCTAATCCGCGATTTGCTTCTACAAGTCCGATATGGCACAATCCACTAGCACGTCGCAATCCCATCCACCATGCCCAGGTCACCCACTGCGCCCGAATCTTGGGCTCGACGCAAGTAGAGGGCCGAGACCCGCGACAGAACACAGAAGGACGAACCGTCCCCGAAGAAAATGGCAGGCTACTCAGGATGAGGAAATTCAAAAAGGGAAGGAGCTCCGCGTCCAAAATTGGGCGAAGCGGCGCGAACGCCTCGACGAACTGTCTGCCTTGAACCCGGAAGTCTTGAAAGCATTGGACATGAAAGAATGCATGCTGGAGGTGCAGGGAATGTTGTTGGGAAAGCTCGCTGCCGAAGAGAATCGCCTGAAGGGACCAGCAGAGGACGGATCGCAAACTTTGACGAACGAGTTCAAGAGGTAGAAGAAGTGATACGATCCATGCAGTATTGAGTGCCTTGATCAAGGTTCGAACTTAGGGATGCGAAATGAGGACCAGGGTTTTAGATGTGGCGGTAAATCGTCCGGAATGAATGGTTTAAATATTGGCGCACAGAGCCATTCCTTGGGTCCATGCTATACATAGACTTGCCGACGCATATACGGTTGGTTGGACAAAAGTGTGTGTTGACAGCAGCAAAACTAGTTGAAAATTGAATCATGGCAAAGGACGTGAAGGCATAGAAACGGGGTTTATAGAATTTGTTTCTTTCGCGCCTGAACTTCCGTGAAGATGTCATCGTTGGCAACTCTTTTTCTAGTGTTATCCTCGAATTATCTGGCGTTATCACCCGATTGGGAAGCAGATGCGGCGAGCTGCTGGGATATACAAATTCTTCCTGCTGGAACTAGAAGAATGACGTGCGTGCCATTTGCCATAGCAGTTTCAAAGCATTCCGAGGGATGCAATGACTAAAGAGCGGTGTCGAATAAATATCGTCCCTCCCTTACGTGTTTTTCTGCCGTGAGCTCCACCGAAGTGGAAAGAGATGGACCGAAAAAGTATTCTTCCATGGTAATCCAATCGTCTCCGTCGCGGAAGATGAATTTGAACCGTTCTTGAAGGGTTCCGTCCTTTTCTGTAGCTTCCATGGGCGCTGAAGTAATTGCCCGAAAAGGAGTTTTCTCAAACGGGACCCTTTCCCCGAGGGGGCCTTCTTCGGGCGAGATCTCGTCTGAATAAAAACTTGATGAAATTATAGAAGGCGCCACCGAACCCCGTTCTCTCTCGCTGTCATACGTCACCAGCTCTTCGATGTCGTCCATTGGTTGAGGTTCCTGATTCTCCCGGACGCTCTGTGAACAGGGCGGACTTTCAAACAGATGGCTCGTGTCTCCCTGCTGCTCCGCATAATCTTGCCATTCGCTTGTCTCTCGATCCTCTCGCGTGTCCTCCGCGTTTGGTTGCTCTTGGGGTGCGTACAATTGATCTATGGCTTCTCGCATTGGGTCTCGTTCTTGCTCTTGATCGTCGTTTTCTCTTTCCTGATCATTCAATTCAGGTTCCGAATAGGGTACCCGTCTGCCAAAGTAAGCCAGATAAACGGACCTCCTCACGAAAATGGGTTGGATACTGCTCCCTTGGCTTTTGTCTGTGTTATGCATGTTGTCGAGGAAAAGAAAGTCCTTGCTCTGCTCATACGCCAGGTCGAAGGGACATGCACATCTTCTCTCCTGGCACTCTCCAGGTCCGTCGACGACGTACGCAGGCTTCGATTGCCCGGACGGTGACCATCCGTCTGCATGACTGGAGTATTTCGCCTTCCAATCCTTGATCTTCTCCGACTTGAACCCTAGCCGCTCCGCCAAGTCGGCCAGTCCATACAGTACGGATCTATTGAGATCCTTCGTCGTCCGGATCTTTCTCTCACTCGGTTCGGGCTCTAACTTCGTGGAGCCTGGTGACAACTCACGAAAGTGTCGCATGACATAGAGAAATACTTGTCGGTAGTGTAGAGCCACGCGGTTTTGAGTAGTGCTGGATCTGAAGGTGAAGGCCGATTCCGCTTCCTGGACAATGCATTTGCCTCTCTTCTGATTCATTTCGGAGAAGCTCCAAGCCATCGCCGTATACAGAGTTCCCCTGGAAGGCACCTTTACCAAGCTCTTTACCCAATGGGCGCAGGCTTTGATGTACTTGAAGTCTTCAAAGAAAGTCCAAAGAGTGGGGATAAGACCCTCCCACGCCTGTAGCTTCGCCCAGATCTCCATGCGACGGTCCAAGTTGAATGCGCTGAATATCTCCCCTTTCCTCAATTGACGATATAAAGTCATGATATCAGATGTCGACGTGCCCGGTGCTTTAAGTTCTGGCGCCTTCACCGTAATATAGTCCACCTCCTGCATATCGTGCTTGTCGTGTCGAACCAAGCCGGTCCAGAATCTCCTGACATGGTCAAGGTAATGAAACATCTCCTGTGGCTTGATAGTCTAGTAAGCTCACAATACATAAGAAGGGCTGGCCTACCTCATCACATTTCGAACCGATCATGGCCTTCGTCACGCCGAACTGCATTCCGTCCGGTCACAGACCCGGAAAAGGCAACAGAGCATCGAAAGCCGCGGCGTAGTCTTCTCTTCGCAGTAGCCTCCTCAACTCCTGTTGCTTGTTCTCCGTCAGACATGCCCACCATCGAGCCGCTGCAAGCGGGTTGAGGCAATGTTGACGGATCTTGCGGTATGCTTCACCGTCGGTAGGTTTCTTCTCGTTGGATAGTTGTTCGGTCAGGTAGGTCCTCAGATCGTCTCTCAGATCTGGAGATGTGAGTGAGAGATGTTCTGCTCAGTCAAGGATCAGTCGATCATACCGGCCAGGTACAGATCCACGGTCCACCAAAGCTGGGGAGGGGTCATCTCCCTCCCCGCTTGAACCCGACGCCGACCGTGGAGACATTCAAACCGAAGGCCCGAAGGGAGCTGTAGTTCAGGCCGTTCGGTCTGCGCGTTGTCGAGTAAAACGGTAGAAGAAATCCCAGTGGAGTGGGTGGCAAGGTCTAGTTGTTCGCGGTCGATCACGGCCGTCACGTGATGCCGGCTATCTTGCTGAAAGCAACCTCCCCCTTCGAAAATCGATATCAAATTCTTCACGGTGGATCTATCGGGCACGTCAGGTTCGCTCTTCGAGAAATCCAGATGTTCGAGCCTGATTTGTGCCGAGCCTTTGTACTTGGTCTGCTTCTCTCGCTCCAGGCTTTCTTCCTGAGCTTGCACTCGGGTACGTTACATCACGAGAGCATCATTTGATGGCCAGCATCACCACCTTCGTCCACAGGAGGGAAGCTTCAGCATTGAGGGATTATCAATGAGACTTTATGACCAGGCCTAAGGAGGATCGAACCAGCCAGGAACTGGGGTGGCCAATGCCTCGTGAGAGATGGGCACACCGCCGCAACTGACGACCCAAGACGCCAGAAGCGGATGCCATCTTGATCACCAAATGGCTCTGTGCTACCCTGTAAATAGAAAAGTATGTCCTTCGATCTTCCGCCGTATTCTAAATGATTCCCCTACACCCTTCCCTATATACTTTCCGTCCCCGTGCTTTACGGCCTTCCTATTCATTCTTCGTTGGTTACTGACGACACTCCGTCACGCGACAACTAGAATGGCTTCTCACTCCGCCAAGCGGTATACACAACTTAATTTGAAACATCCTCAAGCCCATCCACTCGTTGCGAATGATGTGCCACCTGCCAGTGGCAATCCCTCACCATCTAGAAACAACCAAGACTCGTCGAACACTCAGGATGATACCGCTGCCAAATCAGAAAGGAATAGGGCATACCCCCATAAAGAAGGCGATGGACATACCGCTAGCTCTGCGGACCGAAAACGTTTAACTTCTACGAGGTCTGGCGTTGGGCAGGACACTAGAAGGGCGAAGCCATCTCCCTCCAGCGACCTGCATACTTCCAGTGGCCCTGCTAATGGAACGCCTAGAAAAGATGGCGCTACTGGCAAATCGAACGGAAAGAAAAGACGCCCCGACGTTGTAGGCGCCGAGGATGCATCCACATCCAAGTCTCGCCGGCCGAATCTGCCAGCTTTAAATAAACCGGGGCTTCGGCCGGATGTATCTTTTAAGGTGAAGGAGGAATCCCCTTGGCGGACGTACGACGAAGGCTATGACCTCAGGGTCGGTGGGCTTGTCACCGTGGCGAAGAAGAAACGTCCGGGTTCTAAAATGGCAAAAGGTCGTCCAGCTTCGGAAACGGTGGCGATAAGAAAGCTCTCCGGCTCAACCAGGAATGCCAACCTCTCTACGCTCCTTCGGGTCCAAGGGGAGTATTTCGTCAAATGCACCGGGGCTTACGAATTCGGAGCCGAACTTTACGTTCTTGAACATATGCCAATTTCCCTGGTCCAAGTCATCGCGACGCCGAAGAATTCGTGGACGTATACACCGTCGACAGCAGCCTTGACGAGAGAAGAGAACGATCGACTGACGTGCACCAGGTAGAGCCGTTGCTCTTGCAGTGTTCCTCTCGCTTCTCCCAGTCTGATCAGCGTGCTTCGGGAATCGTTAATGCCCGCCCCGACGTCACGAAGGAGGTTCGGGAGCTCAGACACGATCTGGTCCTTCAGGACGGTACTCAGGCGAGGTTTCAAGGTCCCTATTCCTAAAATGTTCGGCGGCAGAGATATCCATGAGCCTTGCGAAAAGAATTCCTTTTCTTTCTCGTCCCGTTCCTCAACAGAGCTGTCTCTGCTGTCATCGTCTCTATTCCTAAGAACATGCCAACCAAGTCGAAAGCCAACGTCCTTATTTCCTGCTAGGTCCAGGAATGCTTTTTCGCTCTCCGATCCCACACGTAACGTATCCGGCTTGGTGATGATACCAAGAGTTCGAATACCTTTTGGGTCGACGTCCCGTGCAAGCTTAGTCACGATTTAATTAGCGTAGTCGTTCTTTGCTGAGACGACCGCAAGTATAATGCTCCGGGTGTTCGCCATGTAGGATCGAATAAGGGAGGATACCAACTTCATATCCTTCTCGGATTGGTGCCTGCTCTCGGCATAGATTAGGCCAGGAAGATCGACGAGGGTCAGGTGAGGCTGCTCTGGCCCCGATATCTCTACCCTCAGGACGTCATCGCTGAATGCTCTAGCGCTAGACTCGAGACCCATAGCCTTTTTGGCATCGTCGATTAGAGACGGAAAATTATCGATAAGTACAGTCGACGCCTTAAAACCAAGAAGCTTCTCCTTCTCTTCATCTGATCACTCCGCGCCAGGGATTATCGCGACTATCGCGTTCGTCGTTGGATCCCTGCGAAGAATGAGCTCCGTAGCAAAGCGGGTATAAAGATTTTCCTTCGTGGGGAACCGAACTCCCGAGACTGCTTCGAGTACAGAGCTCTTTCCGGACGATTGGTCGCCGCAAACAATGAGCTGGGGCAGTCGTACGTAATAACTGATGCCTTAAGATCGAAGAAGATCAATCACGTCTAGGAGTTGTCCATGGTCTTTTGATTATAACGATAGAGGGAACATATTCATGTCGGTGTGGTCGTTCATCCTGGTGTCTTGTGGATGAAAAACGTTAGCTCGAGAAGACTCGTAGTGGATGAACGTACGCTTCCTAGACAGGAGTAGGACTCACGGCGTCTTCATATATCGAGAATTATAGCGGTCGGTACGAACCCTAAGGATCCTCATGGCGGAGAAGGATGTTGGATGCCCGTGCATCGATCTCCGAAGGAGAGCTGCATGGAGACACCTATGCTGCAGGAA
>JAABUI010001273.1_pt1 | contig 15010 bp, 18 predicted proteins | sample 5559111 | NCBI WGS metagenome assembly JAABUI01 (sample SAMN10711870, study PRJNA513365) | rock metagenome | isolation source: Antarctica rocks | place: Antarctica: Victoria Land, Buttleship Promontory
CACCGAGGGTCCCTTCACCAAGGGGTGTCGAGTCACAATGCCAGCCCTAACCCTAAGTGGACAGCATCAGAGTAGGAGCGTAGCACTGGGCTAGTATTGTGATTTCTGACCACTCCATGTTGACAATATGTCTTGGCTCGACCGAGGGAACGTTGATATAATCAGCCTAAGTAAGACGTTTCTATCCATCAATGGACATGGTCGATCACTCTCGTCTATAATTACAACCACTTGGTCGAATTGATCGACACCGTGGCCGACAACAGCGACGACGTTATCCATGGATGAGGCCGACTGACCCTCTTGGCCTAGGGACGTGACCTGTCCACGATTGCTGTGCATAGAGGATGGTCACTGCTGAGTGCCAATTCAGGACTTCGAGGTTGATGGCAAGTATGATGGCCCTTGTCTCACTAAACTCCGCCGGCTGAGGCGGTTGGAGGAGAAGCAGAATACGCAAACACTAGAGCTGTTTTTGACCCTTTGCATAAGAATTAGTCGCCATCCTTAGTCGTCTTTCTAGTGCTCATGTTGTGCCAAAGGTGTTTCAAGGTATTATGGTACTTTTCAATAGCACGAGTCGGCCACCTGCACAAAAGATGACTTTGGGGGAAAGCTTGACTACGACGTTATCCCAGTCTCTTTATCTCCTCTCAGCATTTCACCCGTGCAGCTCATACAGGACTACTCAGACGTAGGCCTGCGATCACCTTGGGCCCAAAGGTTATTTACTTACTGCCAAGAAATTGTTCACACTTCTAAGTTGTAAATTATGGAACTGTTTGAGGCTGAAGTTCTTCTTAGAGTATGGTTTTTTTCCTGGAAAATGCAAAGCAATATGGTACAATGTTGTCAGGCCGCGCCTATTGATTTTGAGAGGACTCAAGACGCTTGTTCTTAATATTGGCTATGTCATTCGCCCGTAGCTAGGTTGATTACCACTGCTTGCCTCCCTTACCCAAGAATCCCAAAACCTCCAATACGAGAAAATTCCTTCACGCCTTCGAATTCAACTTAGCCCGCAATCGTCTTACATCCCCGGCCACTGGTGTCCCATAAGCCTATTCGCCGCATCCCTAACATAACTCCCAGTCGCTCCAACCGGATCATTCAAATCATTCTTGTTAACGCTCCCAGAATTATAAGCTCGGAAACATTCATAATAATTCCCATACCTCTCCAGACACTGCTTCAAACCATCACCACTCTTCGTGCCCTCAGTCCCATCTTTGACCATTTGTAAAATACTCCCGGCTGGATTCGCAGGATTGAAACTCACGCCAGCATGCGATTGCATAATGCCTGGATTTTGGATACCATTGTTGGTGCTGCCGACGCGCACGTTACCATCAGATTCTTGCACGATAATGCAAAGGATGGCGCGAACATCGACGCCAGATTGGCGGGCGACGGTCTCGATGCTGGACTTGGTGTCGGCGATTTCGCTGTCGCTGTCGTGGAGTTTCATCAATGCGGAATTCTGCTTCCATAGAGCCTCAAAGCTCGCCCATTCGTGTTGGTGTGGAAAGTTGGATGCTGGGCCACTGTAGTTGACGTAGCCGCCGCCTCCGTTGGAACCACCTGTAGAGCCGGGGATGGACCCATTGGGTTGGAGTGGATGTTGATTTCCTGGCTGATGGCCGTCGGGGAGGTTGATAATTTGGCCGATCTGGAGCTTGGTGGGATTGATACCAGGATTGGCGGCCCTGATAGCTTCGAGTGAGATACCATGCTTAGCAGCGATGGTACTTAGGGTATCGCCTGCTTCGATCTTGTAAGATTTCGTCATGGCGATAGTGATAATAATAATGCTGTTTTAGGGTTAAAGGTGTGATCTGAGATTGGATAATGTTTCTTGTATTCTGGAGTCGATCGATGCGGAAGACCATAAGTTACGACCTCCATGATTTATATATGTCGGCCTCAGCTCCTTCCAAGGTAGCATTGCTTGATCTTAGCCAATGCTCACGAGATGCCCAAAGGATTTTCCAGGATCTTCTTCGCCATCACAGGAGTGGAAACCAGAGTCAGCAATGCAACGGTCATTCTGGCGATGCTAGCCTCCCCAATACTTGACAGTCCTCAAGTTCAGTAAGAAAATCATGCATCGCATGTGATGCATCCTATGCTTGGATAATAATTGCTTGCATACCTCTAAACCTAGTGTGTAAGGCAGCAGCATCCATCCGATGTGTACAACGCCCCTTGTGCGGCTGTGCACATCAATCCATCCCCCAAGAATACATGCTTACTACCTGGATGACAATACTGGCATAGTATCGCGTATTCCCCTTGCAGGTCGTATAGACAATCGCAATATCGAATCGCAGTGATTCCCTGGATGCTGATGGCAGCTTACTTATGGCGCCCAGACAAGTGGGATTTCCCGCGCCAAAGAACAATCACATTATCAATATACCAACATAGTTGAGAAAGGATTGGTGCACTCTCCACTAAAGCAATCTTCTGACTGATTTGGAACAGAAGGAAAAGTCTATTCTTAATGTGGTCTTAGGTATTTGCTAGGCTTTTCAGTGGAAATCAATTTTGCCGTTGATGGAAAAACTGAAGGCTCACTAAAAAGAGCGATCTCAGTGAGATAGGGCATTTGATTGTTTGCACGAAGACTATATAGGGAATCTTATAATGATGATGAGAATGTTCCAGGAGAAGTCAAACATGATTGAGAAGAAAATTGCTCATCTAGCTTCATATGATCAGTATTTCCCTTGGAATCGCTACCACTACAGTAGAAGCATTTTGCGATAGCCGGCTTCTTTGCCACTTCAGATTGAGGGTACGGATGTCAGGTGATGAAGACCGTTGGTGAGGCTGAAGACGGGTGAGAATGCAAACGAGAGGGGTTGATGATGACAGGATTCTGGGGGTGAGCACGATGTAGATTTTAATAATAGAAATGCGCATCCTTCCAACGGTCACGAGCAGTTACCCGCTCCTCTGTTGAGCCCCTTTGGAGGAGTGTTCTCATGAAAAGTCTCTACAGCAGTCCGCCCAGGTTGCAACATGGTATCTGAGATTCGCCAGCTTACAAACCAGCCCAGGCAAACGGTGATGTTTTTACGTCGATGAGTCGAAACCCACAGAGAGACAGAGTATGGGAGAAAGGTTATAATAGCCTTCTATATAGTAGTAAACACATAATCCCAAGGATCTGATGTCTTGGACGGACTGGTGACAATACTTGGTAGCTAGGCAATTTGATCGTTACCTGACACGGTGGATATCAGGACGGCAGTGAAAGGCTATCTAGCCGGAGGCATCAGCAGAGATTTCAGCTCAAACTTTGAATAATATGTGATTTGAAGAGGGGTAATGAGCAGTCGAGAAAATCTCTGGTAAAGATTCTATACATTTAGCGCCGGATTTAATATTCTAGATCTCGGGTATCTATGCCCCCACTAAATCTCCCACTTCCATATATCAATCTTTATTGCAACAAAGTACTTACAGCACGCAATCAAGATGTCGACCACCGTGGATAAAGTATGTCAAATTCCTCCTGACTCATTGCATATGCAATGCTAAGCCCTTCTACTCCGTAGATCAAAGCAGTCGAGGAGGAGATGGCCAAGACGCAGAAGAACAAGGCGACCAGCTATCACTTGGGCCAATTGAAGGCGAAGCTCGCCAAGCTGAAGCGAGAATTATTAACGCCTTCATCGAGTGGGGGTGGTGGAGGCTGTAAGAATATTATGGTCACCGAGAAAGGCATACCTCTGACGTACTACAGCTGGCTTTGATGTTGCTAGGACAGGTGTTGCTAGCGTGGGGTTCATAGGCTTTCCTTCGGTCGGAAAGAGTACGCTTATGAGTAAATTGACTGGACAGTATTCGGAAGGTAAGATGAACTGTAAATTGTGACGAGAGCATCCGGGCTGATGCTCTGTCAGTTGCCGCCTATGAATTCACGACATTGACCACTGTACCGGGCCAAGTCCAGTATAATGGCGCCGCTATCCAGATGCTCGATCTACCAGGTATCATCCAGGGTGCCAAAGATGGCAAAGGTCGAGGTCGACAGGTCATTGCCGTTGCCAAAACCTGCCATCTAATTTTCATCGTCCTCGATGTGAACAAGCCTCTTACTGACAAAAAAGTCATTGAGAACGAGCTCGAAGGCTTTGGCATTCGGATCAACAAGGAGCCTCCTAACATCGTCTTCAAGAAGAAGGACAAGGGTGGCATAGCAATCACAAACACCGTCCCACTGACCCACATCAGCCATGAGGTTGCTCTCTCCTTTCCTTCCATAGCTGCACTGACATCGCTCCTAGGAAATCAAAGCAGTGATGGGCGAGTATAAGATATCGTCTGCCGATGTGGCAATTCGGTGTGATGCGACAATTGATGACTTGATAGACATCTTGGAGGCGAAGAGCCGTAGCTACATCCCTGTGATCTATGCTCTTAACAAGATAGATTCCATCTCCATCGAGGAGCTGGATCTAATTTATAGGATCCCGAACGCATGTCCGATCAGTTCTGAGCATGGTTGGAACATCGACGAGCTGCTGGAGCAGATGTGGGAGAAGCTGCAGCTTCGACGAATCTATACAAAGCCAAAGGGTAAATCTCCTGACTACAACACGCCTGTTGTTCTGAGGAAGAGTGCATGTAGTGTCGAAGACTTTGTAGGTTATGCAACCATAACGGGAAGACACCTGCTAAAAATGTCAGTGCAATGCTATCCACAAAACAATCGTGGAGGAATTCAAACATGCGATTGTGTACGGACAATCAGTAAAGCATCAACCGCAGAGGGTCGGCCTCTCTCACGAGCTTGCAGATGAAGATATCAGTAAGTACCTGTGAATGAGAGGAGATGTCCTTCGTGCTCATCCTCGACAGTAACGATCATAAAAAGATGATGCTTGAGTCGAAAAGCATCAGGCGCGAGTAGACTATGACACAGCCCCAAAGCAGTACTCATTCGGGCCGATTGACCTCTCTTGTCAAGGAGAAGGGACTACCATGAGTGATTGGTTCATTCTTTGGTTGGCAATCATGGGGTAAAAGAGATCTAAAAAGCTCGCTAATGCTGATGCAAAACATGATTGCATCGATGTCCGTCAACCTCGGAATCCGGGGACAAGGAGAGACCATGGCTGAGGTCAATCGGAAATTGGAGACGCAACGCACGGGCTAGGATAATTAATGATGATCACATCAACGACGACCGTGATAGTCTCAATGCGGGACTTCATCTCCATGTCGAAGGCATTCTCTCCCGTCTCCCAGCATCTCGGTCTCTATGAAGGAGCGAATAATCTTCACTAGACCCGTTGGCAGACATGTTATTCGACGGGAACGATATCAATGCTATTTATCTAGTATGATGGACCAAATCCATATTGAGGGGAAAGTTCATAGCGGTATCACGTTCACTTTGCTAGCACAGGTCGGATCTCGCTTATTGCAGCTGAGTGGCTTTCGTGTCAGGGCAACATCGGTGCAGGTACGGACGAGTGGCTTTGGACAGAAGCCGGTTACCTAGTACAGCTAGTTGCAACGTGAGACTACCTACTACTCTACCAGCTTCTATGGCAATTGTCTGGCTTGACCGCTAAGTGCGGATCAGCATGAATCAGGTGCCGCACAAGGGCCACTCAGCGGGCTCTAATGCCATGGCCGCAACGTATTCGTCCCGAACGGCTATCACGCGCTCAGCATCAGACGGACCTCTTTTCCAGATTATCAGCTGGAATTCTTCTGTGCCGTCGCATGTCGTACGCGTGAGATTTTGACCACCAACGGACCTGGTGGGCGGCTTTTAAGATTTTCGTGGGATTTCTGCTTTACGAGGTGCATCCCACGCCCGATACAAGAAAAGCGGGTGGGATAACTAATTAATTCACTAATTCGACGAGAAATTCCCCCCAAGCAGCACTAACAAATTGGATTCCATCCCATTCGTGGTTGCGACTCATAGCGGCCGCGACTGACAGGGCTGGAGCACCAGTCCAAGGGCAGCCCAATCTCGAGGCCTTTACGGTCGATCATCTTCTCAGATCTTCGAGGCCCAGAAGCCCTGAAGCCGAAACAGAAACAGGCCTTGTCGCTTTCGCCTCGTTCAATGGGGAACAATCCTCGAATTCAGAATTTGACTTTATTGAGTCCCGCATTCCATCCTGATTGACGCTCGCAGTGGGCAACTCGGCAGAAGCCGCCCCGGGGGGGGGAGGTATCGAAGTCGCAACGAACAAGGAAGAAGAACAGAAACAGCAGAAGCCCAAGGATTGCAAACAAGGCAAGGGCACCAAACGGTGGCAGGTGGCAGGTGGCAGGAAGGGAACTGCGAGAAGGAGAGATCCGTACCGCGAAGGCCGCCAGTCCGCAACGTCGTCCCCGCTGTTAAAAAAGCCAAAACCCAACCAGGGCCCCTCGCCTCCCCCAAATCCCACGACTAAACCGCCCACGATTTTAGTCAGCCCGCGCAAAGGCGTCGATTTCCCAGCCGATGGCCAGCCGATCCCTACCCGCGCAAGCATGACCAAGGACCTCCAAGTACTAAGTACCCACGGTCCCACGGTACTCCTACTTAGGGCAGGTAGCTCCCCTCTCCGTGTCCAAACTAACTGCCATCGTGAACCACAGCTCTGCACCCTCCTGCATATGGCCCTAACCACGTCCAATTGAGCCTCCAACAGCTGGCCAAAGCTACAGCGCTCACGGCAGGTCGGTCCTCTCGCAAGATCCCACATGGCTGCGGCTTTTTACCCCTCTCATACGCGCATCCAACTGAGCCCTTTTTTCTCACAGGTACCAACGCCTGCATTTCTTGCATATCTCCTGGAGATGCTGGCTCCCGAATCTCTCGATAACTTGCCGACTTGCATGCCGGCGGGCGTCAGCTCGACCTTCCTGGAACATCACCACTTCGAGTCCTCGGGTACATGCTGAAGCCGTAGGGACGCTGCTCAGTGGAAAGAAGACCTCCAAGGTTCACCCAGATTCTGCGACGCCATGCACGACTCTTTCGCGGAGATCAAGATGGAGCAGCATTATGGTCTACATCATGATGAGGATTTTGGTGGAGGACATCCATTGATTAGTGTTGCTGGGGACCACTCGCAGCACCAGTCTCCATCGAATGAGTATGGCGGGTTTGGCTTCGCCGCTTCTTCGCACGCCCATATAGACCCGATATACGACCGACCAGTACACGCTTCGTTCTCGAGTCCCGAAGCCTTGCATCCGCTTGTTACGCTGCCGCAATGGCCAAGCCAGATCACCAACCCCTCAGAGAGCAGTCCACCGGCCGCTGTGCCATTGCACCGACCAATTCTACCGCTGTCGAAGACAGCGCCTATTCCGACTATTGCTCCTGCACCTGCGCCCGCTCCAAGTAAGCCAACACATGCGACCACCTCGACGAGAAAGACATTGTCGGACAGCGATCGGCGGCGGATGTGTGAATATCACAGCGCAAACCCCAATGTCAAGCAGACGGAAATTGGAAGTAAGTGCCGAGACAATTCGAATTGAGAAAAATTTTTGCTGATGAATTTGGGCAGACATGTTTGGTGTCGAAAGAAGGTTCGTCTGCTGTTGCGATTGAGTCGCGGAGAGACCCAAGGCTGATCTTACATCTGAAGTACTGTATCGAAAGTCTTGCGAAATAAAGACAAATACCTTCTGCCCGAGGAAGGGAGTCGATCGCCCATAAGAAGGACGAAAAGCAAATTTCCAGACATTGAACGGACTCTATCACAATGGGCAAAAAACCGTATGAGTCAGCGACTGCCCCTTGACGACGACACTATCAGGGGTCAGGCAAGGATATTTGCCACCACCGTTGGGAGCACAGAGTGCCACAATCAAGTCAACGACCCTACGTGGTTGGAGAATTTTAAATCAAAAAATCGCCTTCCCGGTGCCAAGTCACCTAAAGCCGAGTGCGACGAACCGAAGTCTGGATCAGAAACACCAAACGGCATTTCCCCTGTGAGATGGGACGGTCTGCCTATTAGTCCTCCCAATGAAGAATTGAAAGCTCAGAGTCCAGATAGCTATATGGAACCTTCCGGCTATGGGCACGCCCACTCGCAAAGCACAGCTTCTCTTAACAGTTGTTATTCGGATCTTTCATCATTTGCTAGCGATTTCAGAAGTCCAACATCTCCCTTTTTTTCGCCGCTGTCAAGCTGTGGTCCCAGTCCGTCTCTACCGGCCTCGAAAATGGCTCGTCTACCCCCACTAGCGCCTGCAAGCTCCTTGCGCCGTCGGCAAACAGTACCTCTGACAGGCGCAGAATCATCACCTGACTCTGCGACCTCTAAACGTCTGCCGCATTCTCTCGGAATTTCGAATTTAGAATCCCCGCATGATGAGATGGAGGTGTCCCCCTTGAGTGCCACAGACTCGTCAATGCAACAATCTCGTTCCAGTACAACCAACCTCAGTCCCCTCTCCATGGCACCACCGTCCAGCATCGGTCCCAATACCGCAAACACCAGTCCCGCTATTGGCAGCCATTCGCCTTCATCGCCTCCATCCCAGGATGAAGCTCGTGCGGCTCTTTCAACCCTCATGACATTCATAAAATACCAACCCAACGGGGCTGTAGACCCACATGACTATCTCGTCATGGGCAAATGGATGAACATGCTCAAACTCGAGACTGGCGAATTACCAGGCGGCATGCAAGCCATACCGATGTCTGAGCGGGCTGACGGCACAATTCCAATCGGGAGAAAGAGAAGCGAGCACTCGCTCTCATAATCTCGCTCTTCGAGAAAACGTTCCCTCAACAATCTCTCTGCACATAATGATCTTGTGTTTGACATCAACTCTCTTTTCTTACGCTACTCTCTGTTTATTCAACTATGCACTGGCGTTTCGCATGATCCTTTCCACCAGCATGGGAAGGCAACGCACACGGCTGGCCGGCGTTCTCGCATTTTGCTTTCCTCACGACCATCACCATCATCAATCATCACCACCACTACTATCGGGTGACAAAGAAAAGACAATTTACCTAGAAATACCCCTAGCCTCACGGCTTCACCCTCTTTCGGGAGGACATTTTGTTTTTGTTTTATTGTACAAGCTTGCGTGGGATTTTTGGAGCGGCATTTTGGATTTGGATTTGGGGATTGGGAGGGGAGGGGGATGGGGCGATGTATGCATGCATTTGTTTTGTACGTAGCTTATGAGGTTGGAGGAGGGGAATGGAATGATTGACGAAGAGATTTTGGGTTCCTTTGGTGATGTGGTGCTGGTATCTGGGTGACTTGAGACTGATGCCTTGGGAATTTAAGGAGGCTAAGTAAGGTCCGAAAAACCTCACGTTGCCAGTCTACAAGGTAAGCACGAAGGTCTTGAAACCTCATTGATTCTCCATTATTTCAATTCACTCCCTATGTAATCATTATAATTTCTACATATCACCAATCCTCTCCCTCATCAACTCCTCCACCCCCTTCTCCCCCACCTCCGGCAACACCCTCACAACCACCAACTCCAAAATCCGATACGCCAAATGCCGATTCAAATACGCATCCCCAAAAACCCCCAACTCACCCTCCACCTGCCCGACCCACACCTCCCGCTGCCCACTGCCGAAAAGCCTCCTGCACGCAGCCGGCGGCATCAGCTCAAGTAGCTCGATGGCGCACGTCCGCTTCGACGATCCGATTTCGGCGGGGGACGGTGTGGCGGCATTATTTGGCGGTGGGAGCTGCGAGTTGGGGAAGAGGGTTTGCCGAGCGAGGGAGAGGAGTTGGGGGAGGAGGGTCGGTGGGTGGAGGTGGGCGCGGATTAGGTGGTGGAGGTATCTGGGTTTGGAAAGGTGGTCAGGATGGATACGGATGGAGAGGCATTAGCCGGAAAAGTTATCAGATCGAAGATCATTATCGAATTCCAAATTCAATCCGGGGTAAAGGAGAGGTTTTGTCGAGAAATGTGACGCATTGTGGGTGGTTTGGAAGACGAGCCAGGTACCGATGGGCCCGTTTGACTGTAATCAGCACTAGAACTGGCAGGTGCATGCAATTGTGGGAAATGTGGAAATGAAGCCAGGACTGTGTTACGCAATTTGGTTGGGCAGCCTTGCAGCTCCTTGCAGCTCCTTTGCTTGAAGGATTCCTCAGGCCCCCAAGGAGCAACGTGCCAACGTGCCAAGGCCATGTTCATGGTTAGGACAGTAATTCTCCTGACATCAAGAGACGCCAGATGCGGTGTAGAGCATCGATGGGCGGTGGGGAAGGGAAGACGAGGCGAGGGTGAATTAGGGTACGTCGAGGGCCGATCCTGCTGATCGCACGGCAGTCAAGCTAATCTGCCGGGCGCTTAAGCACCGTCGAGGGCTCGAAGCCAATTCAGGCCAGGACGCCTGCATCGCAGTACCGGAGAGGCCGAGGAACAAGAGACCTTGGGGGCAGGAGACGTGATGTGCTGCAAGGAAGATGGCATCATCCGTGGATCTCCTGGAAAGGGCGGGGGCGTGGTGTGTGTGGAAATTCGATCGACCAGGAAATATATTAAAAAATGAGAAAAAGCAAAAAAGTCAAAACGGGTGTGGTAGCGAAATCGGTAGGCAAAAGGCACCAGGGCAGGATTGGGGGTATTGGGGGAATTCTGGCCCTTTTCCGCGCGCCCCGTCTGTGTGTGGCTTGACAGGGAAGGCAAAGACGGTGGGGGCTTAGCTTGCATGACCGTGCCTAGGTCTGACAATCCTGCAGGACGATAACGGGGCAAGGCCAGTAGCCATCCCCGCGGGCCCTAGCTAACGCTGAGCCAGAGCAAGCCCGTTGATGCGTGCTCGCATTTTCATCCAAGTCAGATGACTGAAAGCGCATGCGGAGCTAGCACATGGTCGCAGTTGCTAGGAGATATGCTCGGGAATCGCTGGCCAATGTCGAGGCAGAAGAGAGCTTTTGTTTACTTACTGGTCCAGTATGCCGTCTGTGGCTCCGCTGCGGAGGGGGCCATGTATCAGGTGGTGCTGGAACAATGCCATGGATCCAGACAGCCAGGGCATGCGTGACGACAGGTCGAGCAGAATCGAGACAAGTGGGAAGATCCCAAACTCTAAGAGCGGGCGCGGACGATGATGCGATTCGACCGTCTTCTCGATGGGCGAGGACTCGGTCGAGCTCGAGCTCTGTGCTGCCGACACCGAGCGCGACGGCAGTGAATATGATGCGTTGAACCCAAGGATGATGAATCGGAGCGAGATGAAGGCTAGGTATCCGTATTGCAAGACTCGCCAGAAAATTGACGAGAACGCGGATCGCCTGACCTCTTCACTGGCCCGTTTGTCCTTGCTTTTGTCCGCCAGAAGACCGAACTTCTCGAGCCGGCTTCTCGTGTCGACCTCAATCTGCTCACCTGTCGCTCTGGGCTCTATCTTCGCTTTGACCACCTCGACGAGCTTGGTAATACTACCCCAGATGAACCAGTCCTCGCAGACTTTCCCGCCAATCGATTTACCCAAGATGCTATCCGAGATCACATCGGCAACCAGCGTGCGGAGACAAGCGTTCTCGAGATCCTCGGTAGGCAGCAGGACGGCCAGAGCGCCCTGAACCAACAGTTGCCTGTATTCCGCTTCATGACCTTCTTGCTCCGTCGCTGATGCGGGGACTGAGGGATCAGGCACGGGAAAAAGAGCTGGATGAGGGATTAGATTGTGGTATATGACTCGGGGATCCGTAGACAGTGGTGTATCCGCAGGTCTGTGACCGATTCGATAGGCTGTTGAAGAGTATTAGCTCACGAGCGAGGATGCCGACTGCTCGTTTACCAACCGTGAATGTGACCCGTAATCAATTCCGGTATCTCATCGAAGACCAGGCTCTCGAGATCTACGTTCCTCAATCTGCTTTCTAGCTGTGTGGTGCAATGAGCGACTATCCTCACCACCTCTTCGACGAAACCCTGATCAGGTGTAATTTTCCCGTACCAGCTTTGGACCAGCTCCTTCACCACGATGGAGATGATTGCGTACAGCTGAAAGTCAACATCGTTGCTACTTGTCAGGGGTGGTAATAGCTCATGGATGGGACGGGCATCGGTAGCACCATGGCTCTGGGTGGAGAGCACGCGGCGGATCAGAGCAGCTGTTGCCCTGTCTGAAGTATCGGAGGGTCTAGCAGAGCGTGCTGGCGACGATGGGCGGCTCTTTGAGGAATGTCTCGACGCTTGTGGAGGTGTGGTGGTGGAGCCTGCTGCGATGGAAGTGCTGCTGAAAGTCGGCACTGCTTTGGGACGGGGTTGAAGATATGATGGAGGACGAGAAGATGCTTGAGTCATTGTCAACCGGGCTTCCGGCAAGAAGGCATTTCGGTGTGCACGAAAGAGAGCTCTCCCTTAGGACTGTCGTGGATTGTGCTTGTGAAAGAAGCTGCTTCGATCAAAAGAGAACGAAGTGCTAGCGGAGAACGTTCCGCTCATCACGGGCCGGATTTCGTCCGTGGTTGCCAGTGGTCGCTCTGCAGATTCGTCCCTCATAACTGACTGAACAAAGATGAGAGATTCATTGCTGTTGAGTTGGTCGGAATTGGCTGCAATTTAACTCAATTCAAAATGTGGCCGGATCGTCTTTCCTACCAAAGAGTCTCTAGCGCCTCTGAGGATTTGGAATTCTAAAGGTACAAGAGTACCTCTTCCATCTAACACTTTCATACCCCCTTGCTCTTCTGGCCTCTTCCTCAAGCCATCATCATCTCCACATACGAATACATTCAAAACATCATAGATAATCAGGGAGATGGTATCATCCCCGCTGGGAAAGACCCTATCATATTGAATCAACATCATGGCGCTTACCTCGAAGTTTGGTCGGTCAATGGTCATTTCTTGACCTGGAGCTATCTTGAAGGCGTCACCGTTGCAATGTACTAGTACAATGCACTCTTTCTTAGCGCCAGGTATAAGACGTCGAATTTCAACATCTGGGATGGAGCTATTGGAATGATCGGAGTGGGCAATCTGCGTAGAGGGGAGACCGCACTGCCGAAGACATCAGCGTAGGCTGCAAGAAAAGATGGTCAGACGGCGTCTCTTACAAGTGCTCGTCCCAAACTCATCCCATGCGAAGGCCTGTTTCTTTCATCTTGACTTCACCTTGGCGCTATACAGGACGCGTGATGAAGCCAGATGAGCAATCCTTCCATGAGGACCACCAATAAGTGAAGGAGATGCAGGCACCCGACACTAGGCAGTCGCGCTGGGCGCACCCGGATCTATCCAGCTTGGCATCTGAGGAAATGCTTACAACATCTTTCTTCCCATTCTAGTGATTGTTAATCCGCATACACAAACGTATTCGAGGTCTTCGATTATTGCTTTTATCAGACAAGAAGTTTTCTCACTTCTTGACGTTGGAGGTAGGTAGATCGATCATCAATTTGAGAAAAGACGTTACGAACAAACATGGAAAGTGCACCTCAACATGGGTGTTCGGGCTCAGTCCTGCAGACGCAAGTCGACAACTCCTTCGACAACTCCTTCGACAATCTCGTGACAGATCTCAACTTAGCTTTGGCTTATTCATCTGGCATCAATTTCTCGGACATTGATCCCAGAACTATCATCACCCTCATGGAAGGCTATAAGTCAGAGAGAAGTGATTGGTCGAAGTATGCTCACGGGAACAAGAAACAATGTTTCACGCGCAATCTTGTTGACCGAGGAAACGGCAAATGCAATTTGGTAGGCAATGTCGAACTAGAGAAACGGTCGAGAGAGAGTTGATTCTGGTAGCTTGTCCTGGTCTGGAGCCCGAACAAAGAGAGTCCAATTCATGACCATGCTGGTTCCCATTGTATTATGAAGGCATGCATACGGAAATTCTTTAATCTTGACTAGGCTGATCGGCTCCCTAGATGCTCCAAGGTTCTCTCAAGGAGACTCAGTACGACTGGCCAGACAAAGAGGTGCCCAGTGGAGGAGGGCCATCACCCTTACCATCAAAAGGGGAGACACTTATTGCTCAAAATGAAATCACCTACATTGCCGACACCGTGAGTCATCACAGAACTTTCCATCACCACACGGCCTTCAATCCTCCAATGAGCTGACAGCTGGTGTAGCATGGCCTCCATAAGATTTCGAACCCTGATCCCTTGGACTTTGCGGTTTCATTGCACTGTACGTTGATTCAAGCCTTGCCGATGTGTGACCTTTCCTGATCAACATCAAGTGTATGCTCCTCCAAATGCTGCGAAGCTTGGGTGCCAGGTATTTGACGAAGAAACCGGAAAAGCAACTCACATAGTCCAATACGAACTATTTTCCGAGATGGGGGTCGTGAACATTTGCAGAGAACAAGTCAACGATACGATTTGAGTCAACATGAAGGCAAAATTGAGTATCAAAGACACAACGCTTCATCGCTACCATCTGTGGTGGTCCCAAGCTGATGTATTCTGGTCATCTTTCACAATCAGTCATACTGCTTGAATAATAATCCAAAGGGGATCAATGCAGTCAGGCCCTAAGCCTAGGAGGCGAAGAATGGAATTGACAGGGCTGGTGGATGTTTCTAGTAGTCTTACGGTGCTTTCTGCTCAAGTCGTGAGGGATTTTTAGTATTGGCACGGCCATGCTTAGTAGCTATGAAGTGAGGCTCGGTTGACCTCTTAGTGCTCGAACGTGTCTGCTCCTTCGATGTCCTCCTATCTCCTCGCATCCATCGTCATCTTGATGGGTGCTTGCTTGGCTCCGAGCAGCGGCCTCCTCTTTTAAGCCGGATGCCATTGAGTGCCACAGAGTACTTCCTCCATCCGTGAATTTCCCACTTGTGCGTGATAGTGGCGGTTTGAAACAGCGACGTCAATACACAGGCCCACAGTATCATCAATATCTCCCTGTACAGGACAAGAAACGATAGAAGGGGTGTCATCGCCGCAAAGGTCAAAGAGGTGCATCAGGCCATGCTTGAGGCCATATCCAGCACGGCCCGGGGCCGTAGGTTGAGCCTGAGCCTGCGCGCAAGGTCGCACGCTTCTGGCTTTGAAGAGGCGGTCAAAGTCCGTTGATTGAA
>JAABUI010001274.1_pt1 | contig 15009 bp, 16 predicted proteins | sample 5559111 | NCBI WGS metagenome assembly JAABUI01 (sample SAMN10711870, study PRJNA513365) | rock metagenome | isolation source: Antarctica rocks | place: Antarctica: Victoria Land, Buttleship Promontory
ACAAGCTCAAGAACTGGCGCGGCCTGGCCACCCGCTACGACAAGCACGCCCTGATCTACCGCGGCGGCATGGTCCTGGCCTCGATCGTCCTATGGCTCAACGCATGAGTTCAGAGACACGGCCTAGAACCCGCCGTGCCCGTCCGGGCCCGGCGTTGATCCCGCACGCCCGCGAACGCGGAGTGCACCGTGAAAGGAACACCGCCATGCCCAGCTCCACTGACACCCGCACCACCGGCGCCACGACCAGGGACCACTCGGGTGGTCGAACCTCCAGACCGGCGTTCGCCTCCGCGAGTAACCCCAGCAGCTCCGATGAGCTCCTGGGCCGCCTGATCGCCTACCGGCCCTTCGAGGTCCGGACCCTGGAGACCGGCTCGGGATCTCCGAGGCGACGTGCTGCCAGCTCATCGACATCGCCACCGACGGGACACCCTCCGATCTCGGAGAGCGACCCATCTTCTGGCAGGTCATTCGGCAGCAGCTCGCCAAGGCCAGCGAGCAGGTGACGTGAATCGCTGGCCGGCTCGTCCAGTCCCGCCAGGCCCACCGGCTCGAGGCGCTCACCCCGGCCGATGAGCACGCCGTCACCAAGGCCCTCACCGCCCTGCACGGTTACGACGCGGCTCGCCGGGTCGGCGTTTCCGCGTGCCGACGCGGCGTACCCGTGCTCCTTCACTCCCCAACGTCAGGACTTCACCGTGAATGCACCAAGGCGCCGCCCGCGGCCGGTGACCGGCCCCGCGAGCCTGGCGGCACTTACTTCCGCCGCACAAGACGCCCGAAGCCGGGCCCTCGAGGCGATCTCCCGGATGCGGATCAGCCGGCTGTCCCTGTCCGCTGCCGCCCGGGCCTCTGGCACCACCCCCAGAACCGTCCGGCGCTACGCCGCCGGCGCGCTCGTCCAGACCGGCCGACGAACAACGGCGGCCCCAACCGACCGGCTCTACCGGCGCATGGCCGTCCTGGGCGCCGACGGCGCACGACACGACGTTGACGTCCGCTCCTCAGCCCAGGCAAGCCGCGTCGCAGCGCACTGGAACGCCGTCGATCGCTACCTGTGCACCGGCGACACCACCGCGCTCAACCCATTCCGCAACCACAAGGTCGGCGGTCAGCAGCTGGCCACCGACCCCACCGCACTCGAGGCCTTCGCCCGTCGCGGAGAACTCGCCATCGAATCGATCTACGCCTACCGCTGAGCCCGCCTACCGCTGAGCCCGCTGCCCGAACCGCCACCCACCGACCCGAGAACGAAGGACCTGCTCATGGCGCTCCCCGACGCCGACCCCATTAAGGCTGACCTGCGACGCGGCAAGCGCCGCCCCCTCAACCCCGACGCCGCCGCGTGCGCATTGTGCCTCGCCGTGCCCGAGGACGGGCTCGCACTCGAGGACGACCACGTCCTGGGGTGGAGGGCCGATGACACCACCCGCATCTGGCTGTGCCGAACGTGCCACCGCGCACAGACAGCGACACGGCACGACCAGCAGGCTGGGACACCCGCCGGAAGACACCAGCCCGTCCTGTCCCTCCTTGAGAGGCTCGCACGAGCCCTGCGGTCCCTCGGAGTGTTCATCGACGCCCTCGCCCAGGCGCTCTGCCACTTCGCCGAGCAATTCGACAACCTCACCCGCGGGCTCGACGTCTTCGCGCCCGGCTGGAGGACACAGCCGTGGGCAGCATGAACACCCCCTCCGACGGAGACCTTCAACCAACGGGCCAGGGATGGCAGTCGCTGGGTCTACGCGAGCCAGACCGGCTTCCCGTCGCCATACGAGCCCACGCCATCCCCGACAAGCCCGCGAGCAAGCCCCGCACAGGTGCCCGCCCGCCCGGCCCACGCCCGGAACAGGGTGAGCCGACGTCGCTGCTGGTTTTCGACTGCGAGACCCTCACCGACGCCACCCAAGCCCTCACATTCGGGTGCTGGCGGTACTACCGGCTCCACCCGACCGCCGGCTGGCAATGCGCTCAGGAGGGACTGTTCTACGCCGACGAACTCGCCGACACCAACCCTGACGGCATATCGACACTGCAGCGATACGCAGCGACGCACTGGTCCGCCGCGCAGGGTCGGCGCAGGCGGCTCAAGCTGCTGACCCGCGCGCAGTTCGTCGAAGACGTCCTGTTCACCGCCGCCTGGCGAGGTCGCAGCCGAGTCGTCGGGTTTAACTTGCCCTTCGACCTGTCTCGACTCGCCATCGACGTGACCGACGGACGGGGCCGCAACCGCGGAGGGTTCTCGTTCATCCTTTCTGCCGGCAACGCCGCCAAGGGGTACGCCGAACGCAAGCACCGGCCCCGCATCCAGATCAAGCACCTCAACGCCCACCGGGCGCAGATCAGCTTCGCTCGCGCGCTCGACGGCGCCGCAGGCTGGGCCGGGGAATTCCTCGACCTACGGACCCTGACCTTCGCGCTCACCGCCCGCGGCCACAGCCTCGACAGTGCCTGCGCCGGATTCGGTGTCCCGGGCAAGAACGACCCCGGGGAGCACGGGACCATCACCGCGGACTACATCGGTTACTGCCGGCAAGACGTCGCCGCCACCGCTGGTCTGCACCACGCCGCCACACAAGTGCTCGCCGACCTTGGGCTGCCGCTGACCCCCACCAAGGCCTACAGCCCCGCGTCCCTCGCCAAAGCGACACTCGCCGGCCTGGGCGTCCGGCCGCTGCTCGACCGGCACCCCGACACCCCACCGAGGCTCCTGGGCATCGCGATGAGCGCCTTCTACGGAGGGCGGGCGGAGTGCCGGATCCGCAAGACCCCAGTGCCAGTCCGGCTGGTCGACTTCACCAGCACCTACCCCACCCTGTTCAGTCTGCTCGGCCTGTGGCAGCACGTAATCGCCGACGAACTCCACGCCGACCAAGACCCCGACGTCGCCGTGCAGGTCCAGCAACTGCTCGACCAGGCCTCGGTCGACGGCTGCTTCGACCCCGGGCTGTGGCCTCAGCTCGTCGGCTACGCGCAGATCCAACCCGACGGCAACATCCTGCCGGTCCGAGCGCAGTACGACCCACACAGCCCGAGCTGGGGCATCGCCGTCACCCACCTCACCAGCCCCGAGCCCCTCTGGTACTCGCTGCCAGACCTCGTCGCCAGCGCCCTATTCACCGGCCGAGCCCCCACCGTCCTGCAAGCCATCCGACTCCGCCCCGAAGGCACCACCGCAGGGCTTACAGCACTACGGCTGCCTGGCGGCCAGCTCGTCGACCCACGCACCGACGACCCCTTCCAGGTCATGACCGAACAGCGGCAGCGAGTCCGGGCTGACCCAACGCTGACAGAGCAGAAACGCCAGCGGATCCAGCTGTTCCTGAAGATCACGACGAACGCCGGGGCATACGGCATCTGGGCCGAGTACAACGCCCAAGACCTGCCTGCCGGCGAGACTCGCCCCGTAACGGTCTACGGGCGTGACCCCGAGCCAAGCCGGACCCGGGTCGCCGCGCCCGAAGAGCCCGGCAAGTTCTGCTACCCCCCACTGGCCGCCGTACTGACTGGCGCCGCCCGACTCATGCTCGCGCTCCTCGAACGATGCGTCACCGACGCGGGCGGGACCTGGGCTATGGCGGACACCGACAGCATGGGCATCGTCGCCACGTCCGACGGCGGCCTGATCCCCTGCTGCGGCGGCCGGCAGGAACTCGACGGAACTGATGCGGTCCTCGCCCTCAGGTACGAGCAGGTCGAGCAGATCCGAGGCCGCTTCGACGCGCTGAACCCCTACGACCGCACCGCCGTCCCCGGCAGCATCCTCAAAGCAGAGGTCGACGCGACCTGCCTCGCCATCGCTGCCAAGCGCTACGCCCTCTACCGACCCGACGAGCAAGGCCGTCCCCGACTCGTCCCACCTCACGAGCACGACGCCTGCAGCCACGGCCTCGGGCACCTGCTCAACCCGATGGACCCCGACAACGACCCCGACAATGGTTCCTGGATCACCCAACTCTGGGAACACGAACTCGCCCACTACCTCTGCTACGACCTCGACTGCGATCCCCGCTGGTACAGCAGGCCCGCACTGGCCCGAATCGCCGCCACCTCACCGCGGCTGCTCCACACATTCGAAAAGCTCAACGACAGCAAGCCCTACCGGCAGCAGGTCAAGCCGTTTAACTTCCTCAGCTTCGTTCCCGGCGCGCAGCCCCCACCCATGGCCGAGCCCGGCCAACCCTTTCGGCTAGTCGCACCACGCGTCCCCGCTTCCCAAGCCCTGCGCATCACCTGGATCAACACCCATCAGCCAGTTCAGCCGGTCCGCCTGACCGTCGACGCCAGCAGACCCGGCGCAGCGCTCGCCCCCACCTACGCCAGCACCGCCGGCGCCTACTGGGGACACCCCGAAGCCAAATCATCTGATCCCGACGGGACCCCCTGCCACCGCGGCTCCCAAGGGTTGCTCAGCCGCCGCCACCTCGCGCCCCTCCACCTCGTACATGTCGGCAAGGAGGCTAACAAGCTCGACGAGCGAGCCAGTGGGGAACTTCCCGCCCTCGACGACACCTCGGAGAGTCAAGTCGTCTACGACCTGGCCGACGCGCAGTGGAGGCAGGAACTGCTTCCGTGGCTCCGGGCCGTACCTCTTGCGAATGCTGCTGAGTTGACTGGCATAAGCGGTCGCCGGCTTCTCGAACTGCGCGCCGGTAGGGCTCTGCCTCGCGTGGCGACTCAGAAGCGGATTCTGCAAGCGCGCAGTGAGGTGCTGAGTGAGCCGATGGAACTGAGCCAGAGCGGACCTGTATTGGCGCCACCTGATGTATGGGCAGAGACGCTCCAGCCGTGCGAGCAAGCATGGCGGCCCTGCGGCTCCGCACTAGGAGAAGTGCCCAGCTAGAGATCAGGGCGAGATCCCCACCCCGCCTACTCGACCAGGCCTGACTGAGAAGGGGCGTGGCAACGAAGGCCGGGCTGATTGAACGCCCGGCTCCTCACAGGTCATCATTGTCCTCGTGCGCGTCCAGAGACCGCAGAGTTGCCATCGACCTCGGGGACCACCACGGGTCTTGCAAGACCACGTTGCTCAGCTCCGAGGCATGGTCCTCTTCGAGGAAGCGACGCCAAGCACTTAGCCGCTGTGGCAGGAGCATCGCATTCACGAGCGCCGCCCAGGTCAGAGTGTGGGACATGCTGACATCGAACGTCACATCCGCATGGTTGATCCACTGCTCGAGCCGGCGGCCCAGCATCTCCGCGAGAAATGGGTGCTTCCAGGAGAACGCGCTGCTGTCGCGAAGGTAGCTCTTCGCGTAGCACGCGAGTATGGCCAGATCACGCGTCCTGTCGAACCTATGCAGATGTGGACCTCTATAATTGCCGGCTGGCACAACGCGAAGCACGCCTTGACGGTTCACCAGCAGCAGCTCCGCCGCCGCCTTCGCGTTGAGTTCCTCGCAAGCCGCATATACGCTTTCGACTACGTCGTCCCGAAGCATCTCGGGATTTTTCGTACCGATAAGTAGAGCGGCAAGCTCTCGTTTAAGGTTATCGACCGCAGGGGCGAAGGCTTCGCTCGCGTGCGGCAACTGAAGATTCATCATGAAGAATGACGTGTAGTTACCGCGCCTCGACGCGTTTCGCTTGCCCGTACTTAAGGCCGCAATTTCTCGTGCCAAACCGTCGACGACATCCACGTTCTTGGCGGAGCGGAGGGACTGCAAGTCATTCAGCAGCGGACGAAGGTCTGCAGTAGCTTTAGCGCTCAACTTTGCACTAACGCGCGAGACCAAGACGTCCCCTGGGAACAGGTCAGCCGTAACCGACGTGATCCGCCCAGAGAAGCGTTCGGAGAAAGGGGCGCCCGGGTAGGGCAGGCGCGTTACGTTGGGCGCGTAACCGACAACGGCGGTCGCAAGTCGGTGGAAGCCGTCAGTTGGGCGCATCCGCTGCGGCACAATCCACAGCGCTTCGGCTACGTCGTGCTACGTGAACAGCCCTTGGTGAGGGTCAACCGTGAAGTAGCGCCCAAGGGCAGCCCCAGTGAGCTGAGGACCGTCAACGATCTGCGCAGCTACCCAACGGGCTTCTACCTGCACCATCTCACTCAAGTGCGCGCCGGGGTGTCGATCCCCGCCCGGCGTGCGCACCTACTAGCGATGTCACTCCGTCCACAGCTGGTGGGCGCGCCTCGTGTACGGCCCCTACAGCGACCAACTTTTGAACTGTACCCCGAACAGTGAACGACATGCGCGAGTGGCCGGTTCATAGGCTGCCCAAGCCCTCAGGTAGCGCTCCGGAACTGGGTGGCTGAACCAAAATCGCCATACGCGGATCTCGGCCCTCGGCACTGGCCAGGGTCGGTAGTTCCTCCCCCGGCGCGCCAGCCAAACTCAGTGCGGCGCGTCCCGACTGGTGGGCCGCCCAGACCGACTGGCCGTTAGCGACTGCCGCATAGAACTGCGCTGGATAAACAATAGCGTCACCGTCATCGATCTCATCGGCCATGCCGATCGCGAAGGGCACCACAGCGTGGACTAGGCGATCGATCTGAGACGCGGAATGGCATGAGTTGAGGAGCACGAGAAGGGGTGGATCGTCCGTCGCCGACACCGCCGCAGCGAAGGCTCTGGCAGAAACCACGATCCCCTCGTGATGCTCATCCACCTCCGCCTCGAACTCGATAAGATCGTCGCCACTGTGCCCAGAGAAGTGGACTACATGTGGCCGAAATTTGGTTATGCCGTCGAGTAGGTCGGCTATCGTCGCAGATGGGCGAACGTCGAGCTCTACCAAGTCTCGGTGCAGCGCAGTTTCGACGGCCGCCCTGATGCGTTTCTGCTCACGCCCCACGCGTAGGTCTCCCTCAGATGATGCGGCAAGCATCAGAACCCGAAGGCGTTCCGGCTTGGGGGCACGAAGCTCGCTCAGCACCCCTGAGAGCCCATCTTCCGCTGCTGCGATGCGATGAACAAGCTCAGCGCGATCTGCGGCTGCCTCCTGCTCGATTGCTCTTACCTCCCGCTCGCGGCGACGATCACTGATTGCCCGTTCAGCAGTCTCGGCCGCTGCAAGCTTGGCCTGCAGCTTCGCCTCGTCCCCACTGTAGCCAGCGGCATTACTCTGCCATTTGGCCGCTTCGCGCCCCGCTGCAACAGCTTCGCGCTCCCGCTGGTCCGCCACCCGACCCTTCGTCATGCTTGTTTGGGCGGACTGCGTCCTAGCTGCTGCAGCTCGCGCGGACGCAGCCGCCGTCCGCTTCGCCGCCTCGGTCGCCCGTAGAGCGCCCGCCTTCTTCTCGGCTGCGACCCGCCGCTTTCGGACGCCCTCGAGTTGCCGGCGGTACAGGTTTGCACTCATGCAGGAGCGTCTTCGTTGGTCACGGCTTCACGGAACCACAAGTGGCCGGTCGACTGACCGAAAGGTCGATGACCCGTCCAGTGGTCGGCGCAGACACCGGGGTTTGCAGGAGCGGAGTCAGCCGGATCGACGCGGCCCCACTCCGATGTCTAGGCCAGCAGGACGCCTTGGGCCTTCCGAAAGCCGGCCGTGCTCGGCCGAACGGACGCTGAAAGCGATCTTGAGACGTTCGCCGGCTGCCTATCACTCAACCCCCCGACCGCCTCGTCGTCGGCGAGGTGCGGGGCGCCGAGGTGGTCGATCTGCTGGCAGCGCTCAACACCGGACACGAGGGCGGCTGCGGGACGCTGCACGCCAACTCCGCCCAGGACGTCCCTGCTCGGCTGGAGGCCCTGGCGGCGGTGGCAGGGCTAACCCGGCAGGCGCTGCACAGCCAGCTCGCCTCAGGCCTACGGGTCGTCGTGCACCTGGTCCGGCCCCGCGGCGGCGGTGTCCGTAGGGTGGCAGAGCTCTGCGTGCTGACCAGGGGACCGGACGCACTGGTCTCAGCCGAGTCCGCCTGGACCTGGGACGGCGCCGCTGCCTGCGGTGTCGCCGGACCGGGTGCCGGCCTGCTTGCGCAGCTGCTGTGACCCCGCTGCTGCCTGCCGTGCTGGCCGGCGCCGCCGCGGCCGTCGCGGTGGGCCTGCCGACGCCGAGTCGACTGCTGCTGCTGGCACCGCGGACCGAGCCGTACAGCTCGACGTCCAGTGCGGCGCTGCTCGTCCGGCTCGGGCGGCTGGGAGGGCGCCGGCGTGTGCTGGGGATGATGCTGCTGGCCCTCGGAGGTCTGCCGACGTTCGGACCCGAGGTGCTGCTCGTCCCGCTGGCGCTGCTCGCTGCGGAGCGGGTGGCCCGCGTCCGCCGGGCTCGGGCGGCCCGCGAGCAGGAACGACAGCAGGCGGGGGAGGCGTGTGCCGTCCTGGCGGGGGAGCTGCGCGCCGGCCGATCCGCCGCTCAGGCCCTGACAGCTGCGGCCGACGTGGCGACCGGAGCGGTGCGCCTGGCCTTGCTGGCCGCGTCCAGCTCGGCCGGCCTCGGCGGTGACGTGCCGGCCGCGCTGCTCGGCAAGGCATCGGCCAGCGCTGCCCCCGAGCTGCTCGCCGGCCTCGGGGCGTGCTGGCAGGTCTGCGCAGGCACCGGCAGCGGGCTGGCGATGGCCGTCGATCGGCTCGAGGAGGGGCTTCGCGCCGAGCAGGGCCAACGCCTCGCCGTCGCCGCCGAGCTCGCTGGACCGCGCGCGACGGCCGGCCTGCTCGCCTGCCTACCGCTCGCAGGGATCGCGCTGGCTGCAGGGCTGGGGGCCTGGCCTGTGCACGTACTGCTGCACACGACCATCGGCCTGGCCTGCGCCGTGCTGGGGGTCGGGTTGGACGGGCTGGGTGTGTGGTGGACCGGACGGCTGGTCGCCCGGGTAGGTGGTGCCACATGACGGGCCGGCCGCGTGCCGGCCCAGAGCCATGGGCCGGCCGCGAGGCGCACGGCCACTCAGCCGCTCCCGGGGCCCTCGTCCGCTCACGTGGCCCTCGCCCGCCCGCCCGCCCGCACGCTTGCTCGCTCGCCCCTCGCCCGCTCACGTGGCCCTCGCCCACCCGACCGCCCGCACGCTCGCTCGTTCGCCCCTCTCCGCTCACGTGGCCCTCGCCCCCCACCTGGCCACGATCCAGCCGTGGCTGATCGGATGAGCGCGCCGGCGCGGATCGGCGGATGACTGTGCTCGCGCCAGCAGTCCTGGCCGCTGCGGCGACTGCCGCGCTGCTGCGCCGGCCCGGCTCGGCGACGCGGTTGCGCGGGCTCGTGGCACCCGTGCGCACGGTTGCGTCGTCCACGTCCGTCCGGCGGCCCCCAGGTCCTCGACTCGCCTGTCTGCTGGCCGCGGCAGGCGTGGCGGTCGTGGTCGGCGGCCCGATCGGTCTGCTGCTGGCTGCGGCCCTCGCTGTTGCCGGTCCGGGGCTGCTCGGTCGCCTCGAGCCACGCGCCTCCCGCGAGCAGGCTCAGCGGCTGGCCAAGGATCTGCCGCTCGCGCTCGACCTGCTGGCGGCCTGTCTGACCGGTGGCGCAGCGCTGCCGGACGCAGTGCGGGCGGTCGCGGCCGCCGTTGGGGGTCCCTGCGGCGCCCGACTGGGGCAGGTCGCCGCGGCCTTGTCGGTCGGCTCACCACCCGGCGAGGCGTGGTTGGCCCTGAGGGTCGGCGACCCGGTCGGGGCGAGTGCTGCTCGGGCGCTGGCCCGCTCCTGCGACGGCGGAGCTCCCGTGGCGCAGTCCGTCTGCCGCGTCGCCGCAGAGGCCCGTACCGCGTCCCTCGCGCGCGGGACGCGTGCGGCCCGCCAGGCCGGGGTTCTCGCGGTCGCCCCGCTGGGCCTGTGCTTTCTGCCGGCCTTCGTCCTGCTCGGCGTCGTACCGGCGGTCGTCGGGCTGGCGACCCCACTTCTGGCGACCCTGTAGTAGGCGCGGAGGACCCGCCAGGCCGGTATGGACCTCAGCGGCGGCTGAGCCGACGGGCAGGGCGTCAGGGTGCCTTGCGGCATGGCAGCCGTGACCGAGTCGCCTTCGTCAACGGGCGGGAGTACGTCGCGACGAGCATGGCTGCGTTGGGCGCGGCGGTGGAGCGTGCCTGCGGGCTCGCCAACCCGGCCTTTCGCCGCGTCAACTTGGAGATCCTGGGCAACGCCGATACCTTCCTCCACGCCCATGTGTGGCCGCGCTACGAGTGGGAGCCGCCCGAGCTGGTGCACCGGCCAGTATGGCTCTACCCGGCGCAAAGATGGCGCGATGCTCGGACTGCACTCGGGCCGCAGCACGACGCGCTGCGATCGTCGATCGAACAGCACATCAAGACTGGATGAGCAGGAACGGCGGGCACGCCGCCCGGCGGTGGATGGCCGGAAGTCGGCAACCGATCGGCGCAGGGCCGCCGCGCGGTCAGCGGGATCGGCTCGCGACGAACACGAACTCTCGTCCTGGCCGATCGGGTGCGTCGCGGACTTGATCGACGCGGTACCCGTGCGCCAGCAGCTCGGCCTCGAGCTCGTCCCGCTCGCGGAAGCGCAGCGTCGAGTCCGACGTGAGGGTCGTCCCGTCCGCCGCGAAGACCCACGTCCACCGGAAAGTGATCAGCGGCCCGCTGACATCGGTGACGTCGACCCAGCTTTGGACGGCGCCGACCCCTGCCACGAGGGTCGTGCTTAAGGTCGCGGCACGGTTCCACTCCTGCCATGCGCGGCGGGCCGGAACGCGGGTCTCAAACACCAAGCGACCTCCCGCCCGCAGCGCACCATACGCAGCGCGCAGGGTGCGTTCCCAGGCCGCCGGGTCGACGATCGCCTGGGCGACGTTCCCGGTCATCACCACTAGGTCGACCTCCACCTTCGGCAGATTCGTCGCGTCGCCGTGGATCCACCTCACCCGGTCCGCCCCGGGCTTGGCCCGGGCGACGTCCAGCGAGCCGGCGGCCGGGTCGACCCCCGTCACCTGGAGTCCGCGGCCCGCGAGGAGTATGGCGAACGTGCCTGTCCCGCAGCCGATGTCGAGCACGCGAACGGCCTCGAACTCATCGACCAGGGCGGAGTACACCTGTAGGTCCCCGCGGTCCGGCTCCAACGCGTCGTAGATCGCAGCCAGCCGCGGGTGCTCGAAGACGGCGTCGGCCATGCAGCCGACGGTAGATCCGCGCGCAGCCCCCCGCCGTCCCGTCAACGATGGTCAGGCGGGACGTTCGTCCCGTGCCCGGGACAGCCCCGGAACCCGACGTGATCCTCACCAGGCTCGCCCGGGTGACCGGGACTCGGGGCATGACGAGCGCGCTGTCCGGTGCGGCACTCCCAGAAGTTCACGCCACGGAGCGTCAAAGAACGGCGTCTGAAGCAGCTGGCATCGTCCACAGGTTGCGCTCGTCCTCACAGATGGTGCCGCGCCGTGCCTCGACCGCCTCCGGCGCGGCAGCGTTCAGGTCGCCGGACAGTCGTCCGGCACCCGCAGCCGGCCTGTTCGGCCGGCTCTCCCGGAGGTCTCCCATGCGTGCTCTCGACGCTGTCCGCAACGTCCCCGTTCGCCTCTCGGCCCCCCTGCACGGCGCGGACCCCGACGCCGGCATGACCACCGCCGAGTACGCAGTCGGCACCGTTGCCGCCTGTGGCTTCAGCGGCGTGCTCTACAAGGTCGTGACCAGCCCGACGGTGCTCGAGCTGTTGAAGGGGGTGATCACCCGGGCGTTCCACCTGTCCTTCTGACCGCCACCGTCCCGGGCAGGTGAGCGACCTGCCCGGGACCGGCCGAGGAGGCCCTGTGATCCACAGCACAAGCTCGACGACCGACGACGGCTGCCCCGCCGCGGGACCGGCTCCTCGGGGGGCGTGGCGTCGCGACCGCGGGTATGCCACCGCCGAGGCAGCGCTGGTCCTGCCGGTACTGCTCATCGTCCTGGCGCTGGCGGCCTGGGTGCTGGTCTGCGTCAACGGCCAGCTCAGGTGCGTCGACGCCGCCCGAACGGCGGCCCGGATCGCTGCCCGCGGCGACAGCCTTGCCTCCGCTGAGGCAGCCGGCCGGGCCGTGGCGCCCGCCCGCGCGCTCGTGCAGATCCGCCTCCACGGGAGGCAGGTGGAGGTGGTCGTGACGGCGGAGGTGCAGCCCTTCGGCGCCGCCCTAGGAGTCCTGCCCCCCGTGCATGTGCAGGCCCGTACCGCCGGCGAGCGCGAGGACGTCCCCCAGTGAGGAGTCCGGAGCCCGAACCCCCCCCGGTGGCACAGCCGGGCGCCCGACGGGCCGAGGCAGGTCGGGACACGTGCCGAAGCGGTGGGTTTGTCACTGTGGCGGTGCTCGGGCTCGCCATGACGCTGCTCGCCTTCGGCGGCCTCCTTGCCGCTCTTGGCGCGGTCGCCGTCGCCAGGCACCGGGCGGCCGCCGCCGCCGATCTCTCGGCACTGGCTGCCGCCGGCCACGTCCTCGAGGGGCCATCCGGCGCCTGCGCCGCCGCGGCGAGGGTGGCCCGCGCCCAGGCCGCTGCGTTGGTCACCTGCACCACGATCGGCAGCACGGTCGAGGTACGGGTGCGGGTGACTCCGCCGGGCCCGTTGGGCAGGCTCGGCGGGGCAACCTCGACTGCCATCGCCGGCCCCGGATGAGCGCGCTGCTCGGCGTAACCTTGCGACCGCCGCCTCGTTGCGCTCTCCGAGACCTGCACCAGCACCCCTGCCGCATGTCCGCAGCACCGGAAGGCCAGCATGGAGCCCTCGTTCGTGACCCCTGCGGTGCCCGCGCGTGCGCGGTCGCTTCGGGCGCTGCTCGGCGACGCGCTGAAGCGCCCCGGCGGCCGGCGGGGCGTCACGGTGCTCTCGGCCGTACTGCTGGTGGCCGGGGTGACGATGTTCGCCTACCCCGTCGGCACCGACGTCTACAGCCACCTCCAGCAGGGGCAGCTGGACACCCAGTTCGCCGACCCTGCGCTCCAGGGGCAGTACAAGACCCACGACGTGCCCGTCGGCAACGTGCTCACCCGGCTGCGCATCCCCAAGCAGGGCATCGCGCTCGACGTGCTGGTGGTCGAGGGCACCACTCCTGCGGCGCTGCGGGCCGGTGCGGGCCACTACGGCACGACCCCGCTGCCCGGGGAGAACGGCAACGTGGCGATTGCCGGTCACCGGACGACCTTCGGCCGTCCCTTCAACCACCTCGACGAGATGGCGCCGGGCGACGAGGTCATCCTGGACACCCCCCTCGCCGTCTACCACTACCGGGCTGTCGCGCCCTTCGGTGGCCACCCCAACCCGTGGATCGTCGCCCCGACCGACTACTCGGTCGTCGGCCAGGCCGGAATGGACCACATGCTGACGTTGACCACTTGCAACCCCAAGGGCAGCGCTGCGCAGCGGCTGATCTTGCGGCTGCACCTGGTGTCCACCCAGAAGGTCACCCCGAGGAAGGTCGCGGCATGACGGCCCGTACCGCCGTGAAGGCTCTCGTGGTGCTCGCGCTGGCCGCCCCGCTGGTGGGCGGCCTGGTGGGCTCGAGCCCGGCCGAGGCCAACGGCACCATCACCTCCCCCAAGAGCGGAACGACCGGTCGCACCGTGCTCTATACGAGCCCGACCAGGGTTCAGCTCAGGGCGACCGCGAGTGGCCCGGGTGAGACCGACCTGCTCCTTCGGGCCCCCTCGGGGAAGCCCGCTCAAAAGGTGGACAGTTTCGCCGGCTCGGTGGTTCCGACGGACCACGCGACACTGTCCTACGTCCTCAACACAGACTGCGCGACCTTCCCCAGCCCGAAGTGCACCGGCTCGGTACCGGCTCCCAACGGCGTCTGGACGGTGGTGGTCACGGGCACCGCCGGCGCTGGCGGCGCGAGCCAGACCTTCACCCTCAAGGTGCCGCCGAGGGTGCCGGCGGCGTTCACGGCTCGGGCCAGCGGTGCCCGGCAGATCGCCTTCACCTGGACCAGGGGCACAGAGCCCGACCTCACCTCCTACACGCTGTACGACGGGGCCGGCAAGGTCGTGCGCGCGCTTCCGGCCGCCGACGCCTGCACGGGTTCGTCCTGCTCGTACGTCTTGACCTACCCGGCGGACGCACCGGGGCGGCACGACTTCGCGCTGACCTCGCACCGCCGGACCGCTCCGACGGGGACCGGCACCGTGGAGTCCAGCAAGGCCGTGGCGGGCGCGACGCTCGCCGCACGGGCCACAGGTCCCCGGCTGACCGGTGCTCCGGGATCACCCGCCGCCGCGAAGGCACCTGTTCCCGGCGCGCAGGGGAAGCCGGCTGCGCCGGCTGTGCAGCTACCTGCCGGGGACAGCGGGTCCGGTCGGGCACTGGGTCAGACCCTGGCTGGATTCGCCCCGAACCTGGCCGTCGCAGGACTCCCCCCGCTTCCCCTCACCGCCGGCCCGACTCTCGCCGAGCCCCCGCTGCCTTTCGGCACCTTCACGCCGGCGCTCCCGTACAAGCCCAGGCTGGCTCAGCCTCCCGTACGCCCACCGGGCGCGCTGCAGAAGGCGTCCAACGCCGTGCACACCGCACTGGACACCGGCCAACTCGTTCGCAGCCTGGCCGGCGCGCTGGTGCTGCTGCTCGCAGGAGCCCACCTGCGCCGTCTGGTGTCCCGCGCCGAGTAGGAGCCGTACGCGAGGGCGGGTCAGCGGCGGAACAGACCGTGCTTGTCCTCGACGACCGGCTCGCTCGGGCCGGTGCCCTGGCCAGCGTTACCGCTGAGCTCACTGCGCAGCTGCTGGTTCTCCACCTCGAGCTGCTGCTTCTCCGATCGCACGCCCTTCACCGTCCGCTTGGTCTCGACCCGGCGGCGGCGCTTGCGGGCGGCGCCGGCGACCATGAGGCCGAGCCCGACCCCGAAGATCAGGCCGGCGATCGCACCTGCCACGAACAGCCCGCCGACCGAGACGTTGGACAGCGAGATGCCGAACGCGTTGGCGTCGACGTGGGAGCTGTTGGACAGCACGACACCAAGCGTCGCGACACCGGACAGGACCAGCAGGATGAGGCCGAGGGCGAACACGGAGAACTCCAGAGGTAAGGGGACGGTCGGGGCGCTTCTACCCTGACAGACCGCTGCTCAGCACCACCTCCAGCAGTCGCGCTGCCCCGTCCTTGTCCAGCGGCTCGTTGCCGTTGCCGCACTTGGGGGACTGGACGCACGACGGGCAGCCGGTCTCGCACTC
>JAABUI010001275.1_pt1 | contig 15009 bp, 20 predicted proteins | sample 5559111 | NCBI WGS metagenome assembly JAABUI01 (sample SAMN10711870, study PRJNA513365) | rock metagenome | isolation source: Antarctica rocks | place: Antarctica: Victoria Land, Buttleship Promontory
GAAGTCGCTGACTGCGCCTTCGCGAGTCAAGCAGAGAGCAGACGTGGCATAAAGTGGCTTTCACAGGTTGAACAAGGGACCCCAGACGAATGCGAGGGAGTTGGGGAAGCGGTTCTTCCACCTTCGTATAGAGAAAGGGGGAATGGTATAGGCGGGAGCTGCGGACGAGAGATATCAGCACTTCCCTTTGCTACCATGCGCGCTTTCACGGGTGAGGCAGGCGTTGGTTCGCTGTCTTCATGTTGTGAAGTTCCGGCTTGACGTTTGGGTTCGCAGTCTGGCCGGTCGGGTCGGAAAAACTGTCAGAGGATCCAGGAGCGGGCTTCGAGCGAGCTCTACATGAATGTATGACATCGCTGGGTATCTCGTGGCACCCGAATAGGTTGCTTGCAAACGCATCTAGTGTATCCCACCTCTCCCGCCTACTCTCGCGAAACATCTCTGCATCCCATGTCAGCTGAGACGAGAGACACTCAACACAACATACCGTCCAAAGAGCTTGACCTTCATCCAATCTGCCAGTACTAGCGTCCGGTTGCGAACCGAGTATAACGTAGACTGCGGGGCATCGTGAGTAAGCAGTCACAGATAGAATATGACATACGATGTATGCTGAGCGCCAGAACAGCATGGCCGCGCCGCCTCCGGATGCGACGTTTCCGTTGAAGAAGGGGAGGTCGGCGATGGCTTTCTCAGAACCGATATATCTGCTGCAATTAGTGATACACTCTGGGGACTCAGGAGGAGATCTCACGCCAAAGAACCCTGTGACCTCAGTGTCAGCAAAATCCATGTGGGAAGACCAATACTCACCTGGTGAGAATAGTGGAAAGGGGTGACCTTCGATACTCTATTGAGCTTCTTCACGGTTCCCTCGATTGTCGCTGCATCGATCGATCCGGATGGCATCGCCCGAAGCTCACCGAGATGTGACTCCAGCTTCGCCTTCTGTCCCAGCTTCCCAAACATCTGAGCGAGATAGATACCCTGCTGACTGGCGACCTGTGCTGTCGGCGCGTACTGTGTAGCGGTGCAGTCACCAATCGCGTAGACGCCGTCCGCGCCAAGGAGGGAGAGGTAGTCGTCGACAATGAGCCCTCGTCGTTGCGTCTGCGTTGACGAGAGTTTGGCCATCAGATCTCGGGTGATGGAGCGGGATGTGTTGCCTGTTGCCCAGACGAGGAGGCCATATGGGATTTCTTTGACCTCCTTGTTGGCGTCTTGGACGATGACTGACTTCTGCTTGACGTCCTTGACCATAGTGCGGGTGAGGACGTCGATCTTGTTCTGCTTGAAGGTGGACTCGGTGTATTGGATGAGCTGCTTGGAGAAGGCGGGTAGGACGTTGGGGAGAGCTTCAATGAGCGTGATTCGCAGTCGGTCGGCGATCTCGGGATACCACTTTTTCAGGTCGTCCTGCGAGATGTGAGCTCGATGAGGAATAAAAGCCCAAAGCGGAAACCCACAATCAAGAAGTCGTGCAGTTCTCCGGCGTATTCGACACCAGTCGGTCCACCGCCAACAACGACCATATGCATCAATCGATCCACCTCCTCGTCGGGCTGATCCTTGAATGAGGCGGTCTCGACGCCTACGAGCTAATCAATAGTGCTCGATTTATGACAGGCAGATCTCAACACGCACAGTCGAGCAGCCTCGTCCTGATCTTATCCGCATCGCTGAGCTCCTTGAGAAAGCAAGCGTAATCATTCACGCCCTGGATCCCAAACGTTTGATTCTCGCATCCGACCGCGTAAACGAGGTAGTCGTAGGGGATCGTGACAGATCCGGCGTCAGCTTTGATATCCGATAAGTCTAGCATGGCGTGCAAGTCAGCGCGGCATCCCCCTCCACCGAAGGATTGCTCACCTGAACACGTGACTGTCTTCTTCACTGGATCCACCGCTTGCGCTTCAGCCTCATATACCGCAACCCTCCTCTTCTTGTGCCGCGTGATGTATCTCGTTGGCTGAATGATACTGCGTGGCTCGAGAGTTCCGACAGTCACGGATGGAAGGAGTGGTGAAAAGAGGAAGTAGTTTCGAGGGGAGATGACAACGACGTTGAATTCTTCTGTATCGAGGTTCTTGAGGAAGGAGGTGGCTCCCCAGCCAGAACCAAGGACGACGAGCGTGGGTTTGGAAGGGTCGTTGGGGAGTTGCTCGCCGGGATAAGCGTCCTTCTGGGTTACTGGGCAGATATCAGCTGTGAACTTACAAGAGGAAGGGAATTAGGAGGCTTCTGGAGCGAGATGGGGAGCTGCAAGGACGTACTGTAGATGAATGTCCCAGTAGCTGTGGCGAGTACGACCAAGGTCACGCGTCCGAAGTTTTGCAAGAACCGCCGCCAGCGGGTGAGGATGTAAGGCTGCGAGAAAGATATTAGCTCGAGTCTTGTAGTATCTGAGCCAATTTGACCTTGGGCATTATTATCATCTTAGCACCTTTCGGCAAGGGCTCTTGAGGGGAAATGCCGGGCTCAGAGGCATATCTCCGTCGAGCGGAAGAGGAGAAAGACGCGGAAGAAAGGAGTAACGGCAAGCTTGACCGGGGATATCGAGGCGCTGTGCGAGCGATGAGGGTGGAATACTGCAGTAAGGAGCGAGCGGTGCCTATCAAGACAAGCAACAGGAAGGTCAACCTGGCATTGGAAGGCTGTCCGCTTACCTAGTTGACGGAAAGCCATCGTGCGGATAGCCTGTTGATGAGACAATCACAGCTGAACTAAGCACGTCCGGAGCGAGAACTGTTGCAGGGGCGAAAGCTCTGGATGAGAACTTGTAGCTCAAGGGGAAGGGAATCTCGCTTTGCTGCCCTTTTGACGCGTTTTCCAAGACTGGTTTGATGATGAGGTGACACCTAAAGTCCCCGCCGCTGATGGCTCAGTCGGGATCAGCTGTGATAGTCCATGACGTGGGATTTCTGAACCCCGTTGAAAGACGGTGATAGCGGCTCTGATGCATGGATGTCAGGAGCTGGAGCTATGCATTGAGTGAATCTGTCGAGAGATTATGATTTCCACCCGAAACTCCTCTTCGTGCTAAGCCAAACTCTTTGCAAATAGCTAGCCTTTTCATACCCAGCATGACCTCCTTCGCCGATGCGGTCCACTTTTGTTTCCCTGCTTCCTCTCATCCAGCGCCAGAACTACCGCTCCAATCGCAGCCTGGATCAGGTCGAGGTGGGCAAGATGACCTGTCCAAGGGGGTCGCGAAGATGACGGCGTGGACGGTCTTGCGGAGCTATGCACCGGATTGGGCGTTGGCTGTCGTTCTCTGGTGAGACCAATCCGGGAGACTGAGCAGTCGTGTGACCTGTATGCTGATGTGATGCTAAGGGGTGTACTGGCTCTGCTGAATGGGTCGCCGGGGCATAAACGGGAATTCTCCCTGACCGATACCACGATACAACATAGTTTCGCGGAACACGAGCGCGTGCCGCCTTCGCGAGTCTTATATTGATCACTCGAAAGCTGCTGAGATGGCTTCAGGCTGCTCGCCGTCATTTCCGTCGGTCTCCCCTTTGCCGTCCTAGTCCCGATAAGCGCGCTAGTCTCGCGAAACAGATGGGACGTGCACAATTCTGTTCTTGGTATGCAGCCATCCCAGTGTAAAAGTTCTGGCTGATGAAGAGAATAGGACTGTTCATGTCATATACCATGGCCGGCGTCGTAACCCAAGCTGTCAAAGTCCGTCCTATCTAATCTTCAAACCTCACAGTCGAAGCTGACATCGATTCTCAGATGACGGTTGGACGACCCCGACCCGACCTGATATCCCGCTGTCTCCCGCCTCCCGGAGCGAGCGACCACCCTGTCTTCGGCTTATCGACCTACGAGATTTGCACGACGACTAATAAGCTCAAATTGGACGACGGGTTCAAGGTGGGCTATCCACCTTATCATGGGCAAAGTCAGATTGACGTCCTGCGCGCAGAGCTTCCCTAGCGGTCATTCTTCCTGTAAGTTTCTTAGAGAAACATAAAGCGGCAAGCTGATCAAGCAGTGTCTTTCGCCGGACTGGGGTTCCTGAGCTGCTATTTGGCGGGAAAGATGCACCTTTGGGACAGGCGAGGCCATCGTGTAAGTCACACTCACCATTTCGCAAGAGAATGCTGACGTGTCTCGCATAGACGCGGGCTTGGTTTGCCCTTGCGCCGTTATTGGGCGGGGCGATGGTCGCGATCAGTCGGACGGAGGATAATCGACGTGAGCGGATTTCCGGCCGAAACGAGCAAGGCTGAGAAGAATAGATCACTGGCAGGATGTGCTTGTTGGGTCAATTCTAGGTCTCTTCATCGGTCAGTGCATATCATCTCAGGTGTTTTCAAGTGGCTGACGACAAGATGTACAGCTTGGGTGTCATACCGGACCTACTACCGTATTTATCCTCCTTGATTCGGTGACGAGGTAGCTGATGGCTCATAGCTCCGCTCACCCACCGTCATTGCCACCTTCCGTTGGCGCCTCGTTCCCCCGATGAGGATAACGATGGCGACGATCGGGAGGACGGGGATGTGGAGTCTGGACGGAATCACCGTGTCCGGCTTCTGTCGGAGGAAGAAGCACAGCCGCGGGCTAGTGAGGAGGAAGTCGCTTGGCGCACGTCGGAGACCTGAGTCACCGTACCGTAGAGAATCGTTTCGATGCAAAAGAACAATTGGTTTCCTGAGAACCGCATGACGCATATTCAAGTCGGCATGTCATCGAAAGAAGCAGTAGCAGATCGATCCACAACATCGTCTACTTACCTGAAAATTGCACACGCAGACCTGGTTTCATGTACCGTAAAGAAGGAAATCGGGGCAGAACATGACCCTGTCATCTGGGAGGTGTCCCCACGCCGACTATGTGTCCCGCTTCCCAATTCGTCGCCGCGAGCTAATTAGTGCGAAACTCACGGTTACGAACCCCTTCTCGGTCTCACATCCTCCCCACGCTCCCGCTCCCGCTCTCGGTCCCGACAGGATCCTTCGCCACCCTCCGCCATCTCCACGTCCTCCTTCACATCCTCCTCGCCCCAGTCGCCCCGCGTTGGAGTTGGCGGACCAGCATACCCGATCCCAGCGTCCCGCAGCAGTCCTTCGAGATGATTGATGTGTAAGACCGCCTTGCGCAGGATGATCGCTTTGCTATCCGTAGGTATCGATGAGGGGAACGCGGTTCTCAAGGCCGCAAAGCCAGAGTTGATCGACCTTTAAATCGTGTTCAGCTTAGATGCAGACATTGTTGGGGGGTGATAACGTACTCGCGGCGTTTCTGCTCAGACATGAGATGGGCCATCCGTCTATTCGGGCCTGCGCCAACTTCCCTCGAGACACTCTCGACGGCCTCTTCACTCCTCCTCGAAGCGGTCGATTGGCTCCGAGACCGTCCAGTCCTCGCGCGGGAGCTCGAAGCTTGCGGTGGCGCATAGTAATGCGGTGGGGCGTACCTCTCTGGCGAGTACGATCGAGGGAGACCACGGAGCGGTGGCGATCGGAGTTCGTAAGGGTCGTCTTTCCATCGTCCGGTCTGAGGGGGTTCGTAGCCTGCGTAAGTTGGTCGAAGGGCGGAGGGAGGCGGAGGGTTGTAAATCCGAGGGCTAACTTGGCTCGATGTTCCGCGTCCGGGGGAGAGAGGCGGAGGAGGCATTCTTGCAGGAGGGTTTCTGGGCTGAGACGGGGCTGCACCGGATGATGAGGTGAATTGGAGAGGCGGGAGGTTCAAGCCCCGTGCTGAATCGCTTAGAGTCCGATATACGCCCGGCGGTGGTGCGTTGCGTGATGACTCGCCGCACCAAGAGGGACTGTCTAGGGCGCGAGACGATAGCGGCGGAGTATCGCCACCGACTCCGACGGTAAGTCGTGCAGCTGAATTCGGGCGGGGGAGGTGTATTCGGGGGAGATTTATCGGCTCGCTGGGTGGCGGTGGAGGTACCGGCGGCGGTTGTTGAGGATTGGACGGCTGACGAGAGTACAGGTGGGGGCGATAGGGGAAGGACGAGGATGATGGCGAGCGGAGGGACTGGGATGGGTATGGACTGGGTTCGCGATTGGCGTGTGGGATGGGGATGGAAGCGACAGACGCCGTGCTGGGGAATACGCGCGGCGAAGTTGACGATGAGGAAGCGACAGGGCGATCGGGCGCGTTGGATCGAGACGATCTAGGTTGCGGGGAGGTCATCCCCGCCTTCTTATCGAAGAACAGCGGGTCAGATCCGCTGATTGGAGTTCACAACCGAAATGTCCGAAGTAGGGTCCGTGCCGCTGAAACTCTGTCCAGTCGTACTCGCTCTCCCAGGCTGATGTATCAAGACTTCCGACGCGCTCGGAGGCCTCCCTGCTGTCGTGAGGTGGATTTTCTCGCTCGAAGAAAAGGGTGTTCTCTTGGATGGTTCTCCCGCCGGAAAGTCACCTCGTGCCGCCGGTGTCTGTGCTTCGATAAAACACCCTGTTCTTGATCCGCCTTCCTCGGTGAGACCGTATCTAGGGTGTCGCGCTGATCCCTCCCTATTACTGTAGGCTAGACCAAGTTTGAGCGGTCTGTGTATTGAGTATCGCTAGTTTCCTTTGGCCAACGACCACGCTATCGTCATCCAGCTTCTTCGCCGATGACCTCCTATATGTCCGACCTCGATGGTCCGTGTACGACTGAGAAGCCAAACCAACCCAAAAATTTCTGTCTCACGAAGCATTACTTTTCCTCTCTGATGATGTGAATGGCACGTTAGGTGACGGGTCGACATGACGACTACCAAAACTCAACTCCGGCCCGAAACTGACTCTTTCGGATTTATGCTACCGCTAATTGATTTCGCCCTTAAATTCCGGGAGCCGTGTGCCTGGTTTGGTCTGCGGCCGCTGCTTTGAAACGAAGGGGAACGTGCACGACCACATGTACAGGGGCGGATGACATTATCGGATAATCGCGGGTAGTGATCAATGCCCAGATGGGAAATCGCGGTTTCGGCTCTACTGAGTTCCGGCGGTTGTATGGTCGTACGCCGCCTTACCAACGGAGTTTTTGTCCCAGCACGAAAGATGGAAACACACACTTTCGGCGTCTTCGGCTAAGTCGCATACTTCTGCTGTCTCCATATACAGGATCGACCAATAGTGGGATCTGAACATCGGCGGAAGGGCAGTGGCCCATCGATGTCGCATGCAGGGGTCAGATCCCCATATCAGCCTGGCACCAGCGCTGAGCTTTTAGCTTGACATCCGAAGATCCAAGCGCACGAGAGGAACGCGCAGGCACCCATGCATTCCCTCGCTGACGCAGTGGTAATGAGGTGATGATCTCCCGGTGTCTAAAAAGGTAATCCGCGTCCCGGATTTCATCCGAACAGACCTGACAGGGACGTTGGACCTGGATCGGGAAAAGATTGTTGCGAGTGACAAATGGGGTCTGTGCAACTTCACATGCACGGCCGTAGGGTGGTTCCTGAAGGGATTGATGGCGAGAGCCGCTCCTCAGGAACAGAACTCGGCCCGGGAGACCGGTTCTATTCGAAATTTCACTGTCGGAGTGGCAGCCGCCGCGAGACGCTCGACGGGAGACTTCCGGTGGCGCTCGGTCCCTTCTCATGGCTCTGTCAGAGTCGTAGGGCATAATGACATCCGACAGCAGAGGGGGCCGAACGATCCCAAACGGCTCTGGGTCACCCTGTTACCCGAGCTGATTATCACCATGAGTCGAACCGATTGACTGGCTGATCCACGCTGTGACAACCCCTGTGCTCGGCTTCATGTTTGGGAATGATTGCAGGGGTACACCAGAGAAAGCGAATCGTCCATGTTGATACTACCGGCCTTATCTGCTCTCAAGAAAGCATACCAGAAGCCCAAAACAACGAAAGAGGTCGAAATGAGCGTGAAGGCTCGGCTTGATGAAGAGAAGGAAATAGAAATCGGAGAGAACCGGGAAGATAGATAAGATCGAGTGATGGGAGAGGGAGGAAAGGGGGTCAGTCTTGGTCAGATCGCCGCGGGATGATCATCCGTCCTCAGCGTCGGATCCGGGGCGCTCATGCAAGAATGCAGGCGTGGTCATGGAGTCGGTATCCCGGCTTGCAGCTGAAGGCCATGCACTGTCCGCTAGTACAAGTGACACCGCCAAGAGCGGCACCAGGTAGGGTCGTACAGCTAGCATACGTAGGGTCACCAAGTCGCACTTAAGTGCCATCATTCGTTTCACACACTCGACCGCAGTACTCGTGCCGTTGCCATTGCAGGTGCCAAAGCTGCACCCGCCGGAGCAAATGCACATACCACTGCCCGGGCCGTAAGCGGCCTGGTGGTAGTTTTCGCAGAGCTGAAAGCAAGCATCGGGAGTGTAATACCCGTTGCCATGAAGACTGTCGGATGGGGCCGAGTATCCCCCGTATCTGCCACCGAAGTCAAAGTCAACCGAGTGACCGTCAACCGTATCGTCATCAGCTCTCTATCGCCCGCTGCCACGGATCCACTCCCAATGATCTGATCGTTTCCACATGCGTTGAAGCTGACAGTCGAAGCAGCCCAACCCGAGGAACCGATGCAGATGCCTAAATTTAGGGGACCCTGTGAGACCCAGTACGAGTAGATGGTATCTTCATTGTTATTATTTAGCAGTAGTTCTAGAGAGTCGACATTCAACTGATGTGATTCGTGATATCCGCAGACATGTACCGCGCAATCCGTGATGGTGACCTCCCGAGGGTTCATATCTGTGACCGGGGAAATCTCATAGCTCGTAGACGCACTTTGCGCAGAGGTCAGCCCAGCGAGAGCGGTGAGGCCGGCGAACAGCCGGAAGGCGATGGTTGGCATGTTTGACGGTGAAACGAGCCGATTCGTGTCGGAGACTGACCAAACATGTCACGTTCAGGCCGCCCTCATATGCTCATTCGCCTTGTTGATACTCGACCCAGCCGTGTGGCCGAAAACGCCACCTCGGGCATCCCATCGTATGGGTCGTTTGAGCTCCACTTCGTAACACGTTCGGTAGCTATCAATAGAGCCTGCTCGTTGCAAGAGCATACCCTGCATCAGCATTTTCTGATGGAACGAATTCCCAGGATCACTCAGGACACATGATCCTTCCGTGGAACATGATATGCGCCTAATGTGGGGATCCGTAAGAAGCATCGTTCCGATGCATACCCGAGTGGTCCATCAGTTGTGCAATGAGGTTTGTCGGCATGTTTGGGTTTCGTGATCTGCGAAACGATATGTTCCGTTGGACAGTTTGGTGTTGCCGATCGTCGATCTCGTAATGGGATATCGCCCATGTTCCTCGGCGCCCTACCAGAAGCGATCTCCGGCCTCGGGGACCCGTGGCGATTTCCCCTATGGGCGGAAATCCGTAGCCCTTATGCACCCGAGCTGGCGGTCAATTCGGCCACTCTACCTGAGACCGCGACGCACGTACGATATTGCAGTCGAGGGTCTTGGCGAACATGCCTGCCCGTTAGTCCTCTGGTGGATCACCGGTTTCTTAAAGCAACCGATCACAAGCCCACGAAACCACCCGCGTTGATATCCAGAGCTTCATAATCATCTAATCCTATGGTATGCCGTCATGACTGGTGTATCGTGATGCCCGCTCGTCTAGATGCCCACCTATCACGATCGTCAATCTTGGGTACCCTCTGCTTGACCTGCTAAACTCACCTCATTCTGCAGCAAGAACCCAACTCTGCGCTGACTTTTCGGAGCCGTCCTCCCACCCGTCGTCCTCATCTCCTGACACACAAAGCTATCCGGTGGTCCCGCCCAATCACCGAGCACGTACGCTCCATCCGTGTTCTCCGGCTGCTCGTGCGGTCCGCCAAACAAGTCGAGCGCGAGCTGAGTATGGGACACCCCTCCATAGGTCGTCACGCATCTCGGGTTGACAAGGATGCGAGCTGGGGTGAATGCGGAGTTGGGAATGAGGAAAGCCGAGGCTGGCAGGTCCTGCGGTTTGAGAGGTTCCGGAGGGGGGTTCGCGGCGTCTTCGTCGATCGCGTCCACGTCGGTTCCCTGATCTTCATCCCCTTTCCTCGCGGCATCTGCGGGCTTCGGTGGTGGCTGTCCAGGTCCTTGCCGTCTCTCCAACGCTGCCTCCCGCTCGGCGTTTTCCGTCTGGACTTTCCGTTGAGCAATCTCTATCTCCACCGCTCGATCTTCTACCACTTCTCGCGGCATGTGTTGGCTGAGATCTCGCTTATGTCCACTCGACAGCTTCTGGTGTCCCGACCTTCTCCCTTCTTTCAGCCCACCTCGCGCTGCATCAGTCCACAGATCACGACAGAACCACATCTGCGTCGAGTCCATGCATTGCGTCTCCGGATCCCAGTAGGGCTGTTGCTGCGTTGTCGAGAGATTGTGGCCAAGCGGGGAAGCGCGATATGCGATGTCACGGTAATAGCTCTGTTCGGGATCGACGACATGGGTGCCAGATTCGCAGCAGAAGACTTGGAGGGGGAGATGGGATTTGAATCGCTCGGTACCCATTTGATCACGGGGTGGTCCAGCTTCGGGCTTGGAGTTCGATTTGGCTTGACGGAACAAATTGCCCTCGATGTCTCGTGTACGCCACCTGTCACGCCACACAATCAGCTCAACTGTGCTTGTAAGACCCAAAAGACTGACCGATCGGAAAAGATGAAGAAACCATTATGCTCCGCCCAGTCCATCCCGCAAACCATAGCCGCATTATTCACCTCACTGACCCGGAGACTTTCCAGCACATCATTGGGGCAAGTGAATCCTTTCAGCCAAATGACACGGTGAAACTTGATGCTCCTCCTATGCCAGAGCTCATGCATCGGCTCGAGCGCGAGGTTGCGTGCTTCGGCTTCTTCGAGTGGGTAGTATGTCGCGGCCGGATCGACTGTCATCGGTGGTACTCTTCTGATCCGGAATGCTATTCCGAGGATGGTCATGACCGCCTCGCATAAATCGCTTAATGTCGGTGTCGAGTCTATCGAGGCCTGGTCGAGCATCGATACGAATAAATTACGAGTCCCGAGCCGTCGGGCGAGTTGGACGATGATGGCGAGCTGGTCGACGAGGAAGTGGTCGGCGGAGTGGATGACGATCGCGATGTAGTATAGGTTATCCTGACTGGCGAGATCCTCATAATGATCGTCCCGACTGTTCTGCCCAAATGGTCGGACGAGAGTCGGACACGCCGCCGCGACCCAACCGTTGAATTGGAGTAGATCATCGACGACACTCCTCATGATCTGAGTGTCGAGATGCGCGGTATCCTTCGCCATGATGAACGGTTTCTGGAACCTCGTCCAAAAGTCCAAAATCCCATTCGTCACCTCCATATCAAACAGGTCTGGCCGAAGATCCCGTCCCTGCCGTGACTGAAGGAACGGATATCTGCTGACATCGAGGTACTTGTCCGTCATGAGGACGCGTTCGAGTACGCCATGCGACTGGATCTCGGCGGATGGGGTATTGCTGGGGAAAAAGATGGCGCGAAAGATGAGGATGCTGAGGACGGCTAAAGCGGCACGGATCGCGAGGCGTTGAGTGGTGGGCGTGAGGAAGATGGAGGAAGCGGCAGTGGCTGGAGGCATGGTAGGTAGGTTGGGTACAAGAGAGGTTCGGTTCAGACGACGACGGGATTCCTTGAACCCCTTGTTGGGGCCGAGTGACGGAGCTATGACTCATGAACGATGCGTAGCCTGGAGCAGAAGAGACTAACAGGCAGGTTGAATCTTGGCGGAGATCTGGAGCTACCAAGGTAGCTCAGAAAGCGCCAGTTGGATCGTGAATACTGCTTCAGCCGGTGATTGAAATGATGGGCGGGGATGGTGAGGGAATGCCACAGAGCGAATGCAACTTTTGCTTTGGCTGACAATGAACTCGATGATGATCAGTGAGAGTCTGTGATGCTATCGAAGGGATCAGGGTGTACTCTGTGCTTCATACAGCACTCTCTTGTCGACCGTCAGAATGAATTTAATGATTCGAGGCTTTCAGTAGAAATTGCTTCGCGCGCTCTTGACGACGCGAACAAATCCACGTGGTGTTTCACCCTCGATATCTGGCCGTATGCTATGCGTCTAGATGTTTCTGATTGATACAAGATTAAAGTGATCCACCAACAGACTCCATAGTCTGCAAGAGCAACTGCGTCAGTCTCGACCGAATCGAAGCGAGTGGCACTAACAAAGGGACTCGCAACCGGTCCGTCCAAGATGTCCAACTCCTCTTGCGAAAAACCTAATCGTGGAAGAATGAACACCCGTACGGGTACAAGTAAGGTGATTATGATCGGAAACCCGATCGCGGCGATGGTCTGCGTCACATCAATAAGCTTGCGTACTTCCAGAGCACGAAACTTGATTGACCTGAGTGATAGCAAAGGTCGCGCCAAACCCAAGGAGTTCCACGACGGTAAACAGAATGATCCGTGACCTGCGGACCTTATTGAGAGGATGATCAGGTGAGGTCGTCCGCCGTTCTTGGATCAGATACAACATCTTGCTCGTCACGCCGGACGACAAAAGCGCGTCTGTACCCATGTACCACTGATAAGGCCCGGAGATCAGCGTGCGGTTCTTCAAGCGGTGCGAGACAAACGAAGAGGCCAGCCAAGACTCCCTTGGGAATGAGGCCTAGTACATGCTCGAACGGCTTTGTCATTAATACGAGACCTGGATCCGCATTAGTGGTCTCCCACTACGAGGAGGAAGACCCACACAAGCAGCCCTGAGCCAGATTTGATACCCTTTGCTCTACGACTGCAACCGGCACCTCTTTCTTTCCAGCATTCGCTCCGATCTCGCTCCGCTGCCTCTTCACGCTTGAACGCCGCCTTAGGCCGTTCCTCTTACTGCTCTTCGGCAGGGTAGAAGAGATGCCGTCCTCCATATCTGACAACTGGATGACGGTGCCATCGCCACCATCTGCTTGGATGCCGGGCTGAACGGGCGTAGAAACAGCCGTACCGGAAGAAGCTGAAGAGGTGTCTTCATAGCCCAAGACGACAAGAGAAGCGGTATGTAATGGTGCTTGCGGGATGAGACCTGAGCTGATGTCAACAGTTGATCGACGGCGCGCTTAGGCTGGTACGGACCGTTAGGTGCGGGGACTCCGAGAAGACCAGCAATGAAGGTGGTGATTCCGAGCAGGAAGAAGTCCCAGTGAAATCCTGGCGGTTTTAGGAGTGGAAATTCAGATCCTTGAGCGATGAGAGACTGCCCAGATCTATTATCAGGGGCCCCCATGTGTCGACAAACGGGGACGTACCGAGACGTTCGCGTCGAAGTAAAAGAGAACGAAGAGGACAAAGCCGAAGGGCAGAGCTATGCCGACGTACTTCCCTTCGAGTTGCCAGAAATAGACGAGCCACGGCCTGCCGTTGGCGGCCTGGAAGGACACATCCGTCGTCGGGAGCGTCATTGAAGACTCCAGTACATACCTGACCTCGCAATCAGCATTATTAGGGGAAGAGAGCGATGCCCTTACCCGTCAAATCGACCCCAATAGGCCAGACCGGTGGCCGCGATGATCGTAATCGGCATGCCGTAGTCCGAGCAGAAGCGTCGGAACTGACGGCCGATGTAGCCCGATTTTGAGACCGCGGTGAAATAGTGCGGAGTAACGAGCGTGATCAGGGCAAGACTATACCAGACGTGATCAGAACAGCTTGCACTGATGAGAAGTACCTACATGATTCCCAAAAAAGCGGCTGTGGTGGAGGACTGTTGAAACTGCCTGGTAACCGTCTGGATCCCGTATTGGACGTATACGGAAGCGACGTAGAATCCAAAGGTATCGCACGAAAACCTCGTGACATACTTCAAACCCCGCACAGCTGAGGATAATTCGGCGTCTTATGAGGTGGTGAGCGACGCGCCTACCGTTGCAGACCGATGCGACCCAATGAAAGATAGCCGCCCATAGGTAGGTCCATCCCATAAAGTGTAGGTAGTTGGGCGCGTTCGCCTGCTTCTCGAAGATATCGTAGATCGTCTTGTTGAAGACGGTGATCGGGCCTTGGAGAGGATTTAGCGCTTTGAAACTCTGATGTGCGTATTGCTCACCAGTGACACCTGAGATGAGCAGCGGCTGTCCACCGAGAAAAGATGCCACGAATGCCGCCATGAACTGTGCTCAATCAGCTTCCCCGCCTAAAACAGTTCAAGAAAGCCTACCGATGCAAGTAGAACCTCCTGTACACCATACTGGCCCGTCGTTTCCTGCACAACTCATCAATAATGAGTCCGTCTCTCTGATGCGAGACCGGTTACAATGAGGTCGAGCGAGAAAGCGATCCCTGGGAAGACATTCGCGAAGAAGATGAACTGAATGCGATTTCAGCTTCCACCTCCCAGCTCTAGCTAGACTGCTCACCCATGTAGCCGGGATGACCCGGTAGTTCCAAGCATCCGCCCAATCCGACCAGTACCAAGGCACTCTAGCTCGTATATCATTCCTCATCCCCTTCGCAAACCATCCTGGCCCAAAAGTCCGTCGACGTGACTGGGGCACGCTAGTACCATCCTTATCATCGTGCCGGCGAGGACTTGAGGACGCGGCTAGCGGAAGGGCTAGCGGTGGTGCCGGTTTGCTCGAGAATCGTCGTAAATTGGGAGGCCGATCATGATCGGGAGCAATTGATGGGCGACGGACCGTCGACATGATCCGCGAATGAGCTAGGGTTTATCTCATGGTAGATTGACAAGGCGATGACAGAGCCCACCAAGATCATGCTTGCTCAAGGGTATGAAGCAAGAAGACAATCGTAGCTGCGCAGTTGACGGTCTTGGAGGTCTCGATCGGGAATCTCATAACATTATTGATAAATTCGTGGCACTTACCTTCTTTGAAACCTTCCATCGAAGATGTGATTGCTTACATGCCCACAGTCTACGCCAAAGGAGCCAAGAATGTCGTGCAAAACGGTGAGAAATGCACGTTGCGTGTGATCTGCTGATCTTACAGAGCAAGGGTGCGCTTTGTGACGGTCACACGAGGCAAATTCGCAGACCAATCCCTTGTGATTCCCCCGTGGAATCTATCTCACCACGTCACCTATCAA
>JAABUI010001276.1_pt1 | contig 15007 bp, 13 predicted proteins | sample 5559111 | NCBI WGS metagenome assembly JAABUI01 (sample SAMN10711870, study PRJNA513365) | rock metagenome | isolation source: Antarctica rocks | place: Antarctica: Victoria Land, Buttleship Promontory
CGATTTTATTTTGATGTTGAGTGCGCTTGGAATAGTCGTACCGCTCACAGGCCATTTTCTTGCTACTCCAACCCTATCAAGAAAGCTCATTCAAGGAATCTTTCCGCACAACAAGTGCCAGAAAGACATAATGGGGGTTGGCGAGTTCGTGATACTCTGGGAGACTTTTACTCCCAATCCGTGTGAGCTAGGTAGTTGATAAAGTACCGCCTGTACCGCCTAAGCGAGTACGGTAGAGTACAAGGATCTCAGGATGTGTTTTTCATATGAGGCGTTTGGCTTCATTGGGCGGCACACCGAGAACATCCCGCAGGTACTGGACTCTGCGCACAGTAAGTATTTGGGGAAGGGGCATTTGAATAAATGTGAACGGAGAATACGTACTTGGCTTCTCTTGCAAGACTCTCTCTTGCTTTCGCAAATCTTGCTTCAGACTCCTTCCATACAATCGCGCGTTTGCCTGCGTCGACCGCCTTGATACGTATTCTGAAGCGCCCGCTCACGGGGCGATGGTCCGAGACACGTAGCTCATGTCGCCTGTAGTCTATCTGCTTGATCTTCCCTGGACCACGATACAGTATGCGATCACACCATGCAGGAGCTCGCCGCTTCTCACTTGTATCATACCTATCGGTGCCGACGTCATATTTGTACGTCGGGGCGAATGTAATGGGGCATTCTATGAAAGACCGTACTCGAAATCCCGGGTTCCTCCTTCGTGAAACGAGCAGTTGGTCCCTTTCAAGCAGCTTCGAAAGATTGTTGGCTTGTATAGCCTTGACTACAGTGTCACGACCCATGGTGTCTATTCGATAGTTCAAATCTCCATTTAGAATGCAAATCTCATGGTCAAGGATCATGGTACCATCGCCACCGCCGACAAAGGTATCACTCATCTTTGACGCGTGATGGTCCGAGGGCAGCAGTGAGGATTCTAGAATAGCGGTGATGTCATTGTTGCGATTGACAGTCTGAGTTTGACCTGCAGCTAGATGGCAGTTAACTAGACAAATCGAGCTGTCATCAAGTACGAAGCGCAAGATTAATGCGCCCTAAGTTTTAGGTATCAGTCATTAGCTTTGAGCCTCTGGTATGCCCTATGTACTCACCTTATTTCCATGCAGACCCCCCATTCCACGCTTGATCTCAATAGCATTGAGGCTGCGAACCTGAGTACGATGGGAAACTCGAATGAAAACACAACTGAATAGCCCAACCATACTGGCTGTATGCAGCAGATGGTACGGCTCATTTGATGGCATGGTATCCTCAATGCATCTGACTAGATAATCACGCCAAGCTCTATACTGACGGCTCATATGCTCTTGCTCTGAGGGGTCTTTCCTTTTACTTCCTTTAAAAAGTGTCTCTGTAGAAGGTCAGGCTCAAGGTTAGGACACATGAGGGAGCATACGCACTTGCGGTAAGCTTCTTATCTTCGAGATCCACAAGCTCCTGGAACCCAAACACAAGCAAATCAGGCGATTTGTCTGCTCGAAGCACGTCTTGAAAGAACTGAGAATCTCTAAGATGTATGGGAGTGACGGCACCGGCATTCCAAGTAATCACAAGCGCTGAGAGCTCACGGAAGGAACAATACTCAATATCACGGTCATGCATGTCATTCTCTGGAACCAATTAGCGTGATTCAATGGACTATGACGAGCGGTAGATTGCACACCCAGCCAATCGGTTTCAAGAGTGCCATCCCAAAATCGCAAAGCGTGGTCTGCACCAAGCGATACTACTCGTAGAACTCCGGCTTTCCAAAGACTGCTTCGATCAACCAGAATATTTAGGACGGGGCTCTCGTGAGCCAGCCAATCTTTCTTGATAAGCCATGGCCGTACCCGTGTATCATACGCATAGACCATGCCTGTGCTATAGCCAGCCCAGAGATGAGATCCGGCACCAGCCAAGCAACTGATCTTGTAACTACTCACACTTACAACCCCTAGACATGTGAAATCCGTGGTGGAGTAAATTGTGACCTTGCCATCGGCGTGGCCGAAATAGACACGGTCGAGTTGGCTGCCGATGGTGCAACCAGATGTGACAACTCCTACGTTAGGTTGATTAAGAGGCTCCTGAAGAATCGAGGAGATTGCGCCATCCGCTGGCCTAAAGCGGTAAATCCTGACATCCTTTCCTGTCGCTAACCAGAGATTTTCCTGAACAAAAAGCGAAAAAGAGTGACCTCTGGGTATTCTATGAGGAACAGGGTGGTATTGAAGGCTGGGCAGACCGGCATCATCACCTGGCCAAACACACAGCTTTCCGCCATCATCCAAAGTCAGCATAGAGCTTTGGTAACGGTGAATCTTGACAATCTCTCTTCTTTCATGGGCACCCGATTTCTCGAACACAATACTCTGTGTTGGAATGTTCACTTCTTGTATATCCCCATAGTTATTACCAAGCCACAAATCTGATCCTTCATTATTGACCGTCGCTCCTGGTTTGAAAGCCAGCGATGTCACTCGAATCTCCTTTTCACCGGTACCAAAACTAGCCACTAGTTCTCCCGAATAAACGTCCCACACCCGGGTAACATGACCTGTTGTTGCCACGTACTGACCGCAAACATCGACAAGTCTAGTATCTTGTATTGTACCGATCTCTTCTGCCCCGGTCTTGATAAACGGAGGACGTCTGTTGGTACTGGAGGCATCTGGGTAATCTGCGGCTTGAGATGAATAGCTACTAAGGTCCGGTTCTTGCTCACCCATACTTCCGCCGACAGCCATCAAATTGGAGTCGGTTGAAATCTCAATCGGGTATGGAACGCTAGCACTTTGTCGATTGGGCATTCTCTGCGGAATCGCTACAGATGCCCGCTTTGGTGGAGGCAAAAATTCTGGCGCCGATTCAGAAGAGCTCTGCAATTTCTTTGATCTGTCAGGGAGCGGTATGACAGTCGCCATTGGTTTTCCCTTATCCACATCCTTTGCCTCCATGGTCTGTGGAGGTCGTTGACTTAGCCCGCTTCGAGGTGGGAGCCCAGGTGGAGTTTCTGGCACGGCATTGGGTACTTCCAACGCATGAACAAACCCGAGACTTCGCGCATCAGGCCTTGGCTTTCTTGGGGGCACGGCTTTCTCACCAATCAACGGCGAATCATATGTCAAACGTGATTTGCCTGGCCGGGGCATCTCCCTTTCCATGGGACTCCTAGCCACATTCTGGATCGCTTTCGCCTCCGAGCGCCTTGAGGGTCCTAAGGTCTCGGCACCCACGCTTTCATCGCTACTTGGAGGTGTACTGAACGGCGAGATTCTCTCGTCAGCCGTGGATTTTGATGGTTCGAGGTTTGTTTTGCTTGGAATTAAGTTTGGTTTCGAGGGTACTTTGGGTTTGTCTGCTCGATTGACCGGGGGTGGAACGCCTTTTGCGGGTGTGTGAGCGTATGTTTCGTTGACAGGGTTGCAGAGAGGTCTTGCGGCTGGAACAGTAGCCTTGAATTGCGCTGCTGCCAATTGAGGCTCCGTCGCTGGGTTCCGATTTAGTCTTCTGAAAGGTACAGGAGATTGACTGGGCGATTTTGAGCCCACATTGACAGGGCTCGAGGGTATTGAAGCGAAGATTTGTAAGGTATGCTGGATGCTGGGCGATTGGGATACTTTTGGCGGTGATGTTGGCGCATCGACCCTCACGACAGGAGGAGAGCGAGGAATTGAGAGCGAGGTCGTCGACAGGGGACGTGGCAGGATCCTGGAGTTGGGTCGTCGTGGAGAGGGAACAGGTGGTCCTTTAGTGCCTTTCCGTTGGGGATCACTCACGGCTTCAACTGTCGACCACGGCGAAGACGTCCTCGGTATGTCCAGCGAATTCCGCGTGAGAGTGTGACTGCCATCTTGTGTATGGTCGACCCTCGCAAGAGACTTTGGAGCCAGAAGGCCAGAGTTTGTTCTAGCACCGGCATCGCTGCTCATTTGCTTCTCAAAGAGTGATCTTAGAGACGAGACGGGTTTCTGCAAAATAGCTTAGCATATCGTACCTGCAAAGGCGATATCACTGACGATTGAAGCCCGGTCTGTGCCATCCTCCCCAGCGCTTGACATTGTAGAATTCTGCTAGAGCATCCGGGTGCAACTTTGAATTACGCCGCTACAATCCAATATTCAAAAAGTACCCAATCATGGAATGTAACGCTCGCAGCAGTTGACCCGGTATGGCGTGCTGTTGTGTCTGGTGTAGGAAAGGGTAGTGAGAAATGCATTTGTAGATGCATTCATATGAGCCCGTATCACCATCTTTGTCCCACTGGTAAACAGAAGCAAGATGTAGTATAAGGAGATGGGAAGGCGTGCTTTCTCAGAGCCGACGAGGGAACCCGGCGGAACAAATTATCGCCCGAGAAGACCGTTGTATCGTCTCAGTTCAGCGTAGCTATTGTACATAGAGGCGCACGCGGGCCTGAAGTCGGATCAGTGCTCGAGGCTGAGAAGCTTGCCTAAATCCCGGACGCCTGGTGACCTCGCCGATCTTACGAGCTGAAATACCAATCCAATGCCAGGTGACTGTCGTTTCGTAAGGATTTGAAAGGAAGCAATATTCTCGCGAATAGGACTCGCTTGGTATTGTTGATGTGGACATGATGTGCGCTACCTTAGATAGTGCTCCGCACCTCCGCATGCCCGCGACGCCTTGCAGGCAACCTTAAGTTTATCTATTTTAGGGCTTTCAACAGGGGGCTTCCCGGGCGCGTCTCGTTCCATGAAGAGTCCCACATCCCTACGCGTTCTCCAGAAGTGACAGACCGGCGAATGCAACATGCAATACATATCGTAGGATTCGTTGGGTGCCAGGTTCTCAGGTTGAGCGATTCTCCAAAATGTGGTTTGTGCTCTACCAAGTATTGTATAAGTTGGCCACTGGATGACCTAGCATACAGCAAACACATTCTCAATGCTCAAGTGTCGATAAGATCCCCATGCTGTCAGAATCTGCGCGCCCCAGTCTATCTAGGCTCTGAATAGTTCGCCTGACTGTCAAGACGCAGGCCGCAAATGGTTCGATTGTTCGGAGTGTCACCAGGAACAGGCGGACCATGAATTACTCCAAACATTCGACATGGCGAGCAACATCACTCCTCGACTCTGCACTGACTAATTATGTATTGCAGACTTTCGCATGCAAGAAGTGCAGGAAGTGTTTCCGAAAAGACCTGCAAGAGTTTGAGGACAGGTACGGGCAGATACTAAATTCGACGCACTAGAGTATTGATTTGTAGCTTGCAGTGACGAATACTGTCCTCACTGTGATAATCATTTTGTCCTGGAAGCCAAAACGCCAACCCCAGCCATCAACATCGAAGGGGAGGACGCTCGTGTGGATGCCCGTATGCTTAAGGATGATCGAATGAAAAGGGACGAAGAACGATCGATATTCAATGTGAAAGACGCAGCGGACAGGCTTGGCTGATGATGTATGGTTGCCATAGAATTCGTGCGACAAGAATTTCATGAAGTGGTGTCAAATTTACAAAAGGAAGATGGCGTCAAGGGAACCCACGGCACTCTGCGTGGACAGGCGAAACGGCAGATAGACTGCTGAGTGGAGAGCTGTACAATCAGGAATTAAGTCATTCCGCAAAGATCACGGATTTCTCAGGGCTCAGTGCGACTGGCTGAATGCGTGATTGAAGATGTCTGATGCTCGCTCCGGGTATGAAAGAAATCTAGACTATGAATGACTAGCTGCCTGATGCACCACCATCACTTCGGGTTAAAATCGCTGCTGTTCCTGTGCCCGGCGTCCGTCCGGTCTTCTTCTTCGCAGCTTCTTCCTGCTTCTCTGCTTCTATGCTCCTCACATACGATTCAATGTCCTCTACGGGCAGCATCTCGATGGTTTTCCCCGGAGCCATGATCGCTATTTCGATATTCTTTGCCCCAGTCTGCACAACTTCCAGTAATGACTTGACCGTCAGCTTGATTGTCTCTTCGCGATCCATGTCATCCTTATGATTCCGCTCCAGAAATTCGCGGACCGTCTTGCTGGACCTGCCGATTGCGTTGGCTTTCCTGTGTATGCTATTAGCTTTTCGTAGCTAGATGTACCTAAGACTGAATGTCAATATACCAAGCGGAGTAAATGCCTGAAGGTTCGGTTTGATATAACCGGGGTGTCTTGTCCCCTTTATCAAAGCCGACTATCAGAGTACTGATGCCGAATGGCCTGACACCACCGCTTTGAGTATACCGTTGTTGCACACCAGCAACATATTTTGTAATGTATTCGATAGTCACAGGGTCTTCGACGGTCAGACGATGTGACTGTGCTTCCAATCGAGCCTTGTCCACCAATATGCGAGCATCTGCATTGAGACCGGCAAAAGCGAGGCAGACATGTGTATCAACGAGACCAATTTTTGAAGGTGTGATGCGTGTATCTTGTAACTTCATAGCAGAACGTTTCTCACATCCCAGTACCACGATGTCCTTTCCTTTGACTCCAACAGCACAGGTTCCTGATCTATTGTCAACGCTCCATACAGACCAATATCGGGAGAGATTGACCTCGTTTGACAGCCTCTAAAGCATACTCGACTTGGAAAACGTGACCGTCCGGACTAAAAGATTTGAGTATAAGCGGTGACCAGGCTGACATGTGCTCATAGTCTTTTCTTACCTGAAGACTTTGGGGAGTCTGTTAGCTGGACTGACAGCGTAGATCGAGTGCAAGGAACTTACCAGATAATGCTCTATCGTATCCTGAAGCCATCGCACTGCAGAGCGTTCAGCGAATTGATGTAGGGAAAGTCGGTATGGGGGTGGATCAAGCAGAATCTGAAGTGTCCTAGCTGTTGAACACAAGCTTAAGGCGTTCGAAGCTGTCGCGTCCGCAGCTTGAAGCTCGGAGCTCGGATATCGGATCTCTTTCCGAAAATCTTCATCCGAATTCAAAAGTGAGAAGCTCCGCTTGGGCGCGGTGCTTACCCCACTGATACACTGGATGCTAATAAGGTGAATTAGACACGGTGGAGTACAATATAGCCTTCAATCTTGTTTACATTCATCTAGAATATCTGTCTGTGTATGCGAGATTTCGAAATTGCGGGTGCGCTGCCCTACATATTTTATCACCATGCCTCCTCTCCGACTGAATTCTGCTATTCTCAGAAGTTCTTTCAATCCTTCTTATTCGATACCACTGCGGACCAACCATGTATCTCGACTGTGTCCGGCAGCGCAAGCCAGGTGGAGCTCTGCCACTACAGAGCCGCATCAGCCCGATGGTGATGGCGGTGTTCAAGGCGCACCAAGCTCCCAAAAACACATCAAATACACTTCTGAATCGTAAGCTTCGTCCCTCTTAGCCTCATCATCAATCTGATCCACAATGTTGCAGTTATCCAGAAATCAAAAGGGACACTAGATTCAGCGAGGTATGGCTGCCATTGTTGAATCTCACATTCGACCGAAGCTTAGAATGTTTATTAGATCTCTAAAGACCACGTCCAATATTTCAAGGACTTATTAGGAGTAGGCTCCGCTGTCATCGATGGAGTTTCTCAGGATGCAAGCGACGATCTAGAAGCATTCAACAGTGATTGGATGCGAAAGTACAAGGGACACACTAAGCTCGTAGTCAAGCCAGGTTCAACTGAAGAAGCCAGCAAGGTCTTGAAATATTGCAACGACAACATGCTGGCCGTTGTACCCCAGGGCGGCAATTCTGGCCTGGTAGGTGGCTCTGTTCCCGTATATGATGAAATTGTAATCAACATGTCTCGAATGAATGATATCAGATCCTTCGATGAGGTCTCTGGAACCCTCGTCGTTGATGCTGGATGCATCTTAGAGGTGGTCGATCATTTCCTAGCAGAAAAGAATCATATATTTCCATTAGATCTTGGTGCAAAAGGTTCTTGTCACATTGGAGGCAACGTGGCCACTAATGCAGGTGGATTGCGATTATTGCGGTATGGAAGCTTACATGGAAATGTTCTTGGTATCGAAGCAGTTTTACCCGATGGTACCATTATGGATGACCTGAGCAAACTTCGCAAGAACAATACAGGATACGACATAAAACAGCTTTTTATAGGTGGCGAAGGTACCATTGGGATCATTACTGGCGTTTCCATTTTGTGTCCACAAAGGTCAAAGGCTGGCAATGTCGCTTTCTTCGGCCTCGAAAGCTTCGAAAAAGTACAAGAAGCTTATCGCGCTGCAAAGGGTCAATTATCAGAGATTCTGTCCGCGTTCGAATTAATGGATGGTCAGAGCCAGGATTTGGTTCACACAGTGACTGGCAAAAAACGTCCTCTAGAGGGCCAGCATCCATTTTATTGTTTAATTGAGACCAGCGGCTCGAATCCGGACCACGATAGCGAGAAGCTGGAAAAGTTCCTCGAACACGTCATGGGTGAAGAGATTGTTTCAGACGGTGTTCTTGCCCAGGATGAAACACAAATTAAGTCTCTGTGGTCATGGCGTGAAGGCATACCGGAATGTCTGGGCCATTGGGGTGGCGTTTACAAGTACGATCTATCAATCCCGTTACAAGAGCTTTACAGACTGGTTGAGGATACGAGGGAGCGTCTCACGTCGGCTGGTCTAGTTGGCGACGATGACAAATCGCCTGTCGTCGGCGTTGTTGGTTACGGTCACATGGGCGACTCGAATTTGCATCTTAATGTTGCGACGAGGAGGTTTGACAAGGAGGTGGAGAAGCAGTTGGAGCCTTTTGTCTACGAATGGATTGCGAAACGTAACGGGAGCATCAGCGCAGAACACGGCATTGGTATTGCAAAGAAAGCATTCGTTGGATATAGCCGGAGCGAGACGATGATACGACTAATGAAGCAGATCAAAGATCTTTATGACCCGGTATGTTCCTGACCACGGACTCTAGGAATGACCGAATGAGCTAACGTCTGTGTAGAAAGGAATCATGAACCCCTACAAGTATATCTAAGTCGACAGCTTTCAAGTAGATATTGAGCAGGCGTCTTGTCTAACTAAAACTTTTGTATATACAATTATTTACTCATCGTTTCAGCGCTACATCCATTGCCGATTCAAGAATTCATTAAGTATAAGTCCGCTACGAAGTCTTGGCGAACGCGACCATCAACCTTGGTTCCGACCTGCAGCGAGGATCGAACTGCAGCTCCCAACTTTACGAAACTATGAAGTACTTTGCAGCACCGGAAATGGCTAAAAGGAAGGCCTCGGCTGTTTCACTTTAGCTGCATCCCACGCACGTGGCAACCCCCACAGTCTTGGAGTCGGAAGCGTCCCGCTCTTGGCAGGCTAGCGTTTCTATGGCACCCTCGGCAATCTTAATGTAAACAAGCCAAATGAATGATGAAATTATACTGAAATGTCTAAGTTTACATCAGTTGCTCTTCCAACATCACCATTTGTAGCCTTGATGGCTCTTGATCTCATGTGAATGTATCGACCACGCAAAACATCCATAACTCTCACCGTAATTGTACTCGCTCGGTAGCCATGACGGATCGATATCAAGTTCTCGAAGAGCTCGGAAGTAAGGATCCCAAGGGAAAGCAACTGTGGAGTACGCTGGCTTATCAAAGATGCAGGCGGCAGTTTTGGGGTAGTCTATAAAGCCATTGAAATTGCAACGGGTGAGGTAGTAGCCATCAAGCATGTGCGTAACACTATCACTTACCCCCAATATCGAAATTCAACTGATAGCCAATGAGATCGACCTCGAATCCAGCGACGACGATATACAAGACATCCAACAGGAGATATCAGTTCTGAGCACATGCGACAGCCCTTTCGTCACACAGTATAAGACCAGCTTCTTGAGAGGTCACAAGCTATGGATTGTGATGGAGTACTTGGGAGGAGGCTCCTGCCTAGATTTGGTGGGCACAGAAAGAGCCTAGATCTATTATATGAGCTGACACAAATAGCTCAAATCCGGGCCTTTCAACGAGGGCCATATTGCCGTTATTTGTCGCGAGTTACTACTCGGACTCGATTACCTCCACCAAGAAGGCAAGATACATCGGGATATCAAAGCTGCGAATGTGCTGCTTGCACAATCCGGGAAAGTCAAGTTGGCCGATTTTGGAGTAGCCGCACAGCTCACCAACATCAAATCGCTAAGAAATACGTTTGTTGGAACTCCGTTTTGGATGGCACCAGAAGTGATACAGCAGGCGGGATATGATTTCAAGGCAGACATTTGGTCATTAGGTATCACAGCTATGGAAATGATCAATGGAGAACCGCCGAATGCAACTACTCACCCGATGAAGGTGCTATTCCTGATACCGAAGGCGCCGGCTCCAAGGCTTGAAGGTGGCAAATACAGTCGAGATTTCAAGGATTTCATAGCGGCCTGCCTTGTGAAGGACCCAGATCGTAGGCCAACAGCAAAGGAGCTCTTGCAGCATCGATTCATCAGAAGTGCAGGTCGGGTAGAAGGTCTGCAGGAGCTCATTCACCGTGGGCAGATGTGGGATGATAACAGGGGCCGGACGACTCATCCAAAGTTCTATGAAGAGACATTGACTCCGATGTCATTACCAGAGGTGAAGGATGACTGGGTGTTTGACACAGTAAAGGCTTCATCGGTGGTGGTCCCACAACAAATGGATAGACGGACCCAGAAACGTCGAAAAACTTCAGTCACCCAAACTCAGGTACACGAAAGTCCAGAAGCGATGTTCGATCGCTTGACGCTAGAGGAGGATGTGCAGAAAGCACCATCATCACCATCGACAGTGCGAAAGGCGGCCATGAAGCGTAGATCATCACCCGCTGCAGATGCCTCTCCTGCTAAACGTAGGTCCAGTGGCCAAAAGCTACCCCTAGCGCCTAGTACGAGTTTTGGTAACAGTCCCTCCACGGTGAGGCAATTCCGACGAGTCTCAAGTAATAGCCGGGAACATCCTTCGGACGCGTCCATAGCGGAGGTCGACGAGAATCAGCAAAATATGGTCCAGACTGTGACGAATGAGGCACTTCTCGGGCGTCGAGCCTACGCGAAAGTCATCGACCAAGCTTTCCAAGAGGTGTACGCCAACACAGCAAGCCAGAGCAATAGAGAAGCTATCTCAAAAGTTGCACTTGCTTGGGATTCCTTGGATAAGGACGACCCTGAGGGAGAGTATCACCTCCTGAAGCTGATCATAGAAAAAGTCCAAAAGTAAGTTTGAGATTCCTTGTAATATGCTGGCGAATTAGGCTAATCAGACTTCCAAGTGATCCGAAACTGTCGAGTCTCTTACCCCCATCTCAGCCAGCTACACCACAGAAGCCAAAACTCGTCCTCGCGCAGAATAATCCTCACCTCAAGAGCCATCGTCGCCGCCAATCTTCACTGTTACCCGCAGAAGACACATGGGCAGAGAAGGACGCCCAGCTGCCTGGACAGCTTGTTCCAGGAATGGAACATACGAAACAATTGGCTGACGTCTTGTACAGCAAGTGGGCAGATGGTCTAAAAAACAGGTGGCCAAACTTGTGACCTTCAGAATGCCAAACCCACCCCTTTCACTTCTTGTAAACATTTAACATCGGCTTTGATATTCCAGCGATAAAGCATGCTGCATGGAATGGCGTTACCTATGGGTGTCTATATTGGGTCTTTCATCTCGGATATGATGATATCTCAGGATTCGAGAGCAAGGTGAACAGCAAGTGAATCATGTCGAATCCCCGGCGAACACCTGCAAAGCATCAAGTTTTCCTCGAACTTCGAAATCCGAAGGTTCAATTCTTGCATATAGCAGCATTGGATGGTGTCGACAATTGAGGCATCTGAAGCATTTTTGTAAATTAAGACACAGCGAGCGAGATAGCGCAAAACATTGGCAATAGGCGTGCTTGCAGAATGAGACATTGATGTCTAATTGGAGCAAGCATTCTTTGCATACTTTAGTGAACCAAAACGCAGAGCCCGAGGGTCGGTCAAATAAGTCGTGGCCGATGTTCCAACTTCAAGATTTCGACTTGCGCCGGGTCTCACCAATGACACCAAGCCCCAAAAATTCTAAAAAAAATATGGAGCAATCCTGGACTTTTCAAATAGATCACTTGAAAGTTGAAGGAAAATTGGAAGTGTTATGGTGGACTTATTTGACTGTGTAAACATCAAGGTCTTTTTGCGCTACCGGCCACGACTTATTTGACCGACCCTCGGCCTCATCAGCCAGTCCGGTGGCTTGGCACGGGCACGATTCCCCCAGCTTGATCACTTTACGAGGGCCACTTCCCTTAAACTCACTATATAGAAGGGTTCACCCCCTAAAGGACCACCCCTAAGTGAGGGCGAACCCCTAAGTATCACCCCTAAGAACGGATTAATTCCCTAAAGATTACTCCTTAAGGAAGGGCCACCCCTTTAAGGATTACCCCTTAAAGGCTAAACTACCCTTACTCGATAGCGGCTTAGGGAGCACGGGGGTGACAAAAAAAACGGGACACCTAGGCCCAATTGGGCCACCCCACGAAATGCGCACAAATCGTCTACTTTCTCGATTTCTTCTATCTCATAGTAGGTAGGAGACGACATACTAAATAAATGAGTAAATACGACAGCTAGGTGTGGAGCAAATAAAGAAGAAATCGAGAAAGTAGACGATTTGTGCGCATTTCGTGGGGTGGCCCAATTGGGCCTAGGTGTCCCGTTTTTTTTGTCACCCCCGTGGGGAGTCTTACCTGTCGAAGACTTTTACTCGTGTTATATCGCCTATAAGCTAGAAGATAGTGCCCGTACCAAGCCGCCGGACTGACTGATTTATAAGTGGGATCCCAAGGGGCCGCTAATCGCAAGTACCAACGCTAGCGCAGGTACGCGAGACCGCGACTTCACTTGATGCAGGAATGAAGGAACGATGCATAGACTATTATCCTATCATCCATGACCTCTCAAGATCTGATTGTAGGTGGAAACTGCCCAGCATCATAATGAAATGGTTTTCTGCACCCTGCGGTGTTTGGTCTTCGTGCTTTGGATACCCATACCTCTGAGTTTCGACCATGAGGCAATCTTGACTATACCATAACCGAACATACCTACCTAGCAATACCTACGACTCACTATGGCGGACTTCCAACCTACATCAAAACAAGCTCACATTAATCCTCCACTTCGCCTCGACTCCGCTATCATGGTCAGGCGAAGCGTCGACATGTCCCCTATTCGATCTTCTGTGCAGTCAAGTCGAGTACACACACCATCCTCATCCGTTCCAAGCACACCGATAACCTCAGCGAGGGCACCATCACCTGAGAAAAAGCCACTCCATCCTAGTGATTCAAATACTTTCCTCACAGCTTTAGCAGCACAAGAGAGGCGAGTTCTCGAGTTGAAAGAGGAGCTACAAAAGGCCGAGGGAGAACTGGAGAAGTTGAAGAAACAGTGGGCATCACACGAGGCAGCAAAGAAGAGAAACGAACTCCGGCATCTCGAGCAACTCCAACCACTTAAGACGTCTTTGGGTGGGCCAGTTGTACCTCGTGACAATGATCCGATAAGAGACCTGGATCGCCGGAAGATGGCACCGCCTCCCGCCAAATATTCACAAAGGACTGTCTTCTCCGGATCTAGACATGCGCGGACACTGTCGTTGCTGTCTCCAAAGCATTCCCTAGCAGACTCAACCCTGCCACCGCGCAGCCATGGACCGCCTAAGCCTGATCGCACTCGTGCTGGTAGTACTACAGTACCTGCCACAGTCCACGAACTGGGCAATTCCACTGACGGGCTCAATGACACGGATGGTCTCTACAGAGGTCCGCCAAAAGACATGATACTTGAGACTGGGAAGCAACTCGTGGGCGACTTTAGACAAGGACTGTGGACTTTCTTCGAGGACCTTAAACAGGTCACTGTTGGCGACGAGGCAGCCAGTGCTTCTGACCCGCGGAATCAGCCTAGTGTGCCAGCTGGAAGCGCGTCGAAAACCCAGGCAAAAAGAGACAAGGGTCCTAACGTCAAGAAAAGCCCAGCCAGAGAAGTAGAGAATGTCAATGGAGGAAAAATGGTCAAATCTCGGAAGATGGAGTCGCCTCAACCACACCCTCACTCTCTTCAGGGATCTCACGAACCTTCTGATATCCAAGCAAGGCCGCATCTCGAGTCTCCGTCGATATCGACAGGCCATAGCCCCCATGGTGATACGATTCAAAATTCTAGTGATTCTGATGATGATGGATGTATGTATGATTCCGAGTCGTTCATATCTAAATCAACTTCCCGGGACATGTAAGATACTTGAGGAAGGGGAAATTTGGGGCTTCTTCAGCTTCGAGGCCATGATTTCCAAAATCGTCTTCTGATTGTTTACAAATTCAACTCTGAACGTACTGACTGACTCTTTTGTCTTCATAGGGGACAATTGGGATACCACAACTACAAAAGGATCAACCCCTCGAAGAAAGAAAGCCTTCTCAACGTTTGATCCAACGTCATCTCCGCTCACGGATAAAAGCAGCCCCAGAACGAGCACGAGGTAGGTAATTACTGTTTTCGCCGGGATTTCTAGGGTTATACTGAAGCACGCAACAGCTCTGTTGATGCCACTCCACGCCCCAAGAGAACCTCTGATTCCTCTTCACAACAAGGTGACCTTCCTTGGCCTTCTTTGGCCAAATTATCCCCAGGCAGATTAACGAGAACGGCTTCAACATTGATGAGCGAGTGGGAAAAGAGTCTCGCACCCCCTGAAAATCGTGGAGACGAGTCTCCGCTCGCGACTGGCCTTAAAGACCAGAAAGCGGAGTGAAGCGAATGCACCTAATGTGACTAGGGGAAAACGGAAATTGCTTCTGACCCGTCACCTTCTTGCATTTAATGATGCAAGACATGAAAGGAGTAAGGGCCCACCACTTTCTTGATGACTGCCAGTTACGGTCAGGACACGATCAGACGAGATCAGATCAGAATGATAGCGAAGCACGAAATTGAACGGGGTACTTTAAGCATGGAATGTTTGGTTGGATGGGCACTTCCTGTGTTCGCCAACATGGAGGTGGTAGAGATCACCGGTAGTAATCGCTATTATTATGTACAT
>JAABUI010001277.1_pt1 | contig 14996 bp, 16 predicted proteins | sample 5559111 | NCBI WGS metagenome assembly JAABUI01 (sample SAMN10711870, study PRJNA513365) | rock metagenome | isolation source: Antarctica rocks | place: Antarctica: Victoria Land, Buttleship Promontory
ATACGCCCCTTTTCTACCCGACGCAAGGACATCCCGGGCTTACATACTTCAGCTTTCACCCAAAGTCACACAGTAAGCAAATGACGACGGTAAGTATATGAGTACGACTATGAATATCCGTGACAGCTGCAGCTGCATGCGAACGCGTACATGTGAGTTGCCCGTAGGTGCAATCGCTACGATGGACACCTTTCTCACAGTTGGGGCCATAACATCGGTCCAAGTCCAGCTGGGACCCGATGGACCACGCGTTTCGTTGATCAGACTACTTGGATGGGGTCCACTGCACACTCGCCATTCCCAGATGAATCTGAAGCATCCCCGGCAATATTGATTATTACTCTTACCTGCTTGACTCGTCCTGGAAACCAGATCCCGCGCATCTGGAGGGCAACAAGCAACGTTTGCCTTCCAAGCCCACTTGGTCGCCAATGGCCAAACCACCGTCAAGAGTCCATCTTGAACGATCCCTGCTGATGCCTCCACACGTCACCGCATGCACATCTCATCATCTATCCTTCACCATCGCCCGAGCCCGGACGCGCTCCTCGCCCGTGATTCTCCACTCCAACCCATCGTCCTGAGCCTCGGGCGATGCGGCTTGAAGCTCCTCCCACTCATCATTTTCCATGTTCATGACCAGGCAAATCTGGGTGCATCTTGAGAACGATTCTCGCAGGCCATATCGACCACCCTTGACAACAATGCCAACGATACTGGCAATATCTCGCTCCAGTCGTACCGCTCCTAGATCGTCTAGGCGTCCGTAATAACTCCATATTCGCTTCTCCAGCACTTCTCCGAGGTAAGCGATGATCGTGGCCAAGAGCTTTTCGTAATTTCGTTCCGTCAAAAGTCTTGTAACAGGTTTGGTGAGGAGGTCCCAACCTCGTTGGAAATGGTGCTGTACGGTATTGTCGGAGAGGATGCCCTCTCCGTCGTCGGCTTCGGCCTCTTTGTTCAAATCCTCGAGTTCTTCTTTGGTCATCTGGTAATCGACCTCGCGGAATGCATCCGCAAGAATGGGGCGTAGACGTGGTTTCATGACGTTTTTGAAAACCACGTATATCCCGTCGCTGATGAGCTCAGCGCTCTTGCCTTCGAATGTACTCTGCAAAGATCTCAACGCATTAGCAACGAAGACAGAGTCGTTGCTCAGTGGAAAGAGGCTTGTCAGCGATCGCGATGAGGCGTTGTCGCTATTGTTGGCTGGGTTCGCGTCGGGATTTGTCTCTAGGCGAGACTGGACGATTCGCTTTACATAGTGGGTTGCCACGTCTAGATTGTTAATCAGGACCAAGAACGCTATGATGGTTTGCTCTGCTGGAGGCGCCCCCTGTATCGTGGCCTTCGGGTAGCTCTCGTCACGCATTTTCCTCTGAATCATGCCAATGAAGTCGGAGCCAAGAACTCGAGCCAGTGTAGGAATGACGCTCGAGATGACAGCTCTCTGAGACGTTGCAAGAGATCTGTCAACAACCTGATTGACAATGTACATTACATCATCGACCGCAGAAGTGATGTAGGGTGGATTGGAATTTAGGGTCGATTTAGGATTCAATGAAAGCTCAGACGGTCTCTCATCCAGTTGAAATGCTTTCTCGACTGACCTTCGAAAGTAAAATGTAGTCATGATGTTGAAAGGTGCGATCAGCCTATCAGCAACTTTCTTGTTCAAGCTTGAATTTGTTATCAAAATTGGGATCATCAGCTCCTTATCCTCGTCCTCTGGATCTGATGAAGGATCCTGACTGACTTAGCAGTGCAAACCAAAATCGTCTACTACCTACATACCTTGCATTTGGTGGCTATGAAGCTTGAGTACAGAGACCAGCGCCCCACCATCACCGCAAGTTCGCTCAAGATGCCATCCACTTGCTTCATGTCGACACTCTCGTCGTCAGGAGACTGTAGATCTGTGGTTGGGCCTTTTTGGCTTGGAGACCCAGCGCGGGGAGTCCCACTTCTAGGCGGCTGGGCTGGAAGGAAGCTTTGAACGAGGAATGTGAACGCATAAGACTTGATGTCGGTGAGTGCACGGTCGATGCTACGCTCATCACTCCAGGTGTCCAGGACGATGCTTCCCTGAACATCTGCCTCAAGCTGTAATCTTTCAATGACCTTTACCATCCGTCCCGCTCCATAATGGCGTTCGACTAGGCCGCCATGATGCTCGACGATCTGTGCAATATGCTCAAACAACTTGGTCAAGGCATTAGCGTAGAAGAAGCCCTCATTCCGCTGGGCTCCTCCGGTACCTGCATTCAAGTTCGCACGGGCACGAGACGCAACTCCTTGACAGACGTAGCGACCATAGACATCAAGACCAACCTCGGGCTTTCCAATCAGAGGAAACAGTTTAAAGAAACGGGTGACTTTCCCACCATTCCCCTCTTTTGCAGCCTTTTCAAATTCACGAAGGAAAAGTCCGCGCAAAGATTCTGCTGCATGGTCCAAAGTCACAGTCGGAGGATCGGGAACCTCGGCCGTGGGGACAATTTCTTCAGCGAATGGGCCATTGACGATTGCCTTGGGGATCTTAGACGCACGGTTCAGGTAACCAGCTGCGGTTTCCCAGTCTTGAGGAGCTCCCATAGATCCGGTCACACCCAAAACACAGGCTTTGAGCTCTGCCACCTGCTCTACGACATCCAAAGTGCTTCTGACTCTGACCTGTTCAAGATCAAGACGCTTGACAGCACCACAGATGCGTGTCGCTGTAGAAGCGGCATTGGAAAGGATGCCATTACTGATAGATCTTGTTGCAACTGCTTGAGATCCTATCTGGGCGCGCAAGAGATCCAGACGACCGAGATCGCGCGACAGATCTCTTTGCGAAGCTAGCAGACTATCCAGACGAGATGTCACCGAGGCTTCTTGTTGGCCAAGTCGAGCCAAGGTCGACTTGATATCAGCGACGGAGCTGGCTTTGTAGATTTCCAAGACTGGGCGTTTGTCAAGATCTGAATGTACATGACCTGCGATGCCATGCACAGAAACGCCATTTGCCAATGACATTATGCTAGAGAGGGACTGCTTTTCGGACTGGTGGACCCTGTTCTAGCAGGACACCAGGCTCGATGTTACAGTACGCGCAAAATCTAAAAATAAATTACGCTAGCTCTAGAATAGTTCTAGATCCTTTCCGAGGTACTTTAGTCATCTATGAAAACCTCGCACTAGAAGGGTTGAAGGGTAGATACTTCATGTAATCACCAACGACAAGTAAAGCAGGCATAGGCGATATCAATTCCCACAGTACAAAGGTGATGCGGTTGTACCGATTGCGCCGTCATCATAGGTCGTCGAAGACGAGAGAAGCACGTCAAGCCCGGCCAGGGTAGACGGCAGCGATTCAGGATGGGTCAAGAACAGTCATCGCTGATCGATGAAGCCACCCCTCCCCAGACGCTCAAGGACAGGTCGATAGAATCGGTTGCCAAATATGTCAAAGATGGAAAGGCCAAGCAGATTGTAGTCATGGTGAGTTCCACAAGCCGCTCACTACAACATGAACCCCAGCACAACCACCAAGGTCGTTGCCTGATCCAAGCCGGCTTCATAGGTCGGGGCTGGCATCAGCACCTCTGCTGGAATTCCTGATTTCCGATCACCAGACACTGGCCTTTATGCAAATCTCGCCAAGCTCGATTTGCCCTTCGCAGAGGCTGTTTTTGACATTTCCTATTTCCGCAGTAACCCACTCCCCTTCTACACACTTGCACATGAACTGTATCCCGGAAAGTACAGACCCACTGTCTCACATTCCTTTGTCCGCTTGCTGTCGGATAAAGGTCTTCTCCTCAAACTCTTTTCGCAGAACATCGATTGCCTAGACAGGGAAGCAGGTGTGCCCCGGGATAAAACCATAGAAGCTCATGGCAGCTTCGCTACTCACCGCTGCATAGAATGTAAGGCACCGTACCCTGATGATTTGATGAGGCAGGCTGTGAGTAAAGCCGAAGTTCCTCACTGCCTTGAGATACCGCAATGCAACGGATTGGTCAAACCAGACATTGTCTTTTTTGGGGAAGCACTTCCTGAAACGTTTCACAACAATCGATCTTTACCCAGCAATGCAGACCTTTGTATAGTCATGGGCACGAGCTTGTCCGTCGAACCGTTTGCGAGCCTTCCAGGCTTCTGCTCAGAAGGGGTTCCAAGAGTCCTGATCAATTCGGAGCGTGTCGGTGGACTAGGTTCGCGACCAGATGATGTTCTTATTCTAGGAGACTGTGATGCTGGGGTTCGCAAACTTGCAGCGGCAATAGGATGGACCGAGGAGCTCGAAGCACTATGGAATGAGACTAATTCCGAGAAGCAAGAATATGGTCAAAATCGTGGTCATGATCCGTCGCTGATAACCAAGGACGAGAATCTCACCCATCAGATAGCGAGTCTCACTGAGGAAATCGACCGGTCGCTAAGAATCTCCAGTGAGCACGACGCAAAGATTAGAGGCCAACTAGTGAAAGAGGCTGGGCAACGAATCGGATCCGATGACATCGCTCCACCAGCCTCTGTCATGGAAGATCAGCCGAGTTCTAGAAATTTAGACACCATGACAACAATCCCAGCAGCACGGTCAGGGTCAACGTCGGTTGAGCAGCCCAAGGACACCATAGAGGATCGATCAAGAGCAGACGTTCCAGCAGCAGCAGCTACCAGTCCCAAAATCCAACTACAGTCTACGTCGGTGAACGAATCGAAAATTTCATCCAAAAGTAAAGAGAACATTCCTTCATCTGAGGCCTTATTGGACGAAGGGACGAAGCCTTCACTTTGAAAAGTAGTGAGAATGACCATGCTACGAGATAATCATTCTTGACTGATCCCTTCTTCCAGCATATTGGGACTGGAGCCTCGCTCTTTCCATGCGTGACATGTTCACAACTCATTAAGGCGGTAGCGACTTCCTTTCCGTAGTTCCAGATCAGTCCCAATAGCTATTACCAGAACAAATCCACCCAAATCATCCCAATAGCACCTCACCAACGTACCGCCCATCCAATGATGCTCTATCATAGCACTTAAACAATTACATTCGCTTACAGCCTCTGCTTAAATTTACTCTTATTCATTGCCGTTATTCTGCTTGTATCCATTTCTCGTGAAGTCAACTTCCCTGTCTACGAGCGTCGTCTCGCGGGCGATGCCAGCCAAAACAAAGAGAAAGTGGCGCTGGAGCTCCAAGAGTCTCTTTGCTTCGGGAGCTCCTAACAAGATCCTAAAGATCGAACATCCTATCATCAGTACGCAAGATGGTACTACCGATCAGAGGCTCCCTGACGATGCATCGTTGGAAGGTTACGGCTTGGGAGACAGTCAGTCCAGGATAGGGGTTGCAGCCAGAATGCGACGAAGTGGTTCGAAGCTTCTCTCTATTGTTGGCCTTCAGCGGAACGATGGTAATGATCAGCTCGCCTGGGCCACTAGAGCAGTATTAACAAAAGCCAGAAGCTAGATTTTCGAAAAGGACTTCAAATACCATAAGTGAGCGAGACGTTGCTCTTGCTATCGCTAGAGATGCTGCGGCCTCCACAGCCTCGACGGTCTCACCATCAGACGCTCTGGGCGCTCTCAACCTGTCAGAAGCGCACGTTGGGGCAAGTGATACAAGTTGTGCACTGCAAAGTAGTGCAACAAGTCAGCTCTCTTCACTCGTCCAGACGGAAGGGAATCATCCTGCCCTTGCGGACGACCTTAGGATACCTCGCGAGCCGAATCGAATTCTGTCAGTCCCTATCAGCAGTCCCGCATCGCCCAAAGAACCAACAGGACTACGTCAGAACAAAACCAATTCTGGCCTTGCGCACCAGCTCTCGCATAAACTGTCCTCCACCTTTGCAAACCCGACTATCGTCCACCGACCGAATCTTCGAACTAGGCCGACGCTCCTCTCCATGCATGAAGAGCTAACAAAAGGTGCTGGCGGGCAAGTTGATCCGCTACCCAGTCCTCAGGAGAGCACAGCTCCTTCAAGTTACAACGCTAGTGGGAGCACCTCTGCAGGCGATCCTTCCACAGCAAAGACATCCCTGGAGCCCAACGTTGCTTCTTTACGATCGGCCAAAGATATTGATGTGACCGAGCGAACCAACAATGCAACGAATGTGACCTTTGCGGAAGAGATCACGCGCGAGAAGCCCCTGACTCCAATTCAGGAAGCTCCCCTAGTCGTTACTCCAACTGTAGTCACTGTCGAGACAACGGCCAATGCTAAGATCTTTTTCGAGACCCATTTTAATTCTCTACTCGCTGGTCACACTAGCCCTCGGTCGATAAGGCGTCACGCTCTTGAATCGCGCCTGGAATCTGTCTCCATGTCAGAAGAGCAAAGACAACAAGAGCGTGTAACGTGGGCAGCCTACGAAAGCGAACATCTTCGGCAGACTAGAGTCCTGAAGAGCAAGACTGATCAGATGAACAAAAGCTCAGGCGTAGCTATCGCTGGGTACGAGGTCGTCAGAATACTCGGTAAAGGCAGTTTCGGCGTTGTCAGACTCGTCCGAGAAAGAGATGTTAGTCAAAATGGTAGCCCTTCAATAAACCCTTTCTCTCCAAACTTTACAGATAAGAAGTACGCGCCTCGAGATGAGCTAAGCAATCTGAAGACCACTGCCATTGAAGCCCTAAAAGCGACGCTGGATGGTCAAAAACTGACAAAACGTCGACTTCAAAGGAAAGCAAAGAGAGATGTCTACGCGATGAAAGTAATTCGCAAATCTGACATGCTCCGCAATTGCCAAGAAGGTCACTTGCGTGCAGAGCGTGACTTTCTTGTGGCTTCCGAGAATTCCAGATGGGTAGTCCCACTGATTGCCAGTTTCCAGGACAGTACCAATCTTTACCTAGTCATGGAGTACATGGTCGGAGGGGACTTCTTAGGTCTACTCTTCCGTAAGGACATTTTGAAAGAGAGGCATGCAAGATGGTACATTGCAGAGATGATCCTCTGTGTTGAAGAGGCTCATCGACTTCGATGGATTCACCGAGACGTCAAGCCAGACAACTTTCTTATAACCTCATCTGGCCATCTCAAAATATCAGACTTTGGGCTTGCTTTTGATGGCCATTGGGCACATGATCAACGGTACTTCAAGGATCATCGACAGTCCTTGATGGAGAAACTAGGAATCCAATTGAAGGGGGACTCACAAGACCAAGAAGATGACGCCGAGAGAGAAGTCCAGACCAATCTAGCTGATATTCTCACTGGGCGAAAGGGACGCCCCAATAAAACACAAGTTGATGGCCCAAGCGATCAGGAGTCGATACTGCAATGGAGGAATCGACATAGCAAGAGACGAATGGCTGGGAGTGTGGTCGGCACCAGTCAATACATGGCTCCCGAGGTTATTCGTGGCGATCTGTACGACGGGCGTTGTGACTGGTGGAGTATTGGTATCATTCTGTTCGAGGTCGGTGGTTTCTAGGCACTCTGCTGGTGGTCTACTGCATCTGACTTGAAATCAACCAGTGTTTATACGGATTCACACCCTTTGTCTGCGAGAACAGGGATGACACCAAAGCCAAGATACTTGTGAGTCTGCTGATTACCACTTCAGGACCGAGGCTGACTGACGGAGAACAACGCCAACTCTCTAATCTTCCCCGATGAAAGGGAAGTGGATCGAAGGGAAAAGGTGTCTTTTGATGCTATGGAGCTGATCAACAGCCTGCTACAGGAGAAGGAGCATCGATTAAGCTCGAGGAGGTACCGACTTAATGACTACCGGCACTCTAGGCGTACTCCAGGCCAACCTGGGTCGAGACTCGCAGATCCGCATGCGCAGGATTATCAGGGCTACTATGTCTACCCAGACGACGGGACTGACATCAAAGCCCACCACTTCTTCCGGCGCATTTCTTGGGATCGTTTGCACCTCACGAGACCTCCCTTCGTTCCAGATGTAAGCGGCGGTGACGACACGAAGTACTTCGACGAGGAAGAACCAATCAGCGACGTAGATGACGCCGCCAGTCACTCGCATACTCCAGAAGCTTCCGACGAAGACATGGCCGATGCTGTACCTAGCACCGCGCAAGTGACACAGGTCGATGGTCCCCAAGGTCCGGATGAGATCTACCTAGACTCGGCGGGCGGCGCTAATGGCACTCCAAAGAAGGGAAGAGGTAGACTCAGAGAAAAGAAAAGGCCGCGGGATAGGGCTCTGAGAGACAGAGAAGTAGGCAGGAAAGTCCTCGAGCTGCGGAAAAAGGGAGCATTTCTTGGATACACCTACCGAAGGCCTTGTCTACCGGCATTCGAGGAGGAACGCGGGCGGCAACTCGTTACGAGAAGGAGTCAGATACCGAGCTTTGACTAATCTGACTGCATTATGCTTCTGCCGACTGAAACAGTACACCCTCTCGGCAATCCTCCCTTGGCACCGCCTCGTGGAGTGGTATGGAGCACAGAAATCAGCAACCAGGCTTAGATGGTGCGAGAGTTCAGATCATCTTCGCTCGTGTATCAATCAGGCCGCTTCCCCGTTCTACCTCGGCTGGGCGTTGAGTAGGCACAAGCAAGACCGCGGAGGCAGAGTCTTCCTCTAGCACAACGTCCGTATAGTCGTAGCTCACAAATGTGACAAACCCATTAAATACCGTTGTCAGCCTTGAGAACTCACCATTGCACTCTCTCGGCTTTTCCAGCTACCGGTCTTTAATTTTCAGTAGCTGCTTTTTCTCCCCAGTTTCTAGAAAATATGCAGGCTTTAAGAAACCGGGGGTCGCTTTCGTTTCCACGGATGGTAGACCATGCCTTCCGAATCAAATCATAGCATCTCAATTTTCCACTTCTTTATTCGGTTTGAGACCATGGCAGGGACTGAGTTCCGCGTCATCAAGAAAACATGCGAGATGCCATTGAACAGCAAGGTGTCAGTTTGAGGTCTCTACACCGACCGATTTCTCTTCGAGAATGTCGTAGGACTCCGTGCAGACTTCGGACTCTAATCTCAATTCATGCCGCCCACTCTTGGACCTCGTGTTCCTCTCTAGGTAGATGAGGTTGAATGTGCTGGAGGTCTTTCATGTCTTCACGCTACTTGAATGCTTCCTACGTCAGCTTTGTTGTGATGGCGTTGCCTCGTCCCACAGCAACGGTAGCCAGTAAGCATCGCCGGGGTAGGTCGAGCCTAGTGATTATTCAAGAGAAATCCGAGCCATTGAAGGACTCGACTTCCGCGCGAACATCGGCCTGACAAGCAAAGAGACGAGGAGCTGCAGCACTATCAAGTAATTCGCGTTGCCCCATGTTGACCTCGAATTGGAGGAAGTAGGTCAGGTTCAATTAATAGTCCACAAGCGAGGTCATCACGATGCAAGGCCTTCGTAACCAAACGAAAGGATGAGGAATTGGACTATTGTAAATCGATCTAGCCATTGGAATGATTGCAAAATTGGATGAGTCCGCGGACATGTCTTTCGTGGCCTGCCATCAGGTGCTGACTAATTGCCTATGCAATGCTATGCGCCTCTTGCGCCTGTGCTATGCGACCTGTAGTCGATACTGGTCATTTGAGCCTTTCGTAACGCCGCGAGCCAAAGTATCCTGACCTGCGATGACCGAAACCCTTCGCGCAGCGACCGTCTGATAGTAGGTATTCATGTAGTAGACACACCCATGGTGAATGCAGAGTTGTCGAAACTTTCCTCCGGCTTCATTGAACCATTCAGCATCGGGCAAAGTCTGAATAAGCAACCACCTTTATTAGCTCGTGTCTCAAGGATTGGGGGTTGAGCAGAATTTTGACGTATAGTGTCAGTAGCAAAGGAAAGGAGATGCAAAGAATGCGATGGTCACAACGCATGGGGAAACGTACTTTTTATTGGTCTTGATGTGCCCAACTTGGCCACAATTGGCACACTTGCGCTGAGTCCCAATGGCTTTTGTAGCTCCGACAGCTGGAGATGATGGAGAGCCTGCCTCGTCCGTAGCGCCATCAAAATGCACTTTCCCTTTTTCACGAGCAAGACGGCGATCCTTGTTCTTCTGGAGTCGAGAAAGTTCCTTTTGCAGCCTGTGAGGCAATTAGCGACCGAGGTACCGCAATCATGCTCGTACGCATACAGTTGTTCTCTACGCTTGTCTTTTTCTGGATCACCCGTAGGATTCATCAGCTCAGGTAAGCTATTGGAATTTGCAGTCAGTCCGCGAGTTCAATCAATGTCACGTGAAGACTTGCCCAAGAGCCTCCTCTTCTTTCTGGTTCTTTCGCTTCATGTACTGACGTACGACCTTGGGATCTCGGATTTCATCAGTCTTGGACTCAAGAGTCCCCTTTTGATTTCGGACACTGCGAGTGATTTTGAGAATCCTCCCCACCTGACTCCCGGTACTATGTTGCGTGTATTGACTGGCTGTCTCGTCGTCTCGCCGACGTGCGGTAGCAGGCGTCTGCGCCTCTGATCGCGGGGTCCCGGCCCGGAGAGCGGCATTGGAAGCCTCTTCAATCAGATCGTCATCCATGTCTGAAACATTCTGCTCATGCGTTGAAGACAGACTTCGCTTTTGAGTCTCCCAAATGCGGCGGATTGATTGTTCGTAAGATTTTTGCTGTTCTTGCACATTGTACGCGTGACCATTGGACTCCTTCATCTGCTTTGCTCGCATCTTTTCGGTAGCACTCGCTTCTGCGGCCTTGAATCCCCCTTTCATAGATGTCTTGATGAAGCTAAACGCTTCGCCTCGACCTGAAGGATCACCCTCTCCATGCAAAGCTAGCATGGCTTTACCCTGGGTAGCATGGAGAAAATTTCGAGATGTGTACCAAGGGGCGAGTTGCTGCTCGATACTCTGGCCCTCTTTCGCATCATCGACCTCTGATTCATCGTCCTCTTTATTGAAACCGGCGTCTTGTAGATGCTGTTGGCCAACCTGCATCGATTCTAAGAGACACACATCCTCAGGCTTCACCATTGATCTCACTGACTCCTCATCTGGGACTGATTCGCCATGACGCATTTGCCACTCCTTGTGCTCCTTGTTGAATTGCATGAACTCTTTCATCTTTTGTCTGTTCTGCATGTCCGTGGTGTCGGTGAAATGGCTGGTGACCACACCGACGCTTATACGATGAGTCTTGTTCTTCCGGATCAACCGATAGGATATCATTTTCAACCGATTCTTGGAGGCAGTTGTGACCTTCCGAGAGTGAGGACCAGGTACGTCCACCGAGGGAAACTCTTGTCCAACTGCATAGAGATTTTCAATATTTCTCAGAAACCAAGTGGAGCCTTCCATTCCTGTAGTATTTTTTACCACAAGAAAGTCGGTGTTCGTAGGGGCTTGCTTGAAGATGGGAGCGCGGTACATGCTATTATAGAGCGCCGGCGTAGTTTGTCCGGGATCGACATGACCAAATATAGAGAATGGGCTCTTGTCTTGGGGTAAAAGTACAGCAGTCTCTCCGATATCGAGTTTGGGCCTCGAGGTGTCATCCATGGTCTTTCGTCGGTAGTAGTTGATTACACGATTACCCATGCCCACATTTGACATCATAGTAGGATATTCCTCAGAATACTCCAAAAGAAGAACATTCGAATTATCCCCCATGGATAGGTCCTTGCTATCGTGAAAAAGGTCTTGGTTTGCTCTGCCTTTCAGATGTTTTCGTTTGCAAAATTTGGGTCTTCCGAAACGAAACTGTTCGTTACGATTCACCTTCAGACTTGGCCGATGAAAAGCTCTGGCGTCTTGCTTGTCAAGCTTCGTTTTGTACTTCAGAGGGTCAGCCGCAGTCAAGAAGCTGAAAGGATCGTATGAGCGTGTGGGTACTTACGAATGGCCATTGTAGCCTGACAGCGGGCAGACTATGCTCAACGGGTGCATTTCCAAGCATACTTCGGACTTTGCTCTGGTGGTTTTCCTTGAGTAGGTCATACGCCTCATCGTTAGAAATATTGTACCTCTGGCTGAGACCTTTTGTAAATGCCCCGCGTCCCGCTCTTTTAAGGTCTGAGCGTGCAAAGACGCTGCGAGACGATACACTAGACGGGGTATGGTCAATGAGTAGCAGTGGATCGTTAAGATCCAAAGTCACGGTTCTAGCAATCTTTGACGTAGCATACTCAGGATCATGCAGCGAAGGGAAGGAGTATTGAGGTGTGCGTATCATGCTGGCCGTTGGGAGGCCCAGCTTCCGCCTCTTGATACTGTGTCAGCAAAACTCATTGTATAGCTGGGTACCGCTCACTTTTGAAGGGGGCCATTCCATGCCAAGGTCCTCCTCGTGCTCTATGTGATCAAAGGTATCCTTTCCTCTCCTTGTGAAGCTCAGACGCTCTACCTGTTCGGATTCCAAGGACTCTGCTACGCTTGGAGCGTCCCAGTCTGCGCACACAATTTGCAGGTCTTGCCATGAGATCCCACCCACAGCATCATTTTCAAAGTCTGAGTCGATATCTACATATTCTTCGGGTGTACCGTAATCGACAGAATCTTGCTCGATAACCACATTTCCTAGCTGCTCAGTGTCCTCGTGGCTTCTTTTGTGTGATGCCGGCCAAATCTTAAAGCTCTTTTCTTGGTCTTGGGCTAGCTCAAGGCTGATTTTGGTGGGAAACACAGGCTTCGGTGGCTTAGGAATGACCTTGCCAACATACCGCGCTTTTTTGGGTGGGAGCAAGTCTATGAACTTGGGGATCGTGTCGCGTTGAAATTTAGGCCACAGCGAGGATAGTAGTTCCTCTTGGTTCTCCGGAGGAGCAGGTAACGTCTCCTGACCGGGCCTCGACATCTGAAACAGCTCCATCTGAAGTTGTTGCTCTCTCGATAGAGGAGCATCCTTGGAGCCAAGCGAGACACGATGGAAGAAAGATTGACCGCGAGTATCAGATAGAGGAGCTGCTCGTCGAGATCCGGAATCAGTACGTGCGGCCTCATCGTCATTTCCCAACATAACTTCTGGATCAAAGTCGTCCTCAGCATGGCCCATGCGTGGATCTACATCTGTTGGTGACGAAGGGCCGTCCCCAAAAAGATCATCCATGCCATCATCTTCGAGATTGGTCCCATTCGCCGGAGTTGGAAGGTCTTGATCTTGCATGAAGACCTCCAAGCCATCAGAGGAGCTGCGGCGAAAAGACGGTTGTCCCTGATGTAAGTCTTGAGCATCGTCTACGTCGTCGTCATCAGCGAGATCATCATTACTGAGATCTCCAAAGTCGACTGCATCGTCTGCTTTCTCGCCAGGCTCAAGTTCCCGTTGAAGATCTAAGCCGTTCTCCAACTCAGTAGGGTCACCTGGGTTCAGGACTCGTCCGATTAGGATGTCGTCGTCCTCATCATTTGCAGCATCTGGCGGGTCTGTCGCATGAGGCATTATTTCTTGATCCCCATTTGTTTCTACCGCAACAGCGTATAGATGTGACAAGCACCCTCTCACTTAGGCCAGAATCTGCTCTCGCAAGGTAGCCCTCACAGCGAAATGATTGTGGGACCAGCGATAAATGCAAAGTGACAACGGCATGTTATGGAGGCATTATGTAATGAGGATTGACTGAGGAATGCAGCCAAGTGATAAGATATGCTAGCGTATCGAAGATCATCCGACCGGTAAAGTGTCATCCTTGTCATCTTGTCGATCACCTCAATGCTATTTCATATTTCATCATTATTATGAACAGAAGTTTGTAGAATTCAATTTCTCTTAATGATCCTCGTTCGAAGGCGGGATGCTGTATTGGAATTGGGCTCGGTCTTGCAAGTGGTGGTCTACGCAGAGTTCTGCCTGACCTCTGCCTTCGCATATGACTAAGATTGGTGATCCGCCAAATGACCGTGCCTTGAGGTCAGTTCCATGGGAAACTACTGACGGGACTCCGGGTGAGTCGCTGAGCGCGCTGGTCAAAGGTGAAGGCTCCCAAGGGGTCCCCTATTAAATATCTAGATGGCTGGGGCGTCAACCCAGCAGTTCCCTTCAATTTCTGCTTTTCACACTGATTAAATCGCAAGCTCTGCTAGGGATCAATTCAACTAGTCTCTCTGCACTCCTTTCTTTTGTTGTCGAAGAAGGCGGAATCACGACAGCCTCTCCTCATGAAGGAAAGCTGAAGCCTCCGTAATAAGCGCATATTGCCTACAAAGGAGCATCATTAGACCAGTCTTCCAAGAGCAGCGTAGGGATTGAGAGAGTGACCTTGCTCGCCCCTTCCATGCAGTAGTGCACCACGGTAACCGTTAGGTCCTGTCCTGATTGATTGGCCAACTGCCGCACATCAGATGTCCTTGGTAGGTATAATGCAACATCGGTCGTCACCATTTGGAAAGGGTCCAAGAGATCTGCCAGAGTGTAAGGCTGCATTCTAACAAGATTGAACACTGTATCCGATCGATATCCTGGGCCTGCGATTGTCAACAATCGGAGGAATTGAGTAGTCAAATATTCTTACCTCCCCATGGGGGGCTAGCAAAGATGATTCCATGCTCACCCAGATCTGCGAGATCCTTCCGAATAATGTCGAAGCAGTCTCCTTGGTACCACGAAATCTTATCTCGCACGCCATAAATTTCGGCGTTATGTTGGGCACATGCGAGTGCTGCCGGATCTTTTTCGATAGCATAGACTCGTTTCCACCTGTCCGATTGAGCGAATGCTATTGTATTGCCGCCCACTCCCGCAAAGCAGTCGATCAGAAAGACCTTCTCTGTTGCGGCTGCTTCTGAGATGTGTCGTGCAATAGCTCTAGAAAGAGATGAATATAACAGAATACTCAGTGCCATTCAAAATTTAGAATAACCTACAGGGCCACTGGCTCAGGTGTCACACCGAACCAAGCATCTTCCGTCATCCAGATACCTTCATCGTACTTCGAGAATATACCGTACCTTTGATGGTAGTACCTGAGAGGGTCAATAAGATCAAATATCGTAGAAAGGGAATGATGCAGACTTCTGAATGTCCCACGGCATGTCGCCCAGACTTCCGTAGTGTTGGCATCTGGCCTTTGGCTCAACATTCTGTGTGCCATTACTGTTGGTATACCTC
>JAABUI010001278.1_pt1 | contig 14995 bp, 20 predicted proteins | sample 5559111 | NCBI WGS metagenome assembly JAABUI01 (sample SAMN10711870, study PRJNA513365) | rock metagenome | isolation source: Antarctica rocks | place: Antarctica: Victoria Land, Buttleship Promontory
TGAAGTTCCCGTCGACGACCAAGGCATACTCGGCGATACTTTCCACTCCGGAGTAGGAGCCAGTTTCTGGAACGTATAATACCGCCTCCGGCGCAAATGCCTCGTATACAGCTGCAATGAAGTCTGCAGTATCAAGGTTTCCGGCAGGTGCTTCGATAAACGCTTCAAGCACTTCAAGGCGCTCCGAAGTTATGTTTGGGCAGGCTGCACCGGTGCCGGTCAAGGCTGCGCGGGTGCCGCGTAGACCATGCCTCAAACAAAAGTCCTACAGGAGCAGTATGAGGGCCTCAACTCAAGTTGCAGTATGTGTAGTATTGATGATCGGCTGCCTAGGTTCGCGGTGTGAGCGCCGTCTTGCTGCTTCGTACGACTGTTTCGTCCAGCTTCCATGGTGACTGATACTTCAGATGGTGACTCTGAAGTTACTAATACAACATTTACTAACCAGGCAAATATATATATATATACATATTTGCCTATTTTCGTTTTGCTGCTGGCTGCTGCACGTTGTCGTATGCCACCGCACGCACGTGCTTTTGTCCGTGCGTCTCACAACTTGTGATCTGAAGCCTGCTGTAGCTTGCGTGACCCTCGCAACATACCTGCGGATTTTATGTTTATTGGCACCGGTAATGCTCAAGGTTGACGTAATAGCCTGCCTATTGGCACACCGACCAAAACAAGACTCTCTCGCTACTTGCACGAAGACAATTTCAGGGCACCAGTTGCTGGGTGCATTCATCAGCAAGGTGAGCACTGCAATGCAGTCACCATATCTGCGGCGACAAAAGCGAATGGACGTTCGGGGATTCGAGCAGCTCTTTGCTTCTGGCGCTTTATGTAGTCACCCCCCCGTGTGTGGTTTTTGCGTATGCATACGTTCTTCCTATTGCAACACAACTTGCAGCAACAACTCTCGCCGTGCGACTTTTTGCAGCTTCCTGTCTCCCAGCTACCGTTGGCTTGTGACCCTTTGCGACAGCAGTTTTTGTTGTTTTTGAACTGCCGCCTCGACGTCTCGGATCGGTTTCGTGGTTTCAGTCGTGGTAGATACGTGTCTAGCTCCTCGCTCATTCATCCCAACGTCGTCTGGGAGGATCTGCACGAACGGTACCGGTGCTGTAATCGAACGAGTTTGACAGCGTCTTTGGCCCTGTGCTGCAAGTGCTGATATGACACAACCCACCCACAAGTACCTAACTAGGCTTGAGACTCCCTCTGTTGTGCATGCTTTTCCAATTGCCACGTCTGATGTGTCGACTGGAATTACTTAGGAGTGCCAATGGATGTGCACCTGTTGACCATTTTCCCTCCTTGATTGCTACTTTCACCTCAATTGATGCCCCTGCCCCTCAACGTGCAACACCTGCTACAACTTGTGGAACACTGCGTCCATGAGTTCAACTGAAATCTTAGCGTCATCTGCACCTGGAAGGAATCTCCTGACAACCCTCTGTCTCCAAGCGCTGATTGCAGCCTTGAAGAGGCTGCTTTCCCATATCTGTTTCCTTTTGTGTCTGGTGCTTGGAATGGTGCCATCGCAATCTGCTGTTACCTTCGTAAGCCTATGGGTCAACTGTTCGCACCTTTCACTCTGTACAAAACCTACTTGCTGACCTACCATGCATAAACGTCAAACTCACATATTTAGCAGCAATTGTCTGTATTGTCTGAAGAACATGGCTAATGGCAGGTGTTACATGGGGCAGACTACCGACATGCAACAGCAGCACAGACAACATAAGGCCAGTAAACATGTTATTTGATCCTGCTCTCTTTTGGAAGAGTAAATTCTTACATTTGTGTAATCTCATGGTCTGACTCTGCTGCTGCCTGCATGCTGCTTACTGCTCATTGCTCTGGTGGGAAAGAGTCGTCGCATAATCTTTTCCTAGTCATAAATCCGAAGACAGCTTCCCAAACTTGCATTAGCGAGCGAGCCTGCTGAAGTGAATGGATCAGTGTAAGTGGACATCAATTGATATACATATTTGCCTAACTGACATCCTGCAGCGGACCTACATGCCTTGTGCCTAAGCTCGTGGCCGGCAGCGCTTGTATCAGTTTGTCCAAAGCTCAGCCTCAGATTTCCTTACAGCTGACAGCCTAGAGTATGTCAGCACACAGCCAGCCCCTGCTGACAAGTGCAGTTTCGGGAATTGGTCATCGAATTCATACCACTCATGCAAATATGTATGACTGACTACAGACCTTAAAGGCTAATTAGGCTTTCTTCTCTGCATTGTGTCAGATGATGTTCATAAGCATGTAGGGTAAGTGTGTAATGGGCAAGGGGGTGGGGTAAAATAACATTCAATATCTTTCCCTCTCACTCGGGCAGCCCAGAGTAGCAAGCAGCTTTTTGCCATGACTCCAGGTCAATCAATTTATAACTTTTTGTTGATAAAAATACACTACAGGACATGCAAAGTGGTGCTTCCCTTGAAACCTAGTGAGGGAAACAATGAGGGAAACAACCCCAAACAGAATGTGCTGTACCCAAAAGACATATACATATAATCCTGTTTGCCAGGGCGCAGTGTCTATTCACATGAAAATCCTGCTCAAGTTGACGTGGTTATCTTGGCACTTGCTGTGATATACAACGGCAAGTGACAAGGCAATCTTGGCGCTTGCAGTGATACACAGCAGCTGTGATACATGGTTATACCACTTCAGATCAACGGCAACAGCTCCAGACCCGCTACCAATACCTATTGCTGGAGGTGTGTTGCTCAGGAAAAAGCGCACATAACCTGTCCAGAGCTTGCTGCTATCTCTCATGGGAACAAGGCTTTCGCGTGACTTCTGTTTGCCTTCAGTTGCAGTGGTGGAAAAGTTGAGTGCCTGATAGTGGCCCTGTCAGACACCATGGCTGTTCTACATTGTCATGACGTGTTAATGAGGCCATTGCATGAGCAGACACATGTGTTGCTAGCACAAATCTGAACTCCAGACCTGTGGCCCTTGTACACTGAAATGCCCTCCTGATTGCATGAGTAGCCAGGACAACCATTGATGCCCATCACAAACTTACTCTGACATGGGTATGTTGGTGGCATTGACGCTTGCTCGGCAGCAGACTTGAATCCGCATCGCATTCTTTGCTTTGAGAAATACAGAATGCTTTGCATACAGCTCCATTATGTCCAAAACTCAGAAGTATACTGTGAGGCACCATCTATCACAAAGTTCTTGCTACTATACATGCAACAAGCCTCTGTACACAGTGCGTTACTGAGATTGTTTGCAGCTGCATTTGTACTTGAAGTTTAACAGCCAAGATTGCACGCACTGCTGAGCTTTGCAGACCGTCACTGCAGCATGCGCTCATGGACTCCTTTGCCTTGCATTTTACCTGCATGTCAAAGTCGGCCTTCTTCAACGATATTGACTGCTTGATTTGTGACTGCAGTCACAACAGGCAGGTTGATGCAGGAGCAGTTATGCATGATGCAAAACACTACCTTGTTTAGTATACTTGCGGACTTGATCCAGCTCAGACTTTGTTGCAGTGCCTTCTGGGATATGCCTATTTACAAGGTCTACAAAATACGGGTGTACTGAGAGGTTAGCCGCCACAGCCTGCTGTATCCGCTGCAAGTCCTGGGTACTGAAGCCTATATCTGGCTGAGCCACGCTACCTGCAAACACACAAACATGTAGTCTACCTATCAGGCACAGCATGACAGGCACACTCTCTCTCTGCACCAAGAAACAACTGCATGTATGCACAGCTTGACAGCTGAAAGTGTGACAGCCACAAGACCCCGACACTGAAGACACCAGGCGCAGTGCACAAATAGCTTGTTGTGACAAGCTGGCCTCGAAGAGGGAAAGTACCTTTCTGCTGCCAAACTCGACCAATAGCGTCAATAATATCAATTGGCAATGGCCACACCAGAACTTGCCACTGACTGCGACCTAGCTGAAGCTCATGTGCTCTATTTATGAACATATGAGCCTTTTGAGTAGGAGTGACTTGCTGTCTAAGTATGCTTTCTCTTTCATTGTCAAGATCCATAGCAATTCTGATGAGCTCGCTGGTGTGCCTTAGGCTCAGCTGTGTGCAACAAACACGTGTAAAAAGTCAGCAGACTTCTCTAGATCTACTTTGCAGTTGGGTTGCGACACTGTCGCGTGTTGGTCTGGTCCTCGAAGCCAAGCTGAACACCTTGATGGTGTCTGGACCAAAATCATGATTATTTTTGGGCTTGCACCTTGCCGGTAGGAGGTGCGACATATACGCCAAACGTAGACAAAAAGCGTATATACCTGCCGTAGGTACGGCGTTTTGAGCCGAGCATTAGCAAGTCAACGTGGGTGGAAAACGGTGCAAGTTCGACTTGTCTACTTCAGGGCAAAGAATGTGCGGCCAATGTGTTAAGATACCTCAGCATATGGTAGCTTAACACATTCGGCAGCAATAGCGGGCAAACGTTAAGGCAGCCTCGACGCCAGTAGGACTTATCTGAAAGATTGAAGCATGCTCTTGGATGTAGGTTCAGCTTTACCAGCGGTACGTCTTTCCATGCCTTTTTGGGACGCTGGCTGTGAGCTGGATTGAAGCTCGAATGCTTTGTCATGCGCAGAAGGAATGGGGGCTCGGGTACCGAGCTGACTACTCTCCACTGGCAACTGTGGGATCAGTTGTGAAAGACTACTCTGAGCGGTTTAGTGTGCCTTATGAGGGTTGTACAGCCCAGCATCGTCAGAAACTGCTGTGCCATCAGCAGACCTTGGGAGAGGTAGGTGTCCGCCTTTATCATGTCTCAACTGTTCCTTGCAAGCATTCAGCAACAAAGCCACTCTGTGGCCTGCAGGTGTCGAAAGATGCAGCATTGAGTGTGCTTAGCATCAAGTTTGAGCCCTCAGCTGCCTTGTACATCTGGCAAAGCTTCCGGAAGGGACTTTGGCAGGCTGTTCAGCAACCTGAGGATGTTATAAGCTTGTGGCAAACAGCTGCAGCAGTCAGCAGCTCATCTGGCTGCATTGCTGCCATGCTGGCAGATGAGGGCGCCCTGTCTGTCATGATGGACGCTGACCCTCTGCAGGTCTTGTCAGCACACAGGCTGATGTATGACCCTTACCAATCTGGCAGTATCGGGGCAAAGGAGCTCCCGATGTGGCAGCGCCAATCAAGCATCTGCTGCTGTTTGCTCAGCTGCTGGCAGTGCTTGCAGCAACGCATGATCAGCCAGCTTGTGACCCAATGCTGACTCAGATGAACCCAGTTGATTTGTGTGCTGTCATTGAATATGAAACGGAAGTGCTTGCAGCTGCACGCAACCTTCAGCCATTGTCAATTACAGTGTCAGCCACACAGCCTCAGCCAGGAACACAACCAGAAGGCATTGCTGGGCAACAGCCTGTCACACTGCTGCCTGGAAGACATATTGTGCTGCTTCGAAGTGCTCTTCTGTTTCTGAAGCTGGCCAGTCTTACACACAGCGTCAAGGCTGACTTCCTTGGCCATGTTGACCCTGAAGCTCCAGCTGCCGTGCGAGCCTTGTGGCAATCATTGCAGGCATTGTCTGAAAGCCTCTTGGCGCATCACAAGGATGCTGACACACAGGCTGCATATGATGAATCAGATGAAGAAGCCCAGGGCGCACAGCGTCTGTCCTTGCTGCTGATTCAGCACCTGATTTCCATGCTGCAAAAATGTGTCAAGGAGCCTAAGGCTGTTGAGCAGGCTGTAGCATGTTGCCATCTGCTGGACAGCATCTTAACTGTTTCCACTTCAGTATACATGCAGCCTGCTGCCTCCGAGGTGTTACGTTTAGGTAAAACCAAACCTGAATGTCTGTTTGCTGTGGCGTCAGTGTCTTGCAACATGCCACCCTGACACAGACAAAGCACTTCCTGATAGGATGTTGCAGCCCAGCTGTTTTCATGTGGTGCACTCTGTCCTCCTTGCTTGCTGTTATATCAGAAGGCAACATCGCTTGTTCTATACAGGTGCTATGCCATTGCTAGCAGCCATGCTTGAGACAAACAGAGCCCTAAGCCAAGCTGTGTATCCTGTGCTTTCCCACATGATTCATGAAACGCCAGCTAAGTCCATTCAGGCTGAGGCTGAGTAATTGTTTGCACAGCTGAATGGTGCGCGCCGCCTCTCAAATCTGCTGTGCCCTTACTTCTTACCAGGGGACTCGGCATGTGCAAAAGCAGGTATGCAACTCTGCTGATTCCACTGATGCAACAAGCTGTTCTAACATGAGTCAGTGTTCCAGTATTGTGTGTTGTGCAACCTTTCATGATTATTGTGCCCTTTGATCATATCTGGGCTTCATTTGCCAGAACCTTGATTGGCAGTCATTGCATCCCAGCTGTGGTGGCTTGTTCGTGATGCTCATGCGTGATGACCCTGATGGAGCGCTTTTGTGCCTTCTGGTACCATAAAACAACAAGCAAGCCCTTCTTTACAGTAACATCTGAAGTTTTGTCCCTGCAGCGGCCAGATTGTATGCGTTGCCCAAGGAAGACTTTGCACTTAGGCTGGGCAACAGAGACCAAGTCGATTTTATATGTAGCTTAGCGGCATTCATCAACGACATTCTGCAAAGGCAGCCCCTCATGCAGAAGCCAAAGGCTGATGTGAGCATCAGCAGCCCTGCTGCCCTTTAACAGAGACTGCCAACTCCTCCACCAGCCGTGTGGCGCCAGATAGAGACCATAGTGTTGAGAGCGCTGGTCCTTCTCAACTGGGTCCTCCTAAGCACAGTCAGCAGCCCATCTCAGCAATCTAAGCTTGACAAATGGGGAACTCTGTTTGACGAGCTGGAGCAGCTGTTCCAAACTCTTCTGCTTCCTCATCTTCTGGACATGCAGTTGGACATGGGACGAGTGTACAAGGAAGGACTGCATGCCATCTTGCTTGCTCAGTGCTTGCTCGAGGATTGCTTCTGCAGTCTGACAACAGCCATGTTGCGACGAGTTGCTCAAGACACAAGGTTGGTGAAGAAGCATGGGGCTGCAGACAGATCCACCTCCTATGCCCTACACAAAGATTCTCGTGTGTGTGAAAACATCTCCATGTTGCTAGGTCAGCTCTGTGCTCCATGCATTGCAGCATGACACATGTTGGCCTCTTATCAGTTTTGCATCTTGTGTTGCAATTGCCAACCTTTTTTACGATTTCTGAGGTGCTGTGCAAAAGTTGCAACTGTCAGCTATGTCAGGCAATTAGTTGTCTTGTTATGTCAGTGCATACTGACTCAGAGGACTGTCAGGCATCGTCTTGACAATGCGTGCATCATTGTGCCACATTATTCAAAGCAAGAAGACACAGTGTATCTGGTGTGTTGCAGCCACATACGAAACACTTTGTTTCACTATTTTGTACCATCATTTTGCACCAGTGTTTTGTACCACATTACCATGTTTGAAGCACAATTAGTGAGGAGCTTTAAAAGCCCAAATACAGAACATGCACCATCCATTGGGCAGGGGCCTTAAAACACTTGTTGCTTACATTGCAGGTCGAGAAGTCATTCACTACGATATTGAGCTATTGGTGGCTCTTGTTCAAGCACTGCATGTCTGCTTGGATGACACAGCCCTTTGTGAAAGCCTGTTGGCCACACCGGAGGCTGAGGCTCAGCATCTGCAAATCGCTATGATTGTGCTCAGTGATTGCATGCCACATGACTTGACCGCTCGGGCTTGTATGGGACGCTTGTGTGAAGTGGCCCTTACTCTAACCCAGCCAGGCAGCCAAAAGTACGTGTCTGCTGCCAGCAGACATTTTGAAAATGTGTTGTGTTGTTTGAGGAATGCCATGCAGGTGATTGATTGATTGATTGATTTGAACCTGTGCCAGCCTTTGCTCTCGCATCAGCCAGGTAGGTATCAGGTATGCCTCACCCCGATTCAGAAGGCCATACAGCAGCCTTATTTTTATCACCCGAGGGTGTGCAGACGATGTGGCAAGCACCGCGCTGCATATCAATCCAGGACGAACCTGTACCTACTTGAACCGCCGTCAATCCAAAGACCATGCAGGTGAGTCAGTCTGAAACTTACGCTCGCATAGTGGCTGTTGTTGTAAGGAGGCTGTTTGAGCACTGCTATAATCTTGACATTTTTTCATGTTTGCGGTTTGTCAAGCCAAAGTTAGTCGACAAGCTGTTTCTTGGCAAATACTTGATCATTGGTAGACTGCGCTGCTCATAGGAGCCCTTCCCATGGAGTGTGGACCTGTGTCTTGGAGTAGCACGCATGCTGTTTAATAATCGACACAAGGCCATCCTTCAGGTAGTTGCCCATATCTTGCCCTTTTCCCTGTTGATGCTGCCCAATATCATCACTGTTAGCATTGCCATTATATTGTCATTGTCGGTATCATGTTCCTTGTCATTTGCATTTTTATTATCTGTGTTGTTCAGCAGTCATGCTGCAGTCAATGACAAGCCTCAGTGTCATGATGGGAGGCTTGTCCATGTGTTTATGTCTTCATATTAGGTCATTGACATGTTTGATGTTGCAGTCAGAAGCCATGATTCCTCATCAATCAGCATTTCAAGCATTGCTTCTTGAGCTGCTGCGACAGCTGTTCACTGTCTCCAGCGTTGGTAACTTGCAAAGGCAGCTCATGGTGGCCAGCATTGCCTGCTTGGACGCCTTGCACACGCCAGGCTCTAAACTTCAGAAGACCACGGTGAGCCCAGTTCTGTGCTAACACAAGCGGCTGACAATGAGGCTGTGACAGGGTGTGTCACAGTTGCACAAGCTGCTGGAATGGGTAGCAGCATACCTTGACATTGCCTTTCTGAGTGTATGCTATTGCTGCATTCAGCATGCGTGCCTCGCCCTGTGCTTGCTTCAAAGTCTCTGTCTGCCAAGGCCCACATCTTGTCGAGATCTTGAGTGACGATCACAGCCCATGCTCCCTCATTACACTCCTGGCCAGCTGTATTTGTTTGGTTACAGACTTGCCTGATGGTGTGCAGACTGCTAGGGCTGTTTAGACATCCTCATGCTGACGACCTAGCAATGAAGGCCTGTATGTGTCGTAGGAGGTCTTTGAGGTCCTTGCTGATCTCTTTCCAATATATTGGGAGTCGTCTGAGACACGTGACTGCAGCCAGGCCAACTACTTGCTGCCTGACACAAGTGACAACACGTTTCTCGATGCACATTTGAGAGCTGTGGTGGCTCATCTTGACAGTCCAGAAAAGTGGCAATACTTTGAGCAGCGTGGTTTGCATGGCTATTTGAGTTTTCTGTCAGCGACAGCAAAGAAATGTGAAGCTGTCTGGAGGGAACATCCAATCGGTGCATGGCAGCAAATATGGCCTGATCCGCAGCCCTACTGTGATCTCCTGATCGCGTTTTTGGGTGAGTTTGGTCAGCAGGCTTATGTAGCAGGGTCCTGTGTGACAGACGTGTCGTGCACTTAACGCCCGAGTACATTGTTCACACTTCATCGCACTGTTCGATGTTTGCTTCTGGCAAGTGGTTGCAGTGAGGTGTTGACATGCAGTGTGTGCGTGAAGTGGCATTGTGTGCAATGAACCTTAGCACAAATGATGCGGTCTTGCTGTGCAGGTAAGGACGACGATCTTCCCATGCCTGATGTGTCCAAAGATTCTGCTAAGCTAGGTACAGAACCATCTGTACAGCAGCCTGCTGGGCAGCATGCACTCCTTCTGAACCAGGTTGTGGGGGCTGGCTGTGCAGTCGTCACTCTTGTGTTTCTCTGGTGCAATAGAGCCTGCCAAGCACACAGACTGCAGAAAGCGCTCAAGCAGGTCTGACTCCTTTGCAGAGGGTCTTGAGCCTGATTGCTGTCTGTCCCAACCCAATGCCTTCAGCCTCCTAGCCGTTTCTCCACGTGGTCTTTCAGAGATGCTGCAGCAAGCATCTCAGTCACCCTTTGAGGGTCCTGCACTTGGTTTGTTGTGCTGGGCATTGGTTGTTGCATTCTGTAGCATTTAGGCATGTTGCTGTGCCACACAAATAATCAGATGAGATCTATAGGTTTGGAAACTAGTGCCATGTTTGCAACTAAGTAATGCTTACAGTACGTTCACAGACCTGTCATGCCAAGCTTGCTGATACTCTGAGTCCCACCAGTCATTGGCCTTCTCCAGCAGGACTCATGGCGGCAGACTCTGATGACAGATCTGAGGGGTGGCCCGCTTTCATCTGCACAAATCATGTCTTCACAACTACATGTGTCTGTAAGCCAGTGCACGACCTTTGCAAGGGACACCAGTTGGTTCGGCACTGATCGGCGCCTCTGCTGATGCTGCAGGAGGTGTTCAACCTGCAGAAGAGCACCATGAGTTCAAGTCGGGTTCGTAGCAGCGCACACCAGTACCTGGATGACGTGACTAAGCTGAACAATAACAAGGGGGAGCTAGGGGTGGTGCATGCTTCATTGTCAAAGTCACAGGAAGTTGTTGGTAGGAACATGCACCTCCTTCCAATCAGCTGGTTGCCTCATTTGCTGTTTCGTGGCGGTCAATCGTTGCATTACTGCCCCTTGGGCCTCAAGGTTGGTTCAGCTGTTTCCATGAGCACAATCTGATCACCTTCGTATGTGTTATGAATGTGGTCTTTTGCAATTTGCAGTTACCCAGAATACGCAATAAATACTACGTCATGCGGGCATGTCTGCTCTTTGAAGGACGGAAACATCATCACTGCAATCAAACCATAACAGCTTCTCTTGCAGGGAAGCTATTGCCTTAGTTGAATCGCATGCAAAGGCAGTCAGCATGGCCTGCTATCTTGGCTTGCTACACAGCAGAAGACTGGCCGGGTTCAAAGTATTGTGCGTTCCGCCAACATGACCTGAGCTACCTGACCACAGAAGAGATGTTGCTTCAGCCTCTGGCAGGCCAAGAGATCGACCAATGGTACTCCTTCATGCTGGTAAGGGTTGGCAAGAAGATGTTGATGATGAGAATCCTACAGTAGGAACATGACTGACCACTTTTGTCAGCCCAAGCGTTTGTCAAAGCATGTCAGTGATCAGTGCGAAGCCTGTTTGCCAGCCATGTCGTCCGTTCAGCTAGCCTAGTTACATTTTGCTGGCTGATATGGTGGTCCCATGACCATGCAGTACACACATTGGTTTTTGCGTTTTGTGTCTGCTACCGACATTGAATACTGTCAAGCTTGGCTGCAAAGTCTCAGCTCAAGCAGATATTGCAGTTGTGATGCTGACGTCAACAGATGCTGCAAATGTTGGCTTGCCACAGGGAAAGAAGGGCGCATCAGCCTTAGCCGAGAGCCTTGCTAATCAGCTGGTCGTTGAGGAGGCACAGGCAGCTGCCCGAGCAGCTTCCAAGAAGGCCAAGAAGCAGAAAGCTAAAGACAGGAAAGTGCAGGGTTGCTCAGATGCCCTTGCAGCTGCTTTGCCACAGGCAAATGACCACCCACCTGCCGAGGCTACTGAAGCTGAAGATGAGCGGTTGGATGACAATGTGGCAGCAGCACCAGCACTTAGTCAGCCAATGCTGGAACTGCTGATGGCTTGGCAAAGCATAACGCAGCTGCACTTGTAAACCCGATTCAGGCTGAAAGCATGACAGAACAGCAGCCTGCACAGCCATCAAGCCACAATGCTGATGACAAGTTTTTTGCAGGATCTGTTTTGCTGCCCCCTTACCAAGGTCAATCATCAACACAAGCACAGATGTCATTGATGTGGTTGCCTCACAGATTGAGTGCAACATATGCTTTAGTTTTGCCTGGCCTTCACGTCCAATCACAGGTGACCACCTCAAATGCTCACAGCTTGAGTAGCCAACAACTGAAGCTTATCTTGCACAAGTGAAACTGCGTGATAGTGCTCAACTGGCTTGAAGGCGTTGCTTACAACAGAGTTGGGCTAGTCACAAGATATGCATTGCACTCTTTATTCACAGCCCAGCATTAGACTCAATGCTTTTGGAACAGAACTGGGTTAGCCCAACACGCTTCAACCAATCATAGTGTCTGTTCTCAGCTTGGTGCAGATAATGACTCAATTGTGGCAAAAGTATCGTAATGTGACAGGTGGTGATGGTGTAGCCAGTGATTGCTGCAGATGGGCACACCTATGAGAGGGCGGCCATTCAGCACTGGCTGCAAGGCAGCAGCCTGTCCCCAGTCACTGGGGACATCCCCACACCCGACTTGTTCCCAATGTCTTGGTCAAGTCTGCTCTTGACCAACATGCACACCTTTCAAACCGAATTTGAAGACCAGCTGCTTTAAAAGCAGGTGCTTTCAGCCAATCAAGCTTGCTACTCTGCAGCGCTGGCCATGTGGAAGACACACGGCATTGATCACAAAGGTAAGAGCTATGTCGAGCAGGGCTGAGTGTATTGCCCCTTATGGAACAGAGATTTTGTCTGGCTGCAACCTCTCAGGTCCCTTTTGCGTCACAGGATACCATAGTTGCACCGGTGCGGCAAATTTTGATTTTGGGTGCGTACGTGTGCACCCGGTGCGCGCACCCGCTCGGTGCGCCTAAAGCGGGCCTAAAGCCCATTAGTAAACCGTAACAGGCTGTAAATGACTGTAATCCCCTGCAAAGACCGTAACAGCTGCGAAGTAAAAGCGGCATTTGCTGCCATCATTCAGTACCAGTTGCGCTTTGCGATGGCAGCGCAAGGAGATCCCGCTACGTTGTCAGAGCTTGCCCGTACTCATTTGACAATAGATGCTCAAGCTTTCATGTTTCAGCAGCTTCATCCAAGTTGGCTTGCATAAACAGATCACATAGAGCCAATACTGAGACTGTCAAAGATCTGCAGCAACATTGCCCTCGACATAGACTTTATGTGCTGTCATTTAACAGATGCATTGCCGACTGCCGCACCCCACGCTAGACATATGTCAAGTCTGGGTGCGTACGTGCGCGCACCGGGTGCGGGTCATGCGGGTGCGCCGCACCCGCACGAGTGCAACTATGCAGGAAACTGGTGCAGACCAGTGGACGGTGTCCATGGTCCCTCAGATATGCTCTGCCTGAGCACATTGCAATTGTCATGACAGTACAAAGCACCCAGGCTGAACAACCTGACTGATGATATGCCTTTCTTCATATGCAGGCATGTGCGTATTCATACAGCTGGCGTGGCCCACAGTGGAAAAGTGCTTCCCCTTTGCTCTGAATCCCAAGGGACAGGCTGTGCTCAGCCCGCTGCACTTTGTTGTCTGCAACCTAAGGCAAAGACTGCCAGAGGACTAGTCAATGTGGTCGTGTTCTATACAAGCAGCATTGCATGTTGTGAATGGAAACAATGAAAAGGATGAATGATGACGAATCCGCATTGCGCAGAGCTTCCATGCGCATGCCGTACCTGCTTCAGTGCATTGATGCGCACCGGAACTCTGATTGTACTTTTGCGCTCTTTGCCCAGCTATACCAACGGCCTGAGCTGCAGAGCGTCCGAGTTGTGCGCTGCAAGCAGTCGTCACGCTGACGCAAGAAGCTTGCGACAGACCTGCTGGATTGTGCATTGTTTGCTGGTCAAGAAGCGCAGCTGTCCGTCGCCGTCGATCTAGAACACTCGGAATATCACAGAATGCGCACTTGAGACGCATGTGATATCGCTTCGACAGCGACGATTCTATGATACCTTGACTGCTGTGATCAACCTTGAGTGATTTACTGTGACAAAAATCCTGCTTGTTGAGCAGCTCGCAGCATGAATGTGCTCCAAGAGGCTTCCAACGTGCTGGACCAGCTTTTAGCAGATGTCCGAAGCAAATTTGCTGACAGTCAACACCAGCAAGGTGTGCTAGACGCCTTCAGAGCCTTCTCCTCAGCTGTAGACTGGCAGGTGCTTCATCGCTTTGATTCGTGCACTATGCAACCATGCCATGCCTGAGTCTTTGCAGCCACACAAGCATCACTTTGCCATGCAGGAAACCTGGCTTATTGCTGTCCTCAGCATACAGACACTGCTATTTTGCTCAGTCTTGGTGTTCCGGAAAAACATTTCATATTTGACGGGCGTCTTTGTTATTGCCAGTAAGTGGTGAAGCCGTGTTTCCTAACACAACCTGCATGACCTCGCCGACTGTCTATACCTTGCCTGCAGTGCTACTGGTTTACACATCAGAAAGGCTGAACAGAGTCTTGGGCCAACACTGTCGGAGCTTTGCTGGGCAACCATACTTTGATAAGAATGGCATCTTTATCAGCGCAGTTCTGTCAGCTCCATTAATACTGGACATGCTTGTGATCTTGGTAGGTTATCTTTTCAAGTCGAAGTATAATTAGCACAAACACATTCAGCTCATGGTTGCTTGCTTGCTCCCTGACATGGGGTGGTGACATTGACAGTGTCTGAGGTGTGCTGGCCCGCAGGTCTGCTCAGTCTGAGTAGGATGCTGGTAGCAATGAAACGGCAGGAGCTCAGGCACAGAGCCAGGCAGACAGCAAATCAGCAACCAGCACAAGAAACTAAGAAGACCTCCTGAACATCTACAGTACCAGCCATTCCTTATTTCAACAGCTTGTCTGTGCCGCAAGTCTACACTAGATGCAAAGGACTTACTTGCATGGTATTAGTCCACATGAAACTAACAGAACTTCTGAGTAATGCCTCGATATGATGTGAAACCTTGATTGGACTGTGCTGCAAAGCCTACAGCCTGAACATTGCAAGGTCCTCCCTGCCATAGCTAGACCAAGGTCATTGACGTTGGGACTGTTGTTACAGCTCTTGCCAGTGCTTTGTTCATTATGTTGATCTGGTGGGCTACGGAAGCTACGCTATGCCGATGCTGCAGCTAATTGTTGAACTTTACTCACAAAGTCTGTCTTTTCCAGGCAATCCCTAGTATCAACCCCTCGGTCCTTCAGGAGCTGCTTCAGGTCACTGATTTTCATCCGACTGTAATCTGTCTTGAGATCTGGCTTGACCACTGCAGCCATAAAGAAGGCGTGAGCATCACATCACCTACCGTGCTGCGCACAAGTCAAGCTCAAATTGCATTACAAAACATGCATTTCTCTGCATTGGCAACAGAGAGAATCATGCAC
>JAABUI010001279.1_pt1 | contig 14991 bp, 12 predicted proteins | sample 5559111 | NCBI WGS metagenome assembly JAABUI01 (sample SAMN10711870, study PRJNA513365) | rock metagenome | isolation source: Antarctica rocks | place: Antarctica: Victoria Land, Buttleship Promontory
ACGAACCGACCAAGGAGGACCCGACCGAGACCGCAGCCTAAAATTAGCTCCCGATGGCCTCAACCTGCTTGACAACTTCCGTCAGGCCCCGGGGCTCGTCCCGCAGGACGTAGTCGACAAACTGGGGCTCATCTCGCACTGTCTGCTCGCCAAGCAGGCGCAGACGACCTGGTCGGAAGCTGTACTCTTCTTCGATTAGGTCCGTTGACCAGCCAGCGGCAGCAAGAAGCGGATCGATGAGCTCTAGGCGTGTGTCCTTCTCGTTTCTCGTCACGAGTGGGCATATTGCCAGACTGGACTGACCACGACCGGTCTGACAGGCGCTCAGGGCCTACCATTGAGGGTTCCTTGCAGGTTAAGCCTTCAATGCTCAGTCATCGTCGATGGCGAGTGAACTGGGTAACGAGCGATGACTGCCGTGACCAGGACCGATGAGGAGAGGCGGTGAAGGCGTCGTAGAGCGCGAGTGTGGGTGGTCAGTGGTTCAATCACCCCCATGAAGCGCAAGGTATCGGTTGTGGTCGGTGAGGATCACCTGGCCGGCTTCAAGCGCTCGCCGCGTCTGGCCATCTCGGAGCTGATCTGGAACGCGCTGGACGCTGACGCCACGGATGTCAAGGTCGACTTCGAGCTCACGCTCATGGACTCGATCGACACCGTGACCTTCCGAGACAATGGCACCGGAATGACTGACGCCGATGCCGAGTTCGCCTTCCGCAACTTCGGCAACTCTTGGAAGCGGTCCGCAGCCCAGACGCTAGGCGGTCGGAAGCTCCACGGGAAGCTCGGACGAGGGAGGTACACAGCCTTCGCGATCGGCACATACCCGAAGTGGGTCAGCGTGGCGGTCGATGAGGGCTCACGCAAAGAGATCACGATCGCTCCGGCACAAGCCAGTCTGAAGAACTTCGAGATCGAGTCTCGACCGGCCCCGGAAGACGAGCCAGTGGGCACCACACTGACGATCGCCAACCTTACGGATAACGCCCAACGCGATCTGCTCCGATCTGGCATTTGGGAGGATCTCAGCACTCGGTTTGCACCGTACCTAGACCAATATCCACTGGTTAATATCGCATTCCGCGGAAATCCGCTCAAACCTGAGACGTTGCGGGAACGTACAGGATTCAAAAACTTGTTCTCGCCCGCGGGTGACTTCGAGGTGCACATCACCGAGTGGAAGGTCAAGGTCGATCGACGGTTGTTTCTGTGCGACGAGAACGGGTGGGCTCTTGCCGACCTACCGGTGGGCATCCAGACTCCGGGATACCAGAACTTCACGGCCTATATCCGTTGGCCGGGCTTCAAAGAGCTTGGCCACGACATCATCATCGCTGAGATGGACGACGGCGAAGTTGGCCGCATCATCGAGCGATCAAAGGATGCGGTCCGCGAATATTTCCGTGAGCGCGCCGCCGAGAAGCAAAAGGAGATCGTCGAAGGGTGGAAGGCGGACGGCGCCTATCCGTACAAGGACAAGCCCCTCAACTCGATTCAGGTGGCCGAGCGCCAGGCCTTCGACGTTGTTGCCATTTCCGCCGCATCTGTAGTCAACGAGGGCACGACGCGCTCGCGCAAGATCGCGCTGAGACTCATTCGCACGGCGCTTGAGTCAGGCGAGTCTACGCTGCAGGACATATTACTGAACGTGTTGGAGCTGCCGGCAGAGAAGGTTGCCGATCTCAAGCAGCTGCTGGCACGAACGACGTTGTCGAATGTCATCGAGGCTTCGAAGAAGATCGCTGATCGCCTTGAGTTCATCGCCGGTCTCGACGCTCTGATCTTCGACAAAGAGAGCAAGAAGCAGACGTTAGAACGTCGACAGCTCCACAGGATCTTGACTACCGAGACGTGGATTTTCGGCGAGGAGTGGGCGCTGACAGGCGACGATGACCGATTGACCCAGGTACTGGCTACTCACCTGGGGCGTCTCGGCAAGGATGTCGAGCTGGCGTCAGTGAAGCCGGTACTGAGAGCCGATGGTCGCGACGCCATCCCGGATCTGGTGTTGTCGAGAACCCTTGAGACGTCGGAGAACAAGTACGAGCACCTGGTGGTTGAGCTGAAGCGTCCGTCGCATGTGCTCACATCGGAAGACATCGAACAGATCCGCTCCTACGCACTAGCTGTAGCCGAGGACGACCGCTTCGCGCATCCCAACACTCACTGGGACTATGTGCTGATCGGAAACTCAACCAACACCAGCGTCGACGACCAGCGTGAGCAACCGGACCAGCCCTTTGGCCGTGTTCAACGCGCGAAGCGCTACACGATCTGGGTTCGTACCTGGTCGGAGATCATCGGGGATGCCAAGCATCGGCACAAGTTTATTCAACAGAGCCTCGATTACACGGCAGACCACGACAGCGGGATCGATTATCTCCGCGAGCGACACAATCAATTCTTGCCCGACGTCATGCAGCCAGACAGCGAAGCCAAGGATGAAAGCGAGTCGGTCGCCTAAGCGTTGCAATAATGGTGGCGCGATGAGAATATAATGGCAGTGAAAGCTTCTAGAAATACATTCTTGAGGGTGGTCAACAGTGCGAGGTCGTAGAAGCTCCTCGCACTGCTGTTTGCGTTGAAGCGTGAAGATCGGGATCGGAATCACCACCCACAATCGTCCCCAGGTCTTCCGCCACACGCTGCGGAACGTTCTCAAGTTTGCGCCCCGCGGCGCCAAGGTTGTGGTCGTCGATGACGCCAGCACGGACACTGTTCGAGAGGCGACATATCGGTTTGATGTCAACGCCGGCATCGCTCGGGCGAAGAACAAATGCCTAGAGCTGCTCGAGGACTGCGACCACATCTTCCTGTTCGACGACGACACCTACCCGATCAAGAAGGGTTGGGAGCAGCCATATATCGACAGTGCTGAGCCGCACTTGATGTAGGCCCAGGACTCGGGAACACCCGACGAAGTGCAGAGTAACTGTCTGCGATAGTTCACTATGTAGGATTGATGTGGCGGTAGATGCTGGCGCGTGAGACGCCGAGGGCTTTGGCGTGTCGGTAGCCAAATTGTTTGTCGTACTTTTGCCAGGCGATAAGCCGCCAGATAATTTGGCAATTCACATTCACAAACCCGCTCTGTCAGAACCCGGCTTGCTGGCAGGAGTCGAACCATCGGGCTAATGGTCAGGAGTACGCGCGACGCCGAGACCAGCTGCGTGACAGTCTGGCCGATCGGCGGGGTGCTCGCGGCCGTGCCCGGGCCGTTCGCAGGGATGCCGCCCGTCCAGGTGACGACGTCAACGCGGCGGTGTTAACAGCAGGGTGGTTGCCGGTACATCGCGATCAACACGAGCTGTTCGAGTCCGGGGTGGCCTCCCTCGGCTCTAACAGCTACAGGTACGGTCCAAAGATGGGAATTTGGAATATCTCGCTGAAGTGCCCGGGCTGCGGCGGAAGTGCCCGAGCAACCCTCAATGACGTCACCATCGAGGAGCAGGCGACACCCGTATCCACGACCGTCCAGAAGTACCGAGCCCGGAGAACTGCGTGCTGATCGATGAGGTCATCATCGCGGCCGCGGAGGCGGCATAGCGCAATCTGTAGTCGTGGCTACTGGTCGCGCCGCTCAAGTGATCAAATGCTGGCTGTGGCCAGTAATCGCTACTGGGTTGTTGATGTCTGGTCGCGCGTGTTGTCAGGCTCCTTTGTGACAAGTTCGCACTGATCAATCCATCGGGCCAGCAGACTGAGGCTGGCTAAGTGCTCGACGGCCTCGACGCTGTCCAGTGGCTGTAGTTGGTGGGTGGGTGGCGCTGTTTCGGATCATCAGCTGGACGCCCTTTGCGAAGTCTCGCAGGCCGTTGTTCATGTTTTGCACGTTGCGGTCGGTTGGTGATCCAGGCCAGCGGAGCCGGGGATGATCCGCATCAGCCGCATCCTTCGAGAACGCCTGATGCCACACCTGGACCCCGCTCAGGTCGTCTCGGCCGAGCCGCCGCAGTGCAGAATCAACAAGGTGTTCGCCCGCAGTTGCGACCGCCTGCCGGTAGAGGCCTGCGTTCCACGAGTCCGCCGCCGCGTTCCACACGATCGGATGCATTTCAGATGGAGTTGACTTCGGCGGCGCTAAGTTCTGGAGAACCTCAGGTGTGCTGCTCGGCTGGTCGGCGTCGTCGCGGCTACGCCCTTGGTTGGCGGCCTGTTCTACGACGCGTAGGTAGCCGGCTGCGTCGGTCACACCGCAGAACGGAATGAGGTCACCGTGCCCGATCGGCACTGTGTAGATCCACTGACCGGAGGTCATCAACACCTGGATACCGAACGGTTCGCGCATGAGGACGTCGGCGACCGTCTGGGCGTTCAGGGAACCGTTGCCGGCACGCCACTGTTCGGTCAAGCAGTCCTTGAGCATCGCGTTGCAGTCCACCATCTGCTCGGGCATGTCATCCGGGTCGGGCTCCAGCGCGTCCTCACGATCCGCGCACCAACCGATAAGCCGAGCGATCCGGTCTGCCGAGTCAGGGTCGGCCCGGTACAGGCCTGCCATCGTCAGCCCCACCTTCTCCCGCCGCTGGATGTTCGGTGAGGCTGCTGGAGTCTCCCGCCAGATCAGTCCGTAGCTGAGAAACTCTGAGGTGCTACCCAAACGTGGTAGTGACGCGGCGATTTGATCGGCGTCGGGCTGCGATTTACGCAACGTTCCTTGGGCGAAGGACCACTTGGACCAGGTCGTCGCTTCGCTGAGATTTTGCCGTATCACCGGGTACAAGATCGTTGTGAGCAACTCCCGCTGCTTTGGGGTGAGCGGTGAATCGAGCAACGAAACCACGATGCTCATGAGGAGCCTCCAGGGGCGGCGGTCGGAATGGACCGGTCGGTGTTTGGAGCGCCGTCAGTGAGCACACTCGTACCAGGTGATGATGCCGCTGGGACACCGGTGGCGAGGGCCCGGACGACGGTCGCCCGACCGACTTGAAGGGTGCTGGCGATGTATTCCAGCGTGCGGCCCTCCGCTCGCATTCGGTGGGCCTCCGCCAGGCGCGTCGGTGTCATGACGGTGGGCCGGCCACCGGTGCGACCGCGAGCTCGCGCGGATTGCAAACCGGCGAGGGTGCGTTCGGAGATCAGGCGTCTTTCCATCTGGGCGACCGCGGCGAAGATGTGGAAGACCAATTCGCCTCCGGGGGTGCTGGTGTCGATGGCTTCGGTCAGGGAACAGAACTGCACCTGGCGGTCGGCCAAGTTGTTGACGGTTTCGATCAAGTTGGCCACCGAGCGGCCGAGTCGGTCGATCCGCCACACGGCGAGGGTGTCGCCGGCGTTGAGGTAGGCCAGGGCCGCGCGGAGTTCCGGTCGGTCTTCGGTGGCTCCGGACGCGTGGTCGGTGAACACGCGGACCGCGCCGGCAGCGGTGAGGGCGTCGACCTGGAGGGCGGCGTTCTGCTCCAGGGTGGAGACGCGGGCATACCCGATGATGTTGCTCATGGCCGGTACCTCGGTCGTTGTTGGCGGGCCGTGGTCATGGCGGCGAACACGGGAATCAAGGTGCCGGGGTCGGGGGTGAGCTGCCCGCGGTCGGGACCGGACAGGGCGGACGCCTGGTTCCACACGTCGGCGTCGATCCGCTCGTAGTCCAGTTGCCATGGTGACTGCTCGGCGATGGCGGCGAGCCAGATTTTGCTGGCGCGGCCGTTGCCCTCTCGGAACGGGTGCGCGTGGTTGACCCAGGCGTAGACCTTGGCCGTGGTGTTGGCGAACTCGTCGGCCGGCAGGGACGGCCACGACGTGTTGTCCACCATGGCGGCCGCGCCGTCAAGGTAGCTGGAGATCCGGTTGGTCGATGCGAATTCACTAATGTCCTTGGCCAGCGGGACGGTGCGGAATTCCCCGGCCCAGTCGTACACGTCCTGGAACAGGTGATGGTGGATCGCACGTAGATGCGCGGCGTCGTAGGTGGCCGCGATGACGACAGTTCCCACCTCGAGGTCGGCTTGACGAGTGGACACGAACGCGTACTCCTGGACGCGGAGGTCGTCGCGACCATCAAGACCGAGCTTGTTGCGAAGGACTGTGGTGCCCGGCCAGAAGTAGGACGCCCAGTCCCCCTCCGGCATCAGACAGCGACGCGCCCGGCTGCCCGGCGTCCGCTCGCCCGCGAGACGCACTCGGCCCGAGTGAGTTTGCCAAGCGTGTAGTCGATGAGGTCGGCAACCTCGGAACGGTCCGGGTCCCAACCCTCAAGGCGGCTGTTGGCCAACGTCTGCTCGACCGCCCACACTTGAGTAGCGGTGAGCGGCGCGAACAGATCCGGGTGCTGCTCGCAGTAGCGGACGTGCTGCGCCATGGCGGTTCCCCCTCCGAGTTTGCTTGCCTCCACCTTACCGCAGTGAATCAGAAACGTACAGTACTGATCGTTGTGAGCCGTTGATTTCGGATCTGAGTTATGAGCATCTTAGTGACTCTCATTTGCCCAGCTCGACACACTCGGTCTGCCTGGCTTCAGGATGTGCTTCACAAACGGTCGATTTCGGTCATGCACTCCCAGACAGACACGGCATGCCGTCAGCCATCAATGTCAGCGCGGCCCCGCCTCGCGGGGTGGTTGGGCCAACTTGAAGCAGCTCCGCTGTGACGGCTGCATCTGGCCCCCCATCGCAGAGGCTTGATGCTCACACTTGCGACGTACCGCATCTAGCAGATTGCAGGTCGCCGCGCAGCACCCAGGTTTCATCGGTCATGCTGATCAGCATGACGTTGAACCCGGCCGAGCGCATTCCTGTCATCCGTGAGTCGGCGACCTTGTTGGACAAACAGGATTGGCCTGACATCGATCTAGTGCTTGGCCAGTTCGGTTTGCCGACATCGGACTTCGACGTACCGAGCACAAAATCGGCGTACGTGATTCAGATGATCAAGGACGTGAGCGACGATTCGCTGACGAACCTTCACACCTACCTAATCGGCGAGGCCAGCGGAGCTAGCCAACCGGGTCGCGGTCCTTGGACCGGCGACAAGCTACGCTTGTTCTGCTCCCACCTCGCAGTACACAAGCAAGTCGTCGGCCAAGTCGGTGATCACCTTGCGAGGTTTGGTGTGGAACCGTTCGTGGCGCACGACTCCATAGAGCCAAGTACGGAATGGGCACAAGTTATCGAATACGCGCTGACCGACTGTGATGCCATGATCGTCTTTCTCCATGATGGATTCCGAGAAAGTACCTGGTGCGACCAGGAAGTAGGTTGGGCGCTCGGCCGGCGTCGCCCAATTTTGCCGCTCAACTACGGCATCCACCCATACGGCTTCCTAGGCAAATTCCAGGACCAACCCTGCGGACATGCCAACCCAGTCCAGGTAGGGAACTACATCATGGACTGGCTGAGCAAGACCCCGTCCCTCCATGCCCGGTTGGCCCACGGACTCGTAGATGCCTTTGTTGGTAGCGGCAGCTGGGACTTCACACGTCTCGTGGCCCCCTTCCTGGATCGAATGACCGCCGTCACCGACGATGACCTGACGCGCATGGAGAAAGCCGCTCAGGACAACATCGACGTCCGCGAGTGCGCCGTAACCCGCCAGCTCAGCGGCCCCGAATGGGTCAAGTTGTTTGTCTCGCAACGTCGAGGTCCGACGTCGCCAGCGACATGGGACGCCAGCGAGGCGCCTTTTTAGATTCGAGTTGGGGTCCAAGGGTTGCGGTTACACCTGCGGCGGTGTCGCCCATCCGGGGTCACGTAAAGTTCGATTTCCATCGATGGTGACGATGATGATGGGGGCTTCGGTATCAGGCGACCGCGCTGCTCCCGCCGCGGAGATGTTCGGCAGTCGCAGCAAGTGATTCAAGGCTGGTGGCGCGGAGGGGTTGGAGACCCGCAGTCACGAGGACAGCGTTCGTCACGTTGATCAGGTGGGCGCCGGCTTTGGCGTCTTGGGCGATCTTGTGAAGCCGCCACCCTGGTTGAGCACTAAGTGCCGACGTTGTAGGCGCAACGGAGCTTCAGCACGCGTAGTCGTGAGCCGCTGGACCACTGAGATAAGAACGGCACTACGCGAATCACGTGAGTGAGCCACTTACGACAGTGCGCTGCACCCGTCAGTCGCGTGAGTGTTGCGGTCAGCGGCCGCCTCTGGGCATCCGGCCGATGATCTCGTTCGGGTCGACGGAGTCCAGGTTCTCCAGCGCGTGGTCCAGGACCGCGCTCAGGAATGCGTTAAGCGAGTTGCGCCTGGCGCCGCGTCGCCGGATCTCCCGCGCATGGCGGGTGCCGAAATCCGACATCGCCGTCTGAGCCCGGTCTGCCACCGAGGACCGCAGGTAGAGACCAACCCGCACCGTGCCGAAGTCGTCGTCCTCATCCACCGGCGGTAGCGCCTTGGCGGCGACCAGGCGCGGCGCCTTGGTCTTGGCCTGCTTGCTGACGGCGGGCAAGACGGGCTGCGCCTGCGGAGTCACCGGTACAGACTGCTCGGGCGACTCTGCCGGCGCAGTGTCGCTCTCCACCGGGGGGGCGGACTGCAGGCCGAACAGCGATCCCGGCCGCTTGTTCAGTCCGATCGGACGTGGTGTCGGTGCGGTCATGCCGTTCACTCTCCCACTGCGATGGCGTGTACATCGGCCAGGGCCGAGTTGTTCAGCACGGCCCGCATGATGTCGGGCATGTCTTGGGTCGCGAGCCGCGCCTTCAGGTCGGCGACCTTCTCCGGGCACGTCAGCGTAGCGGCGTTCAGGGCGAACTGCGCGAATTGAGCCACTGGCCGGCGGTGCGTCTTGCCGATACCCAGCCGGGCGAGGCGGCCGCCGCGCGCTGCTTCGATCAGCGATGCGGAGATCGGCTGTCGGGCCGACATCGCTTTAGACACCGCGGTGGTCCGGCCGACCGGAGTCCCCCAGATTCGCCCGACGATGTCGCCGTCGCTCTCGATGTTGTCGTCAACCCACACCTGGATGCCTTCGGCGACCTCGCGGTGCTCGCGGGTCGAGGCGTTGAGCGAATTGATGATCACTCCCCCAACGGCGATGTCGTGATCCCAGCCGACGGCCAGCTCGGTGGTGAACTGCAGTGCCAGGCTCAGGCCGCGGGATGCGGCCATCGATTCCGGCAGCACAACCATCAGTAGCCACCCGGAGGCAAGCACTGACATCTGGGAAGCCAGGTCGGGCGAGGGCTGGCAGTCGATAAACACCATGTCGTAGTCCTCAACGAGCGGACGGCCACTCCCCCGGTATAGGACCCGGAACAGGCTGCGCAGCGCGGTGCTGCCGTTCGCGTTGGCCTTTTGCGACAGCGACGGATCGGAGGGCAGTACGTCGAGCCGGCCGACTGGTCCCCCACCGAGGGCGCCGCCGTCGGCCCACGGTAGAACGCTGGTGGGCTGCCAGCCGCCCCACGCCCGCCGTACCACCGCGCCGCGTACATCGAGCTTGTCCCCGCCGGGCGCGACGCAGTCGGACAAGGTGAGACCGTCGAGATACCCCTCATCGGTCAGGAGCTCACTGCCGTACCCGGTGGGGTCACTGTCGACGAACAGGACGTTGAGACCAAGCCGGGCCGCTTCGAAAGCCGTGTTGGCGGTGACCGCCGTCTTACCAACACCGCCCTTCTGCAGCAGCACCGACACCACCTTCTTCAGTGCGTCCGCCATAAGCTTCTCCGTCTCAGCATCGTTGGGCGCTTCCCCGACCGGGCAGCGCCTTTGGCAATGCTGCCCTATTCACACCAGTCACACGGGTATCACGACTGCAATGGAGGTGCGTGTCGCGCATTCACACACTCACGTGAGTACGCCAATGGCGGTGTCCGATGCGCGGCACAATCGTTTTGGAGCACGCAAGTGAGTGACGCACTCGCGCTATCGGCGCACTAAGCACCCAAAGCAGTCACCCACGTTGGAGCGCCACCGCCCGTTAACGCTCCTTGCCCAGGTCGCGTCACGACGATGAGGAGTGCCGTCGCGTGAGTACCGAACTGCGCGTGACCCGTGAGCGCGGTACTCGCGTGATCGCACCAACCGCGTGGCCGCGCAATCCACGTGAGTGCGCCAGACGCGATGGTGCTGCGTCTGCGTGGGTTCACGGGCTGCGCCCGGCGTGGCTACGGGCCTGCGTCGGTGTGAGTACCGACTGCGTAGGACACGCAGTTGCGGTACTCGCCTGAAAGCGTCAATCACGTGAGTCTTCTAGAAGCGACTGTGCGCAAGTCGCGTCACGGCGAGAAGGAGTGCCGTCCCGTGAGTACCGAACTGCGCATGACCCGTGAGCGCGGTACTCGCGTGATCGCACCAACCGCGTGCTCGCGCAATCCACGTGAGTGCGCCAGACGCGATTGGTGCTGCGTCTGCGTGGGGCACGAGCTGCGCCCGGTGGCTACGGGCTTGCGTCGGTTGACCTAAAAACTTCCTGGATTGCAACATCAACCGCAATACGGCAACAAGTCCCTGACCTGCTCCTTGCATCCTCGTGCCTCAGATGGCTGGGACTCCGAACCGGATGCCTCAAGTACATGGGACGTGCCTCAAGTCCAATCAGAACGGACGCGGCGTTCTGGGGCGCTTGTCCCGTCTCATCTCAAATGAGGCACGGATAGGCCTCTGACCTGCGCTGCTTCAAGTTGATGAGACGGTCACTGACGGGTCTCGTCTCAGCATCTTGAGGCAAGTTAGCGCTGACTCTGCCCAGGGCCCGCCACCGTTTGCGCTGTTCACAGCTAGATCCGTATCGCCAAGTTGGGGCATCTCGGCTCGATGCCTCGACTTGGCGGGACTGGCCTCAAATCCACTGAGACAGGACATCTGTTGTCCGCTCCCATCCAACTTGAGGTATCGCGCCGCCTTGTTCGCGGGCGTGCTTCAGGTCGGTGGGACGGAATCAGGGCGTGTTTGTCCCATCCAGTTGAGGCAAATCGCCGCGATTTGGCGGTTGAGCGCGTTGAAAGCGCCGGTCAGAGCGGTCAGGTGCCTCACATAGATGGGACTACGGACCTAATGCCTCAGATAGGTGGGACGTGCCTCACTTGTGATGGGAACGGACAGTCGGGCACCAGCTGACCTTCCGGGGACAGCTACTCGCAGCACCGGGCAGTTCGACGCCTCAAGCCCTGGACCAGCAGGGAATCACTCCGGCCGAGGTGCGCTGGAGGCTCTACGGCCGTCTCAGCCACGCACCGATGCGGATCGCATCGAAAGGCTATACGCAGTCGTTCAAGTAGCATAATGTTCCATTATCGTGACCAACCCCGGCTAACGTGTAAGTGGCTAGGTGCTTCGACCGATTTTTCGTTCGAGATCTTTTAGCCGGTCTCGAGATCGCGGTCGGCGCTGGTCAGGGATGCTGCCGCCGTACATGGACAAGCGATCGGAGGGCCTGATGGAGGTAGTAGGAGAGCGGCCGGCATTCGCCGCCGAATCGGCGCCTCACGCGGTCTCTGCCGTCCAACGAGACGTTGGAACGCTCGCCAACCACCGCCAGGGTTCGCCCGTCGAGGCTCTCGACTTGCCCGTGGAGGCTCTGGAGCGGGTGTGGGCGGCGGTGGAGGCGTCGACGTCGGTGAACACGAAGGCGGCGTACCGGTCGGACTGGGCCCGGTTCCAAGCCTGGGCGGCCGAGGCGGGGTATGCGGTGTTGCCGGCGGATCCGATGGTGGTCGCGGCGTACCTGACCGCGGCGGCCGCGGACCAGACCGGGGTGGGGCAGTGGCGGTACAGCCCAGCCACGTTGACCCGGTGGGCGTCGTCGATCAACCAGTTCCACACCGCCGCGGGCCTGGCCGCGCCTGGCCGGTCGGAGGTGGTCCGCCGGGCGCTGTCCGGGATCCGCCGGCTCCGCGCGACGCCACCGAACCGGCGGGCCCCGCTGCTGCTGGAGGACATCCGCAGGCTGCTCGCCGCGATGGCGCCGTTTCACACCTGGCCGGGTGGGGTGATCGCCCGGCGGGACGCGGCGCTGCTGCTGGTCGGGTTCGCCACCGCCGCCCGCCGCTCGGAGCTGGTCGGGTTGACGGTGGGGGATGTGACGGCGCACCGGGTGGACGGTTTGCATCTGCGGCTGCGGACATCCAAGACCGATCAGGAGGCCCGCGGCACGGTCATGGCCGCGCCGTACGGGCGGGACCCCGGGACGTGCCCGCCCTGCGCGTACACCCGGTGGCGGCTCCTACTGGACGCCGCCGACCTGGTGGATCCGGCGGGGCAGCGGCGGTCGGTGATGACCGAACTCCGCCGGCAGGCATCCGATGGGGGAGTGGACGGGCACGTCTGCCGGGTCGACCTACCCGATCCGGCCGTTCCGGGTCGGGCGTTGTTCCCGCTGGTCCACAAGGCTGGCCGGATCGCGATCATCGGGATGTCGGGGCAGGGGGTGAACGTGGTGCTGGCCCGCCGCGCCACCGACGCCGGGTACACCCCAGAGCAGGTCGCGAAGTTGGGTGGGCATTCGTTGCGGTCCGGGTTCGTCACCGAAGCGTTCCGACAGGGGGCGGATGCGCGCGCGATCATGCGGCAGACCGGGCACCGCAACCCCGCCATCCTGGAAACCTACGCCCGCGAACATGCCCCCCTGGTCGGCAACGCCGTCACCACCCTCGGCCTGTAGACATGAACCCACCCGACCAGCTGGCCGACTCCGGCTCCCCCGCCGCAGGCGCGCCTGCCACAGGCGCGCCCGGCGGAGGCGCGGAGTGGGTGTTGTTCACCGATTGGTGCGCGGTCACCGGCCACGCCCCGCTGCCCGCGACCGCGGAGACGGTGCTGATGTTTTTCGGCGACTGCCCCGCGGCGGCGGGGACGTCCGCCCGCCGGCTGACCGCGATCGACGCCGCGCACCGGGACGCCGGCGTCGCCCCGCCGGAGCGGACCGGGCAGGTCCGAGACGTGCTGCGTGGCCGGCCGGCCCTGCCGGTACGGCACGAGTTGAATTCAGAAGAGGTAAATGCGGCGTTGCGGCGGTTGCCGTCCCACGGGTGGATCAACGGCTGGTTCGGCCGCCGCGACCGGGCCCTGCTCGTCATTGCGGGGGCGGGGGTGCCGTACCGGCGGATCGCCGCCCTCACCGCCGGCGACATCACGGTGACCGACGGCGTCGCAACCATCAACACGACCAGGCCGGTCATCACCTTCTACCCCGACGAGGATCCGGTGCTGTGCGGGCCGTGCGCGTTGGTTCGCTGGCTCCGCGCCCTGCACCTCGCGCTCACCTCACCGGCCACCCGTACCCTGGCCGGGGCGATCGACCGCGCCGCCGCGGTGGACGGGGCGTCGCCGCATCTGTGCCGAAGCCGCCGCCCCATCGCTCAGGGGATCGGGGATGTTCCGCTGCTGCCGCCGATCGACCCCCGCGGGCATTTGGCGATCGACCCCCGGCCGCTTTCCCCGCACTCGGTGTCCCACCTGGCCCGCGGCAACACCACCAGTCAGGGAGCGGTCCACCGCGTCGACCCGCAAACCCCCGACGAACCACCACCGCCACCACCCGCGAAGCCGGTGACCCCCGCGCCCACCCCCTACACGGCTGGCGACTGGGAACAGGCCGTCGCCCGGCGCCGCGCCGACCAGAACCGCCTCCGCGGAGTCGACCGCACCCTGGACGAAACGGACCGCCGAGCAGCCGACCTCAACCGCAGAATCCTTGCGCTACTGGCCGACCAATGAACAGCAGCCCGCCATCTTGATCAACGTGAGGTTTTGCCCAGGCGACCCGGGCTGTTCAGGTTACCGGTTGACCTGCCCGCCGCCCGAAGTGCGGAAACCCCCAGCACGGGCTAAGCCAGACGGTTGCCACAGGGGCAGGTGGCGCATCCCTCGCCGTGAAATCGTCGGCGCGGTGCCCCGTTTACCGCCCCCTCACGGGTGAACACTGCGGGCGGGTCTACCGGGACGGTCGAACAGGCGTGCGGGTTCGACCAGCAGCGCCGTCTCCGTGGGTGCTCACGGGGTTCAGCTTGCGGAACATCCGCAAGCGGTTGCTGACTTGGACAATCACCCGCGAAGGTGTCGCTTGCTTCTCGGCTCGTCTGTCGCTGGGTCCGCGAGTTGGGCGCAGAGGCCATCGAGGACCGTGCGTAGCCCGAAGTCGAAGGTGTGGTCGCGGACGTCGTTGGGGTCGGCTGTGAGGAGTGCGTGACCGTCGACCCAGCTGACCCGCGAGTTCGGGCCAATCGGCCGTGCCCATTTGTTCAAGACTGCGGATGACGGTGCGGACATGCTCTCTGTATGACTTCTAGCTTGCAACCTCGCATGATCGTGTCCGGTTGTCGGTCGCCACGCTATATGGCACACTTTCGCCACATTATTTGTCCGTCTGCGAGTGCGAGGTGAGTGCGTGCCACACATTCAGGCCGTGGATGGGTAGTCAGCTGCCCTGCGTCAGGAACGGTTAGCGATGACCAGTCGCATTGTGTCATAAGGCTTCCGTACCGATCGCGCGGTTCAGGTCGATCAGCCAACTGCGGAGGATCGCACCAGAGGGGTCCGTCCACACTGCGGGAAGATGTTCTTGGCTGGTATAGAGGTCGGACAGATAATTCGGCGAATGTGGGCCACTTAATTCGGCGATTCACAATATGAGCCGTGTCGCGGCTCGCGGTCCAGGAACGCGGCGGTCAGCCCGGCTCCGGCGACGGCCAATATGGTGGGCACTGCTAGGGCCAACCCGGTGTGGGTGAATTCCAGAACCAGGACGATCGCGCACAGCGGCGCCTTCTGGGTGGTGGCCAGGACGGCGGCGGCAGCGATGATGGCGTACCCGGCGATCGGCGCGCCGGGCCACAGCAGGGAGAAGGCCCCGCCGGTCAGCGCGCCCAGCATTGCGCCGGTGGCCAGCGCCGGTGTGAGCAGGCCGCCGGCGGCGCCGCCGGCCAGACAGGCCGCCGCGGCCAACGGTTTGAGCGCGACCAGCGCCGCCAGCACCAACAGGGTCAGGCTCCCGTCGAAGGCCAACTGCGCAGGTCCCTTTCCGTTGCCGAGCAACTGCGGAAAGCTGATAGCGGTAGCCCCGACGGCGGTGAAGGCCAACGGGATGGCCACGACAAGTCGCCATCCCGAGGGTGC
>JAABUI010001280.1_pt1 | contig 14989 bp, 19 predicted proteins | sample 5559111 | NCBI WGS metagenome assembly JAABUI01 (sample SAMN10711870, study PRJNA513365) | rock metagenome | isolation source: Antarctica rocks | place: Antarctica: Victoria Land, Buttleship Promontory
TGAAGTCCTTTTGATTTGTCGCGACATATCGGTGACACGCTCGAACCTTGCGACTTCTAGGTATCAGGTAAGAGTTGGCTCATCCTCTGACACGAGATTCTCCTTTATGACCGCAATGTCTTCATCACTTAGGCCGCACCGGGCTTTTACATAGCCCTCAACGCTCCCGTACTTCGTACTAATCATCTGCAGCGAAGCCATCATGTTCTCATATCTACGGGAAAATACGCTTAGTACCATAGCCACGGCGGAGAGAACGGTCAACACGGTCAACACGAGAAAACTTACTTCGCGCTCGCTGCTTTCTCTGCTGTTTCCTGGCTTTCCGACAGCTTCATCAAGTCCTTCCAAGCAGCCAGGCCGATTTTGGTCAAGTGATATTCTTGCGCGACAACCTCATCCGAGCAACCCGCAATTTTCAGCAACAATGCCACAGTTACCCCTGTGCGATCCTTCCCAGCGCTGCAGTGACAAAGCAACGGCTCACTAGGCCGGTCACGCACGTGCAATAGGATCTCACGAAAGGCGGCATGGCCACGCTCTAGTATCTCAGAGTACGCGAGCACAAATCCTTCAGCTCCAGAGGAGTCAGTGTAGATGGCACGCCACTGTGCTATGGCCTCCGGGCTCCAGTCTTCATTAGCAAACACGGGAGTGAAACGGCGGGTGACACCTTCAGCAATTGGATCCGTTGCAGATGGTTCTTTTGCAAGCTGCTTATCGATCTCTGGTTGGGAACGAAGATCAAAGACTGTTGTGATACCAAGCGATTTGACTTTGGACCGTCCATTGGAGGTGATGTAGCAGGGGTCGGCACTGCGATAGACGAAGTTGTGACGTGTAGAACGCTTGGGGGAGGAAGTAATGAGAGGATAACCGCCTATTGAGCGAAAGTTACTGATGCCTTCAACCTGTTCAAAAGGGGGCTCGTGTATGGATGGCATTCTGGCCGATAAATCCAAAATGCAGCTTTGGCTTCGAACTTCCCCTGAGTGATCTCACTAGAGTCCAAGTATTTCCAAAGAGATGTTACTTACAGATGTATCAAGAGACTACTTGTAGTATCTCAAGTTGTCTTGTTGTGTTAGGCAGCAAACGCCGGTCCAATCGGTCCCTCCGTTCGGGACCAACCTCGCTTAAGCAAGCGCTCCCGCTGCTTGACAACAGCGGCTCTGTAACGTCCACGTAACATACTTCATAAATCTGCACCGTCAATCACTGGATAATGTATTGGTAGACAGGGACCTGAGGATCCTGGTGAAAGGCATACAGTTAAGCGGACTTTCGTCAGAGAATGGAGCCATGGGCTGCCTTACGCACAATCATGCCAGTCATACCTAGGCGGTCGGCTGGCTTATCATACAGGTCATGCCACAAATCTCGTGGGCGACAGAGAGACGCGCATCAGACGAGATTCAATGGTACTCTATTGTCGAAGCTGATATGGCCCTGGTCCAATCGTTAGCAGAACCCTAGGATCGGCTAATGGAATTATCAATGAGAGCTCCATATGATGCTCGTTCTGTGGCCAGTCAGTATCTTGTTATCAAAGAAGCTCACTAGCTAATTGGTCCAGGATTTGATCCCGTGATCTGGATCAAGTAATTTGGACGATATGGTTGTTCCTCCGCAGAAATTTGCCCTTAGGGCCAAATTGCCACTAGTGTTCACTTTCCCTGGCCGTCTCTACTGCGCAATACTTTACGACAAACACAGACGATTGACAACACCCAACTCCTTGTCAACATCGTTTACATTGACTCAACGATGAAGCTCCAGTTGAAGGTACGCGGCCTTCTTGACCTGGTATCGGTTGAGAAGGGTGAGATCGGTTTCATGACATGCGCAGTCTACGACACAGCATGGGTTTCGATGGTGGCCAAGGAGACTAACACCGGCAAAATCTGGTTGTTCCCAGAGTGCTTTCGCTATGTCATTGACTCCCAGCTACCAGACGGAGGTTGGCCTGCGTACGCTGCACCTGTCGACGGGATTCTGAACACCGCAGCGTCTCTACTCTCCTTGAAGGTCCATCAAGCAAGCCCATATCAGATTGCTGAGTACTCACCAGCAGACCTGAAACATCGCGTCGCGTCCGCAACACAATCTCTGCGTGGACAATTGCAAACCTGGGATGTTGAGGAAGCCATTCACGTTGGCTTTGAGCTTCTGGTACCCACGCTTCTGAAGCTTCTAGAAGAGCAAGGGGTCTCTTTCAAGTTCCCTGGAAGTGGGCTACTGGCAAATCTCAATGAGTCAAGACTGTCCCAGGTCAAACCCGCCTATCTTTACTCTGAAACTAAACTCTCAGCTCTCCATTTGCTTGAAGCCTTTGTAGGAAAGCTCGATTACGACAAAGTTCGCCATCATAAGACTTACGGCTCATACATGGCTTCTATCGCCTCCACAGCGGCGTCTCTGGTATACTCTTCTTCCTGGGACGTTGAATCAGAAGAGTACTTGAAATGGGTCTTGGCAGCAGGCGAGGGGCAGGGCAGTGGAGGAGTACCAAGCGCATTCCCTTCTACAATCTATGAAGTTACATGGGTATGTTCCTGAATCCGAGTAAAGGCTGGTCGTCTCGCTGACTGCGCTTCATTGCAGGTTCTTACAACACTTCTAGAAGGTGGCTTCAGTGTCGAGGATATTGGGGAGCCCCGCGCAACACATTTCGCCACCTTTCTGAGAAAATCGCTTGATGAAGGAAATGGTCGGACAGGTTTCGGTAATCAAGCATGTCTTAGATCAATATAAATAGATTTACTAACTCATTTCTGATCTATAGCTTCCTCGGTTACGGTTGATGTAGATGACACCGCGAAGACATTACTCGCTCTGAGTCTTCTTGGTCACCCCGCACCGCACCAGGGCCTTTTGGATGGGTTCGAAACCGAGACCCATTTCAAGACCTATGACAAAGAACGCAACTCCAGCTTTACTGCCAATTGCAATGTCTTGGTTGCTCTTTTGTCACAGCCCAAAGTTTGGACCTTGAGCCCGCAAATCATCAAGATCGTATGGTTCTTGAGCAAGGAATGGGGGAAATGTGAGGGCTTCATCAGTGATAAATGGGTACGCTTCTCCCTGCCATTTCTTCCACATCTCCAGGAGTGACTTACTGATGACTTCTTTGATAGAATGTTTCCAAGTTCTACCCTTCGATGCTCATGGCAGAAGCGTTCTCTAAGCTCCTCAAAGTCTGGGACCGAGGCGATCTGCCCAATATCCCCAAAACACTCATCGCCGACGAAATCATTGTCTCGCTCTATCAAGTTTTAGTACGGACACTCATGACGCAAGATTCCAATGGATCCTGGGGCACCTCAAGCTGCCGAGAAGCAAATGCATATGCTACACTCACCATCTCCAAGGCTTCAATCCTACCGTTCTTGGGACCTATTGAAGCACACATTGGGAGCGCTATCGAGGCCGCCCAGGCATACCTTCTCAGTACCAATGAAACTACACCATCTTACCTCTGGGTTGAAAAGGTCACTTATGGCTCTGCTGTCCTTACCAAGGCCTACGTGCTCGCAGCACTGAACGCATCTTCAAAGCCGCACTCGACTCTGTCGTTCAAAGTAACCTCACTCGTCACGATTCCACGCGTAGATATCGAGCAATTATCTCACATCTGTTTTGGCTCTCAGCTCTTCGACCCTCCCGAGGCGTGGAAGCTACAAGCAGCGTTCATTGAGGGTAGCCTTTTCGGTCCGTACTTGGGGCGGCTGGCAAGTGAGAACAGCCCTCGTAAACAGAAATATGGAGCTTTGGTGGCCTTCCCTTTCGTGTGGGTAGCGTGCAATTACATGGGATGTAACTCCCTGAGTACTAGTAGCCTGAGGCAAGGAATGCGCGCCTCACTACAGTCTAGCGGAGCAGCCAGCGGTAACTCGAAGCAGGAGAGCCCGGTTGCAGCCGACATCATAGAGAGCGCGAACGAAGCCTGCACACGAGTGTTGGGGATCGCTATACCTATGGCGTCCACAACTATACCACACCACCCCATCAACCCACTCTCATATGGGTTTACTACCAATCTTCCGGGCCCCTTCCTTAGGGAAACAACCACATCGAGCGACTCATTCAGCGGGTTGGTTCCCTCAGTACAAGATTGTATTCCGTCTCGCGCCCCTAGATTAGACCGACGGTTCTCGTGCTAGTAGGTCTGAATACCTAATACCGAGGGAGAAATTCCCGTGGTTTATATAGGTTGAGGGTCGTGTTACCATAGATATGCATAAAAATAGACTGGAATACCTCAGATATCCCCATCTCGCTCTAAAATTCCCGAATCCCATAAACACAGAAGTGAATAATCCTATATGTAACGTCTTTTCATTGGCCACCGTCCAGTAGTATTATACTCTCACTATCTAAAATCTCTAAACCTCCTAAATATAGAGAGTAACTAATCCCATGTAAAACGTCCTTACATCGGCTACCATCCCGTGATATCATAATCTCACTCTGAGTTTCCCAAGCCCTCCAAAAACAGAAATTGGCTAATACGATATAGAACGTCCATACAAAGGCCACCGTCCCGTGATATCTCAATCTCGCGCTAAATTTCCAAATCTCCAGAATACAGAAAGCGACTGAGGCCATATGAAACTTCATTACATAGGCCACTGTCCCTCCGTCTAGTGAAGCCAATCTCATTGGCCCTCCATCAGACCTGCTGTTGATGAGACGGTTCCTGTACAGTGTACATACTGTGGCGGTGGCTTCTGATTCATTGCCATATGATCTGACCCTCGTTCCACATTCTTGATCGAAGGAGCTGTAATACCAGCGGCAAGGAAAATAATGGTAGCGATCATTTCTTCGATGATCGCCATGCACAGTTGCACTGTCGCGTTTCCACCAAGAATGCTAAAGGTGCTGTTGTTCGCAAAGTCGGCGAGAAGACTGTAGAGAAGGCGCACGGCGAGCAAAGGTAAAGCTGCTAGGACGGCAAGGAGGATGCGCTTCTCGCCCGAGGGTAGATTCCGGATTCGCGCCATTGTGAGGACGGCTATCCCAAACAGACCAACGTAGCCGATCAAGTATAGTATCCCCCCAGCTTTCTCGAACTTTTCGCCTTCACTCTGCTTCGAAGAGTCAGAGGATGAGAGCCGTGTACCTCCAACAATAGACAAGATCAGGCCCAAGATGATGGGTAGGTGGAGGAGACGAAGGGCAAGGACCACCTTTTTCTTGTCACCGAGAAACTCGTTGCTATCATCCTGTGAGCTCGAGGTCGACTTTTCCCAACCCAAACGACGTACCCTCTCTCCAAAAGGTCTATCCCCACCAAGAAGAGCGGGCTTAGCCCCACTGATCCCAAGACAGCAGCCCAGATAGCATCAGTGATGCTGTTAGGATGCTTTGCATAAATGATGCCCATTATGCCTGAGGCTATGCGTAGAGTACAGAAGATGACAAGGTACAGCCAGCCAAGTTGCTTGATAAAGCCATGACGGACACACACATAGACGGCCAAACAGAGAAGTGGCAGGTAGACCGCAACTTCGGCGATTGCAATGTCTTCCCTTTCAGACAACATCTTGAGGAGCGTGGAAGGATTCAGATAATGTCGGACAAGGTAAGCGGCTGGTGGGGTATTGGAATATCTTTGAAAACCAAAGGCGAGTGCGAAAGGTGTAGTTTTGGGTTATGTGTATGCTATCAAGAAAAGAAGCCAAGCCTACATTATTCTCATACTTATGTACAAAAGTCGCGAAATGCCCTCCAAAGCCGTTGGCATCAGATGACAACATCAGTGCGAGGTACTACTCATTGACAGCCCGCCACAGCCTGGCAGATAATGTCGCGGTTCGCTCCATAAAGGGCAAAATGTTTCGCAACTTGCCCTTAGCTGAATATTTCCTCAGAGACCTTGCGCTTGAACAGGCAAAAATGTGGCTGAGAATGTTTCCCTCAACTAAACCCGAATAGGTAGCCACCTCGCAGAGTAGGACCTTCCTAATTCCACTGCCAAACATGATGAGATAGGCTGTGGCTCAGATGCTCTCCATATCTAATCCCTCACCATAGCGAGTCTGACGAGAGGTTTCATGCCGAAACGCTTTTGAGGCGTTTATCGTGAAGGTTGCTGGAAAGGGAATAGGCATCTTCGTAAGATTAGTCTTGAACTTTAGCGGGCAGCTAGCACCGTTGCACCTTTCCCTTTGCAGAATATTTCACGAAAGCTAATAACTTTAATTACAGACTGCGCCTTGCTTATTTCTGCTACCACAAGCAGAGCCGGGGAGCTGACGGGATCCAAAGTGCAATATGTCTCTCCCCGAATCTCCTTCATTTAAGCACGAGCAAGACTCTCAACGTGCATCTGCGCATGTCTGCATCTGCTGGGAAGAGCCACTTTCTCTTCACTTGCGGGGGGTTTTACCAAAACGAGGAATTTTACCGTAGGATTTAGATCAGTTTATATCGCATCAACAGCTTTTCCTATGCTAGACACCAGATAGAGCCGTTCCTGTTCCAAACCTCGCTTCTCCGTTCCAATGGGCCGCCACGTCGGACGCAGTAGAGGGTGCCGAGTGTGCCGCCAGCGCCGTATCAAGGCAAGCACATCCACACCACACCATGCATCCTACTATCAGACATATGAGTCGTCCCAAACAGCGGCTAACAGACCAAACAGTGTGACGAGAAGACGCCAGAGTGCTCACAATGTCTCCGAGCTGGGAAAACCTGTCCGGGTCCACTGCAAGGGACCTTGTTCATTGATATGGTCAATGAAGGTGTCCAAAACTCAAAGACTGTCAGAGGTACGCCCCGAGTGAAAGTTTCCATCATTCTTGAAAAGTTGTAAAGTAATTCGCCAACAATACCATCGCGCATAGACAACAAGCCAAGTTCCTCACATCAGCCCGAATCTGCTACGATCAACACGTGCCGGAGCCAGTCATCTACCCGCAGCGATCTAGATGCAACTCGAGATTCTATGGATGCAGAGGAAATCTCGACGCTGGCGATGAACATTGACAAGACCCGGTCGATGGTGCCTTTCGAGGACCCTTACACGTCGACAAAGGACCACAATGCAATATACCATAGTGTCCAGATTGCAACGATATACCAGCCGTTCCACGGAGAAGGCGATCAACCATTATTCATGCAGCATTTCATATCAGCTTTCTTTCATCCTCGGTCCCATCCTGGCTGTTCGAATATCTGGATTTATGAGCTACCATCCTTCATTTCCGTCGCGCCATCCACTGCTCTGATCTGCTCCATTCGCGCCGCCACCATGGCCCATTATGGAAAACAAACTGGTGATCTTGCCATGCAATTTGAAGCTTGCCGCTGGTACGACCGGGGCCTGGAAAGCCAACGCTTGAGAATGAGCAGACGGAGGTTCAACTTGCCAATGGGGGCAACGTAGAGAAGATAAGCGAAGCTACGCTGTGTGCTCCCATCATGTTCTCCTTGCTTGAATCTCTTATGACCACCTCATTCGATGCATGGGCTCAACATATGAGTGCCGCAGGCAAGATGCTTGAGATGAGAGGGCCTGAGAATTGTCAAAAAGGCGTTGTCCATCAGATCTTTCGGACAGTGAGGCTTACTTCTGTAAGTATAATCCTTACCTCGACTTGCCTATTTGCTGACACACGTTTGTAGATCTACATCGGGATAGCATTTGAGCGACCCTCGGTCTTTGACTCCGAGAAATGGTGTACAGTGCCATTCGAGCACCATCAGAAACGACCTTTCGATAAGCTGACGGATATTCTTCTCCAAATTCCCGGTATTTATCTTCTTCGCAACAGCATGAGACTCGACAGAGAGTATAACGGAAAACCTTTGGAGCCATCTCGTCAAGCGGTTGAGGATAAAGCGGCGCATATGATTTCATGGCTAGCAAGGTTCTGGGAGGAATGCGGAGATACGATCAATTATGGATACGACTACTCCCGTTTTCTTGAAAGCACCGGCTTTCAGGCCGACGCCAAAAATTGGATAGTTGAGGAGATCATGCCTGCATACTTCCAAGACACGTTTGCAGCGACGAGCATTGCCCTGTATGATGCCGGGACGATAGTTGCCAATGCTCTCGCATGGGAATCTGCATCATCTAAATCGGACACTAATCAGCAGCGTATAGTCATACATTGCGAGTCCGTCCTGTCGACCGTTGCATATCACGAATCCAAAGGGCCACGAAGTGGCGGGACTCTTGCCATGATATTTCCCTTGAAGATCGTCTGCCGAGTAACACCTTCTGATCACCAAAGACAAAGAGCCAGCAACGCTCTTCATAAGTGGGGAAGCAGTCGAGGTGTTGGTGGTATTTGCGGATTTGTGGGGCCAGAGAAGCGCGATATATACAGTGTGATTCGTGAGATGGAAAAGACCCGCGCCACGAACAATCTCTTCGAATCCAGGAATCTATCAAGGGATTCCTCTCTTGACCCATCCAACGTACCTCAGTTTCTGCGCGAAAACGGGCCGACACTACAAAATACTACGCACGCGGAGGTTAGTGCTTGAAATCTCAATTAGCGAAAAGTGTCGGCCACAGTCGCAAGAAGAGCACCTCTGAAGTCATGCTGCGAGTACCCATGCCTGCAATTCGTGAGTTCCTTCAATTTCACGCACCAAAAAGCTCGAATGAAACGTTTGCCTGACACATCTAAAGACCCCGAACGGCAAACAGGGAATCCCTACTCGAGCCAACTCGGAGCTGTACAGAAGGCTCATATGGAACGCTGAATTGAATCTAGTGCACACCGCACCAATGGTTGACCACGAAAGAATAGGTACTTGATCAACCAAGAGCAGAACACAAAGCTAGATCTGGAGAACTGTCAGAAACACTTCTGCCAAATCGTGGATCAGATGCACTTTCCTCGAGGGTACGAGTAATGGCCACCGATGCAATGACGCGCATATCGAGCATCATTGATGATTGATGGATCTACGCGCCAGCAAACGAGCTTCTCGAATTTACGGTCGTAAAACATCAGTCACCCGTCGCTTCGCTACTACTCTCGAGAGCCGCAAGCTGCTAGGATAACGGTACCAGCCGAAACGGCCGGGAAATTGACTGGATGGAATAAAGCCCCAATCCCTACACGCATGGGATATCAACATAACAGAGCTATCGTGGTTCCTAATCCTGCGTCTGACGACATGTACTATGCAGCCCACTGGGTCATGTTGGGCTTTGGGATTTCTGTTTATCCTCATCCTTGCGATCAGTACCAATACAACCGCTACATCACTGCCCACGCTTAGCGATCACTACGACGAGTCAATAATCATCAACGAGGGCACAGTCCTCGTCAATCACCACTCTGGCACCGATAAACGAGAGACCTCAACTCTGCCCGGAAAGCAGCTCTCAACCTATGATGATGCTTCGCTCAGAAAGAGATCGTCCCAGCCAGAGCAAGCCATCACCTCAAAAGACGTCACCTACAACCATTGGTACACCTTGCCCCCCTCCACCTCAATCGCCTCAATCCTCCTCAACGCCTACACCCGAATGTTCTCCACCGCCATCCACAACCTCACAAGCCACATCACATACCTCCCCCTCCCCCTAACCCTCGGAGCCCTACGCGGCACCCTCTCATCAAACACAACATTCCCCATCGCAAACGAGACCATCGAAGAGATCGCAGCATACCTGTCGCTCCGACTGCGAGGCGGACTGCTGTTCCTAGGCCAAGTGACGTTTTGGTCTGCTGCGTTCACGACGCAGTATGTCATCACGATGGGGATGGCGCGAGCTGCGTGGGGGGCTGTGGGGCGTGGTGATAGAGGGCCGTTGGCGAATGTTGTTCAGCTTGATGGTAGGGACGATGGAGGGGGTGGGTTGAAGACGATGGGATAGATAAATTCTATGATCAAAACGCTATTCCACACCCTCCAGTACACATCGATCTCAACCGCCAAGCCATCGAATCCGTAAACACGATGAACTTGAACGAAGGACCCTAAGAAACCCACAAGTGGGACACCAACGACAACGGTAACGCCCACGCTTCTGCGGCAACGCAGCTTCCCCTCCACTCGTGAGACAGCCAATAGGGTTACGCATGTAGTCGCAAATCAGACCGCCGTAAGGGATCGATCTCACACCTCACGCAAGGGTGCGGGAACGGGAAATCGGGAGCGGGGCGGCTCTGGCACCAGGCTTGTAGCTGTAGGATGTGATCGTGCATGCGTAGCGTAAAGTACACGATGCTAGTCATTATCACAAGCTCGTATGAATGCCACCGAGTGTTTTGACTAACAGCCATGATCGGAGAAATGTAGGGATTCAAATGCATGAGTAGCGTAAAGCACACGATGCTAGTCATTATCAAAAGCCCTACCGTTGCCCGTAGTAATGCCAGCAAGCTTTCTAGCTAATAAGCATAGCCATGTTACAAGTACAAAGCGCCCAGGGTATTCCGGTCACAGTCATTGGAAGACTGATCATTGCAACGCTGCCACACCGAGCCAAAACGCCGCATCATCGACATCCATTTAGGCTTTTCCCACATACACCCGCACACCGAGCAGTCGCAAGAAATGCAGAGTGGAGATGATGTTAATCCCGACTCATTTGAACCACTCGTCCATGCGGAGCCAAGGGTTCACCTAGAGGTGGAGTCGCGGCCGGCGTGGGTGGCATTTTCGATGACAATTCCTGCTCACGACCTGAATGTAGGGGATGCACAGGCTCCAGGGGAATAGCTTTCCCATGTTCTGAGATCCCTCGCTCCTTGTCTTGCTCCGTCAATTCCTCCGGGCTCATATTATCAAAAACCACTTCCTCAGGCGCGATCGCGCTTCCAATTCCGCCCTCCTCACTTGTCTTAGGCTCCAAGCCTTGCTTTCGGCGGGCGTAGAAGTCGAGTTCGCGGGAGTAATCACCGGGCCTCTTGCTTTTGTTGGGCACGTAGAAGCGTTTGTCCACTCTAATTGCGATGTAGAGGAAGATGACGATGATCTCGACGGTGAAGTTGAAGATATAGAAGCAGGCTTTCGATTGATAGGGAGCAGGATCTCTGACTGGACGTTCACCGCCGGCAAAATTTGTGCCCGCGCGGAACCAGGCGCCGAGACCGAGAAGGGTGGTTGTTGTGAGGAGATATGCGATCTTGGCTCGGAATCGTCCACGGCCAAATTTCTCGACCTGCACTTTCCGTGGCAAGGCAAGAGCGCCGAGGACTAGGAAGTATGGAAGGATGGATATAACACCGAACAACGTTTGACCGTAAAGGAGAATGTCACGGTCGATGCGTTTGGTGTTTGCGTTGAGGGTGTAGAAGCTTTGGATGACGGAGGTGACGAGCATGACGAGTGTGATCACGATTAGACTGTAAATTGCGGTGAACGCGTGGTGGAAGAGCGGGTGCCAGCCTATGTTCGGGTGGAGAGCTCTCACTATGCGCTGCGAAAAGACGATGTTAATTACAAACAACAGCAGCACCCCCGCATAGACGAAGACGTTAGCCGCAATAGCTATCTTGAGGTTCGTGATTCGTGTAATCCAGACGATGCGCATGATCATGGTGACGATGCGCGACATGCAGAAGCCAAACATCATTCCCGAGAGGAGGAACTTGTGGCCCCGGCGCAGATTGACTTGTAGTATTGTCATGTGGCAGACGGCGCCTATAACGAAGAGAAGGAGGAAGACGGCGGTGACCGGGATATCGAGGGAGACTGTAGGTTGGCCCCCGAGTGCGGCAGTGGTAGGAGGGTAGGGAGGACCTTTTTCTTGAGGGCTCATGGCCGGGGCATTTTGGGAGGAACCCTGTTCAAGGTGGGTATCAGTTTTTGGAGGGCAAGTCAGATGAATATAGGGAGACGTACCTGTCTGGTCACCAGCAGGGTTGGAGACATTGTGTAGGCCGGCAAGTCTGGCCTTGAAGAAAGACCCTCGTAGTGGCCGTGATGGATTATGAGGACGACAAGAGTCGACAAGGTCTGTCAATAAGGACAGGTGTAGAGTGTCGAGAGCCTGGTGGCGAGATAGGTCACAGTCGAGACACAGAACGAAAGCAGGTGATGACAGCTGCGAGATTGCCGGAACCTAGCAGAGATGCGGTCGCATGGAGGCTTCTTGAAGATATCGGATGGAGCCAAGTCTCTCTTTCAAGGGGTAATAACAAATGAAGGGAATGGACCGATGTGGCCGACGGAACACGAGGTTACCAGTTGTACTTGTAGGTGGAGGTGGAGGTGAGGCGTGAAGGTGGAGGTGCGAGCAAGGGATGAGATGCGGAGGATGCGGACAGCTGGATGACCGAGAGGAGCAGTGCAAGCCACCGAAGGAGATGTCGATGCCATCATGCGAACTTCAAAGGACGTACACATTTGTCCTCTCGGCCAGCTGCATGCATGATGCGGCTCCATCTCTACCCGGAATCCCTACCTCTGCCTCGGTCCAAACTTGTCAGCGAGCCCGTCACGTGATCTTCGGCCTTGGGCGACAGGCCTAAGTCCGAAAGCCGAGAGGTCTGCTTTCGAAATACTGGAATCTATTCCATCAAGCAACATCACATTATTACTTCGCACAATGAACCATGCCAGGTGTCACGTATCAACTCCATGGTTTGCATTCATGACTGCCACCTCGTAAATGTCAAGGATAGCACAATCCCTGAAAACAGGCGCCCGCCCCCAACACTAACTACCAATCCTCAATCAATCTAAAAGGCACGTTCAGACAATTCGGCTCGCCTGATCCTTATTACATGTCCCCTGCTTCTTCGCCGCCACCTGCGTCGGCGTCGACGAGAAGCTCGGTGGGACGTCGAGCGCCGGGTTCTTCAGAAAGAAGTTCCTCGGCCGCAGCAGCAGCGTCATGGGCTCCGCAGGCATGACCGGGTAATCTTCTGGCGACGGGAAGTGCGTGATCCCAAAGGTGTGCCACAGCACGACGTCGGTGTTGTCGATGCTCTCATCCCCATGCTTGGCGATCCATTCGGGCAGACCTTGTGACGGGTCCCCTGAGGTCTGTGGCACGTGGCGGCCCGCCGGGTGGATCTGGTCGTCTTGGTCTTGACAGCATTATCAGTGGATGTATTGAATCAGCGATGAGGTTTGGCTTACATTTGGTAACATGGACGGCGTGTCTCGCAAATCCTGCTCGCTTCCATACCAACCCACCTGCCTTGGGCAAGAGCGTGGGCACCTCCCGACTGACTAGCTTGTAGCTTGCCGGCTTGTGGCTGTACGCATTGATTCGGTTCGTATTCGCCATCTCCCACGTTCGACTCGAGCTGCCATCATAATCTGACATTGACTCCTTAGGCGTTGTAAACTTAGTCTTGTGAGCGTAGAATGCGTTTCCATATTTGTTCTCGGCGCTCCCCACTTCACCAGGAGCGGCTCTCGCATCGACTTGAAAGACTGTATTTTGAGGGCCGTCGATGTTGGGATCAATCCGCATACAGAAAAGATGTTGGTGGTTGTGAGCGTTGACGCCGGGATACACTTCGGTTCCCCAGCCGTGCGTATCCTCTCCGGGGTTCATTGCGTATGTGTTCAGGATTCCGGTGAGCTTGATCTCGAGCTGTATGGTCCCATCCTGGTGGAAGATCCAGTATACACAGTATTCGTAATTCGCAGCCGTGAAAACGTGGGAGATTAGCAATTTTCTTCCTCTCGTTACAATGACTGAATCGTCTCGGAAGTCAGTGTGCTTGAAAAGAATACCGGCGTCTTCCTCATGTATGCAGATTGCATTCTTGATAGTCTGACTGGCACCAGCGCGATTGACAAAATTTGCGTCCATGTAATGAATAGCACCCTTGCAGTCGCACCCAAGCGCCAAGCTGTTCGTCATATACCCGCCTCCGTATTCACCGAGATCAAATGCGTGTTTTCTCTGATGAGGATGTTCTGGATTACCATAAGGAACCACCATCTCAGCCAGCGATAATCTGTAGAATACACCTCTCTCAATGCCCTTGTCATTGTAAGTGACGTTATTTAGTACGATACCTTCCCGATAATTGAAGCCAACATGCACTTTCCAATTTTGCCATTCGATGATCCTCCCGTCGACTTTGAATGAGACGCCTTCGGGTTGGGTGATGTTGATGGGCTTCAGATCTTTTCGATAGCCCCCCTCTGCTTCGATCGCTGCAGGGTGATAGTTGTTTGGAGGCGCTTGGTTTACCGGCCTTCTTTCAGTAGGAACATCGATATGAACAATCTCTTGTGTATCACAATTGAAAATAGGGGTAAAATCGAGAGGGTAGGAGTATTGGCAATCATCCGGATGCGGTCTGTAATACATCAAAGCTTGCTGCAGTCGGACCTTGTTGCCGAATCGCTCATCGAAACCGATTGTCCAAGCTTTAAGAATCAGCGGGGGATATATGCACAGAAGAGGCCCAGATCTGGTACTCACGGTCGCAGTATACTTTATGCATGTCCTTTTCCGGGATGCCACTGATCACGCACTGCTCAATGACTTTGGGGTCTTTGCGAACCATATGCTCGACGATCTGGAGGTCTTCCATTGTAATCTTGGATCGATCAGCAGTGCCCTGGCCTTTCGATTCTCCTCATGCTTGTACCAATGGTTGGACACCCTCATTTGACTCCCACTGCAAGATTTTCCCCTCGTCCAAATCCACCAATCCATCATAGACGGTTCCCCCTTTCTTGATAGCTACAACATCCGCGATGCGATGTGGTCGTTGGGTATGCTCTGGATCTGCCAGCCACGCCAGCATCGGCGTCTTCCTTGGCTCCAACATTGTCACAGCATTGTAGTAGACTGGCCCATGCTCCTGATTCACCAAAGCTACCGCTTTCGCAATCTCGGATCCGGAAAGAGGATCAAACGGGTGGGGAGTCGGTAAGCCACCACTGACATGTTGGGCAACTTGCTTCAGGCGATCGAGTACCATGGTGAATATTGAGAGAGTGCTGCTGGTCAGTCAATAGGATGAGACAGTGTCACGAAGGAGATGCCAGAGTAAGGAGAAAGCTTGACTTGAAAGACTGTCGATTCAGATAGCTA
>JAABUI010001282.1_pt1 | contig 14980 bp, 13 predicted proteins | sample 5559111 | NCBI WGS metagenome assembly JAABUI01 (sample SAMN10711870, study PRJNA513365) | rock metagenome | isolation source: Antarctica rocks | place: Antarctica: Victoria Land, Buttleship Promontory
CTCTTCCGGCCACAACAAATCATCGGCGTTCAACAGCCCATCTCAAGCTACGGCTGTCATGCTGAAACCGTCACCTGACCTCATCGAGCGAAAGGCGCTTGGTTGCACGTTCCCAATCGGGATCTGTCGCAAGTCGGCAGGCCTATCGCGGTGCCTCCACTGCACGGAAATGTGGGCTCCTGCAGGTCCACTGGCCAGAACCAGACGCACGGCGCAAATGCAAGGGGCTATTGGACCTATGATCGCACGGCAGGCCTCTTCCTCTGTCCGCTGCCTCCTTCAAATCAACTATTCCTGACTGCTTGATAAAAGGGGTGAGGGAACTAGCAAGTCAGATCCAATATTGATGATCCCACAAAGCGCTGGAGCTATCAACCATCGCCGACTAGTGAGCTCTATCTCTCCCGCAATACTCTAGAGCTTTCTAATTCCAGGTTGTCGATCGTTCTGTTTTCGTGCCTTATGCCTGCCATCAGCGTTTTCGACACTGATCCTGCAGGGCCCGACCCTTTTGGGCCATGCGAATCCCGGCGCCAAGCCTTGAGCTGCACCTGGCGCTAGAATCAACCTTTTGCCTCGTCATGGTATCGTATCGGCAGCTCTTCGCTTTCATGCACTCCCCAGGATAGGTACAGCGAGCGACGGATGCTTAAAAAAAACCATCACGACGGGCTGCAGTTTGCCATGACGCACTTCGCTTTGCCTCGATCTGCCAGCAACGGCACGTTCGAGAGGATCCTCATGGCAACGCTGTCACTTCTGGAATCGAAGGGTCTTTGTTGTATGATGCTAGAGGAAGGCGTTTCTACAGAAGCCAGTGAGCCGCTACTCATGCGCGCGTGTGGTAGTGGTGGATCTGTACCGGGATGTGCATGCACGTGTTTACAGGGGCCTCGAGGGTTTTCCATGTCCACTGAGTTTCACCGCATTGTTTGCTATCAGAAGAGATCTGTACTCTATAGGCCCACGCACTTCTCCGGCAGATGGCCAGCATGGACGCCATCTCGCAGTCGGGTAGGCACTCCTACGTACTTAATTCCCCATTGCGTTTAATCTCCTACATGTTTTGACCCTTGTTACCTGTTGCATCTCAGGTTGGTGCTTGTCTTTCGTCCTCACTTCTTTTTGGAGCGTGAGTCTTTCTTTGTTCTCTGTATCACGTTTTCCACCATGCTTTCCAGGCCAGTGGCCCTGGTAGTGATTCTTTTTACCACCGCTACTCTTTGTATAAAGTTTGAACCCGACCAGGTGCTATGGAACCTCAACCAAAATGAGAGTGCTAGGGACCCCTTAGATTACTGGGGAGAATGGAAGAACCACTGTGAGGTCACTGACTATTGATAAGAACTATCACTAATCAATTGCAGCATACTACCCATCTCCAGATAATTGGCGATTCCCATTCTACACTTTGATGCTGGACCGCTTTGTCAACGGAGACCCTACGAATGACAATGCCAATGGTACTGCATGGGAACACGACCTCACAGGAACACAACTGAGACACGGAGGTGATATCAAAGGACTGCAGGACACTTTGGATTACCTTGCTGGCATGGGCATCAAAGGGATCTACCTCGCCGGCAGCCCTATGATCAATTTTCCATGGGGTTCAGATGGCTTCAGTCCCTTAGATCTCACGCTCCTAGACCCCCACTTTGGGACAATAGAGGCGTGGCGAGATTGCATCGATGAGATGCATTCTCGTGGGATGTATGTGATGTTCGATAATACAATGGCGACGTTGGGAGACTTGATCGGATTTGAAGGCTTCCTCAACGTCTCCACCCCACTTAATTATGGTGAATACAATGATATCTGGAAGGGGTCAAGGAGATACCACGATTTCCAATTTAATAATTCCGAGCTGGAAATTTGTGATACCGAGTACCCCAGATTTTGGGACGACTGTCTGTCCTTCACCGATCCCCTTCCGAACACTAGCTGACATATCCTAGACGGCGAGCGCGTCTATGGTAATGGTAGTGAGCGTCTCAAAGGCTGTCGGGACAGCGAATTCGATCAATATGGAGACATTGGGGCCTTTGATGATTACCCTGAAGTAAGCTTGCCTGATGATACTAGAATGCGCCAAAGTAAAGGCTGATTTTGAACAGTGGCAGTACGTTCTCCGCTCCCGCACTCGAAGCAAGTCGAACTATCGTAATAGCCGTTCTATGCTAAAGTGATTTGTCCCTGCAGACGTCAGATTTCAAAGTTCTCGTCCGTTCAGGATCGCCTACGGGAATGGAAGCCTTCTGTCCGTGAGAAAATCCAACATTTCTCATGCATCCAAATTGCCATGCTCGACGTTGATGGCTTTCGCATGGACAAAGGTCAGCAGATTACTGTCGACGCCCAAGGAGAATTCGCAGACTTCATCCGCCAATGTGCTACTCGATTCGGGAAGAAGAATTTCTTTATCCCCGGCGAGATCGTGTCAGGGAATGATTTCGGAGCGGTCTACCTGGGGCGAGGCAAGGAACCATCAATGGTGAGTACCACACGCCCATGGAGGCCATTCGAATACTGACGACAGCGATTGAAAGGCCGTGAACGACACGAATAAAGCCGTCCAGTTGACTACAGATACCGCAGATGACAGTCTATTCATCCGCACCAAGGGTAAGAACGCTTTCGACGCTGCTTGCTTCCACTATTCCACCTACCGTGCATTAACAAGATTTCTTGGTATGGATGGTGATCTGGGCGCAAAAGCTGAATCACCTACGGATTTCATTAATGCATGGAACGATTTTATCAAAACTAACGACCTAATCAATCCTAATACTGGGCTATTTGATCCACGTCATATGTACGGAGCCCAGAATCAAGATGTCTTCAGATGGCCTTCTATCACCGATGGCACTCAAAAACAAATTCTTGCTAATTATGTAACAACCATGCTCCTGCCCGGTATTCCGATGCTCGAATGGGGTGAAGAGCAGGCTTACTACGTTTTGGACAGTACCGCCGATAACTACGTCTTTGGCCGCCAGAGCATGACTTCTGCTACAGCTTGGCAGGACCATGGCTGTTACACCGTTGGGAACTCCAGGTTCTCTACCTGGCCTGCCGATAGCTGCCTTGAAGGGTGTAAAGACGACTGGAACAGCCTTGATCATAGGGATCCCTCCCACCCAATTCGTAACATTCTGACAACGATGTTCGAAATGCGACAGCGATTTCCAGTCCTCAATGACGGTTTCTATCTTGAAACCATCGCCAAACAGACTCGTCCTGTTTACTTACCGGGCTCCTCGGGTATTGTAACAGAAACAGGTCTGTGGTCTGTTCGTCGTTCAGGGTGGCCCGATGTTCAAGACTTCACTACAGAAGGCACCAAGCTCCAAGATATTTGGCTCATATTCCACAACGACGACAAAGAGATCGACTACATCTTTGACTGCTCGAGCAGCGGTACCGGATTGGTTGCTCCTTTTAATGATGCGACCACGGTCAAGAACTTGTTCTACCCATATGACGAAGTCAAGCTCGGCAAATCGCCTGACCAGCTGAAGCTGACCAACTCCACGACTGCAGATGGCTGCCTTGGTATCATGACGTTGCCAGCGTATGGCTTCAAGGCTTTCGTCCCCATCGAAAAATGGTTGAAACCATCACCCGTAATTACGAAATTTAATCCTGGACACGATGCACGAATCCTTTCCAGTTCAAGCGCAGACGATCGGCAGAACGTAACCATCGAGTTTTTTTTCTCGGATGAGATGAATTGCGATGCAGTCCAAAAGGCTATGACGATCACCTCAACAACCGAGGATAACTCCGTGCCGTCGCTTGATAGCTTCTCTTGCTCCACCATCAACGACACGGCTACCAGAGTCTCCGAGTACACTGGCACAATCACGGGCCAAATCCCGGCATTATGGAAGATCACGGGTACTTTGACGAATGTGGCGGACGGAGTCCACTCCGTGAATGTTGGCAATGTCAGTACTCAGGCGGGTAATGCGTCTACTAATGCAATCAACCACTTTCTTCTCCGGGCTGGGAAAATCGATAACCCAATGGTCTTTCCGCGTCGCGCGAACATTTCCGAAAGCCTCTTGCATGAGAAAGCTGACAAATCCCTATACATCTCGCACAAAGCCGCTGGTGCTGACAAATTCCGTTACTCGACCAATTGGGGTTCGACCTGGAGTGAATGGCTACCTTATGGTGGAGGCAACTTCAGCATCAAGATTCAGCCTTGGTCAGGTACTAAATCTCAAGAGTGGACCGGAAAACATGTCCAAGTGGAATACTGGAGTCAGAAGACGGGCAGCAGCAATCATCAGCAGCAGGGTAACCTCGCTGGCTCAAAGCAGAAAGTCCGGAGATACCCTCATATCTTCATTCATGGCAGCTTCAACCAGTATGGCTTTGATTCTGGATCGTCTGAGACAATGGCCCAGGATAAGAGTGGTATTTGGCAGTACGATTTCATGACCGAATGGCCGTCCGAATTTCAGATTAATGTGTGGGGCTCCAATCCAGACGGCCAGCCAGATATCACGCGAGCATTTGGAGACGTGGATAATGATGGTGTACTAGACCTGATATCTCCGGTCTCCCTTCTGAAGAATGTGGTCAATGTCTCTGCCTACCCTCCCTCTCCTCACCTTGCGTACCAAATCGACCTCAACGATGGAGACATGCGCTACCGTTTAACACCCATTGGGTCGCAATGGAGACAATCGGCCATCTATGCTCTTCTGATTGCCATACCCATTCTTACCGGCTCTGTTGCTGTTTGGCTCTATCTATTCGTTTTCTATGATGTCAAGTTCAACAAGATCGGCAGGTCCGAGAAGCCCGGCATACTCCCTATGGCAGTGAAAGACAAGCTACGCCTCACAAACTGGCGTCCAAAGCGCTCGTCCATTCTCCTTGGAGGCACTGAAGCCACTCAGTCCAACGCTATGGCTAACGAAAACCGGAAAACCATTCTGATCGCGACCATGGAATACGACATCGATGACTGGGACATTAAGATCAAAATCGGCGGCTTGGGGGTTATGGCTCAGACAATGTCGAAGCATCTTCAGCACCAAGACCTGATCTGGGTTGTCCCTTGTGTGGACGGCATACACTATCCGACCGACCAACGAGCGAAACCAATCACAGTCACAGTCTTAGGACAAGACTATATCATCCAGGTCCAATATCACCACCTGAGAAATATCACTTATGTTCTTTTGGATGCCCCGGTATTTCGCCAGCAGACTAAGGAGAATCCATACCCGGAAAGAATGGATGACATCGACAGCGCTGTATACTATTCAGCATGGAATTCTTGCATTGCGGAGATCATTAGGCGCTTTCCCATCAATCTTTACCACATCAACGACTATCATGGAGCAGTCGCACCTCTACACCTACTTCCCCGCGTTATACCTTGCTGCCTATCACTTCACAATGCCGAATTCCAAGGCTTATGGCCCATGCGAACACCTACAGAATTCAACGAGCTGTGCAGTATCTACAATTTGAAACCAGAAGTGGTCAGTGACTACGTGCAGTTTGGCGAAGTCTTCAATCTCTTGCATGCCGGCGCGAGTTATCTGCGTGTCTGGCAAAAGGGCTATGGCGCCGCAGGAGTGTCAGCAAAATATGGCAAACGATCTTTTGCACGATATCCTATCTTGTGGGGTCTGAACAAGGTCGGAAGCTTACCTAATCCTGATCCCAGCGATACCGAAGATTGGGATAGACAGCCTCTCAAAATAAAAGACATCACGGTTGATGAGACTGTCGAAGCCGGCAGAGGCGAACTTAGACGTCAAGCACAGGAGTGGGCCGGCCTCAAAGTAGATGCGGAGGCGGAGCTCTTCGTGTTCGTCGGTCGTTGGAGCCACCAAAAGGGCGTTGATCTTATCGCAGATGTCTTCCCAGCTATACTCGAAGAACACTCGAAGGTGCAACTCATTTGCATCGGTCCGGTGATCGATCTCTACGGAAAATTTGCTGCTCTGAAGCTTGACAGACTTATGCAGCTTTATCCAAACCGTGTGTACTCGAAGCCAGAGTTTACAGCACTACCGCCCTATATATTTAGTGGTGCTGAGTTTGCGCTGATCCCTTCACGAGATGAACCATTCGGTCTAGTTGCTGTCGAGTTCGGACGGAAAGGAGCTCTTGGCGTCGGTGCTCGGGTAGGTGGTCTTGGAAATATGCCCGGATGGTGGTTTACGATCGAATCCACAACTAGTAAGCACCTTATCAGCCAATTCAAGATGGCTATCCAGGCGGCCATAGCTTCAAAGAGCGACATGCGGGCGAAGATGAGAGCACGAGCTGCCAAGCAACGGTTTCCGGTTGCCCAGTGGAAAGAAGACCTGAGCGTGATGCAAGATACAGCTATCGCTCTGAGCGAGAAACAAACGTCTAAGCAAAAGAACAAGACAATGTCGCGATTCTCGGCCATCCACTCCGGTATTCAATCCGGCATTTCTACTCCCCGAAACTGGAGCGGGCAATTGGCATCACCAAACATTACTGCACCCCCAAGCGGACAATCGACCCGTGCACCCAGTCCCACAGGAGCAGAGCGTGGCCGAAAGGGCGTACTCTCGCTCGGTCTGAGGACTGGACCTGGACATGTTCCAAAGGCTGAGACGCGACAACGCAAGAGGCTCACAAAGTCACGGCCGACCTCCAGAGCTGTCTCGCCAACCGGAACTAGCACCGCTCCTGGCAGTCGATCTTCAAGCCCGTCAAACTTCTTCAAGCGGAAGAGCAGGAGCAAAATCCGCGCTAGCGCGCTAGGTATGACTGTAGAAGATGTACCGTCAGTGCCTGCTTTACCAGAACAAGTTGCTGGCAGAAAAGTGACCCCATCGGCTGAAGGCGATAATGACGGTGAGATTGTTGCTAGCACCGCCCGCCAAGGCGACATCCGAGGATTCATGTTCCAAGATGATGCGATTGTTGAAAGCAGCGCTCCTGGCGGTGACATGAATGAAGACAGTGAGAACGAGCGTACTGATCAAGAAGACAACGGCAACGAAACAATTTTTAATGAATACTTACTCAACCCGGAGCAAAGAGAGAATCAGAAGAAGTTAAGTAGGTTAGCTGCTCTTCGACTGTCTTTAGGCGCTACCGGTGAGCCTTCGGGAGCGCACTTCGCTCGCCGATCAAGTTCTTCAGGATCTGGAGAGAATGGATCGATATCTGGCACCCCCAGCGCCGAGGACAGAATGCTTCCGATCGACTCAAGCAGTGGTTCACGATCTAACAGTCCTATTCCTGCTCCCGCAGCCCCCCACCTCAGCCTCGGCTCCGTCCTGCAAGGTAAAAAGGACTACAAACTGCAAAGCGTTGAACCCTTCTTCAATGATCCGACGGGACTATACTACAATGCTTTCGACAAGAAACTTGACAAGCTGACTGGGAGGTCATCGGAAGGCCCATTGTGTATCGAGCAATATCTGACTCTCAGTGAGAAAGACTGGTTCAATCGTTTCCGAAACGTCAAAATGGGCAGATCGGCCGCGTCGACTCCAGCTTCGTCTGTCTTTAGACTTCCAATGGCCCACGAGGATTCATCAAGCTCAACCTCTAGTACCGACAATCTTGGTGAACCTGATAATCGGGCGGACCAATACCTTCTCAGCGAAGATTATCGTCCCCCAACGGGTATCAAGAGGGTACTCATGACCAGGGTCGGACAGTGGCCTCTTTACTCGTTCTTGCTCGCTTTTGGACAGATCATAGCTGCAAATTCGTATCAAATCACCCTTTTAACAGGCGAAGTAGGCGAAGCAGCAATCAAATTCTATGTCCTCGCCAGCATTTACCTCGTCTCCTCAATCGTCTGGTGGACCATCTTTCGCACATGCAAATCGGTCTTTGTTCTCGCACTCCCATTCACTTTCTATGGTCTCGCATTCTTTTTCCTAGGTATGGCGCCTTACGGTACAACCGTCGCCGGTCGCGGCTGGATTCAGAACGTTGGCACGGCCTTCTATGCCGCCGCCTCCTCCAGCGGCGCCTTCTTCTTCTCCCTCAATTTCGGCAGCGAAGGTAGCGTCCCCATTGCAACATGGTCTTTCCGCGCCTGCGTCATCCAAGGCAGTCAGCAAATCTACGTCGTGGTCCTCTGGTTCTGGGGCTCTCAACTGACACAAGAAACCCTCAAAGGGATCGTCGTCCAAGAGACCACGATCTATGGCCCTGTCCTCACCGGCATCACAATCCCCATCGCTGTTCTTCTCTGGACCATCGGCTTAGTCCTCTACCTCGGCCTCCCGGACTACTACCGCCAAACCCCCGGCCAGATCCCCTCCTTCTACACCTCCGTGACACGCCGCAAAATCGTCCTCTGGTTCTTCATCACCGTCCTCATCCAAAATTACTTCCTTTCCGCGCCCTACGGCCGCAACTGGCGGTACCTCTTCTCCTCGAAGCACGCCCCTGCATGGACGATCTGGCTGCTTATCGTCGCCTTCTTTATACTCCTCTGGGCAGCCCTCCTCTGGGTCTTCTCCTCCCTCTCGAAACGCCACAGCTGGATCCTCCCCATGTTCGCCGTCGGCCTTGGCGCGCCCCGCTGGTGCCAAATGCTCTGGGGCACCTCGGGTATGGGCGCCTGGGTTCCCTGGGCTGGCTCCCCCCTCGCCGGGGCCCTCGTCGGTCGTACGCTGTGGCTCTGGCTAGGCACACTGGACGCCATCCAGGGCGTAGGCTTTGGCATGATTTTGTTGCAAACCTTGACGCGTTTCCATGTGGTGTTTGCCCTTATTTGCGCGCAGGTGCTGGGCAGTGTGGCAACTATTGTGGCAAGAGCGACTGCCCCGGATGGAAATGGGCCTGGGTCGGTGTTTCCAAATCTGGCGATGAGCCTGGACGGATTGAGGTATCCGTGGTTCTGGATCACGATTATTTTCCAATTGGTCATTTGTGCGGGGTTCTTTAGATGGTTTCGGAAAGAGCAGCTTACGAAGCCTTGAGGGAAGGTCCCTGAGAATGCGATGCTAATGATTTTCAAGGCAGCAAAATGCGTGAGCGGATGCTACTTTAGCGATTTGTTTTAATTTGCATGGGCGGCTGGATTTCTGCGTTCGGATGTTGCATGAAGGACATATGGGATAACAATGGCTAATAGCAACTAGAGATGAGATATACATTTCGGTAATAGATTTAGCGAGCACATCGCAGCACAAAGCACTACTAGATATAATACAGATGCAAAGTAATATAGACGTCTCGCGCAGACTATAGAATAAAAGAATACCTTTCGTACATGGTTAGAGCTCTCTTCTTGATAAACTTTATTTCCTCATTCATATGTATTGCGCCTACTACGTGGTAACAACATTAGATGAGTCATGCGCTTCAGATGATTGATATTGACAATGATGGACATTTGCAAAGCAGCTACTCGTGACTTTAGAGGTTAGCAATATCGTGAAGATGCTTTGGGTAGGAAGGAGGAGGATTAGCTGAGAAAGCGATGAAGAGGGATTACGGGTGCTTTACTGGTGGAAGTGAAGAAGAGAATGTGATGCTGCTTTTGGATGATGGGGCAATTGGATGGTGGTGTCGGGGATGGCAGGGATTAGGCGAACACTTGTAATTATGGCTTTTATAGCTGAGGCCAGTGACTTTATTGAATTGAGAAAGAGGGATCGAAAGACTGCTGTGTGGCTCTAAGGGTATTGGGGTCATAAGTATAACGGTTAGGCTCAATTTTGAAGCACGATGGTTTGTATCTGCGTTTATGATATGATTGGATTGGGATTCCTTGCAGATGGAACTGTCTGAGTGGTGCATTGAATCGAAGGCGCAAAATGCGGGCTGGAAGGAAAGGAAGAAGGGTTCGGGATCAGTCTCGTTTGTTGAAATGGTGGAATTGGGGAGAGCGGAAGAGTCAGAAGAGGACTGGCCTCTGCGGAGAGAGCGGAGAGTGGTGGTAAGTGTGAATGAGAGGGCGGAGATCGTGGCGGATAGTGTATTTAGTTTGATGAGAAAGAGAGATCGCAAGTTGTGGGAGCGACGGACTTACTTGGTGGAAAGAAGAGACCCAGATCGTGGGAAGAACAGACTTACTTGACAAGAAGGAGAGTCCCAAAATCGTGGGAAAGACAGACTTACTTGGTGGCGAGGAGAACAGAGGGGACCAAGGAAAAAAGGAGAAGGAAGAAGGAAAGAAGAGAAAAGAAAGGAAAAGAAGAGAAAAGAAAGGAAGGAAAGAAGGAAAGGAAGGAAAGCGAGAAAAGGAAGGAGAGGAACACAAGGAAATCTACAATCTACAATCTACGGCCTACGATCTACGGTCTACAATCTACAAGAGGAAATCAGATTATGGGACAAATGGTAAGATGTTTGGTATGTTTTGGTATTTGGTAGTAGATGATAGATATAAATGTGGAAGGAAAAGGAGAACTTACCTCAAGGTCTACGGGCTACAAACTACAGTCTACAGTCTACAGTCTACGATCTAAAGTCTACGAGGGTTAGATGGCTAGCAGATGCTGGAAGACATCAGAAGTTAGATGGCAATAGATGGTAGATTGAAGGTGTAAAGAAAGAGAGCACTCACCTCAAGGCCTACGGTCTACGATCTACAGTCTACAATCTACAGCCTACGACCTACAATCTACAGTCTACGAGAATTAGATGCTCAGTAGATGCAAATGATAAGCCAAATATTCTTCCAAAATTGAGACACAGAAACAAATGAAGATGGCAAAAAATGACATATACCTAGAATGCCTACGAAGGGGTCTACAACTACGAAAGGTGGTTGGAAGATGGCGTATATAGGAAAGATTCTATAAGCGTGGTCAGCAAGGATTGAATTTGAAAGCAGTATTGGAAGTGACTCACCTACAGGTGACTGCGACTACGAGGGATGGGAGCCTACGAGGTTAAAAGGTTAGTAGATGGGAGAGATAGGAGAGATTCTGCAGGTGTGGTCAGCGCAAGTTGATGTGAGAGGAAGTTTTGGCGGGAGCAAACTCACCTACGAACGGGCTACGAGGGAAAGGTGGTCGATAGATGGGGTAGATGAAGGAGATTCTGAGAGAATGGTCAGCGTAAATACAAGAAGAGGTAAACAAGTAGTAGAAGGCGACTTACCTACGGCGATCTACGAAAGACACTACGAGGATTAGTTGGCTGGCAGATGGAGGAGATGGGAAAGATTCTGAAGAATGGTCAGCAAGAACAAGGCAGGTCAGATGTAGGTATGATAGGAGGGGACTCACCTACGAGGTCTACAGGGGAGGCTAGACTACAGGGTTAGTGGATTAGGAGATGAACGTGAGTAGATGGCATAAGATGAATGGAGTTGAAGCAAATGAGCACGTACCTTGGGATGTCTACAGCTACAGGGTGGTCTACAACTACGCAGGAGGAAAGGATGGTTAGTAGGTAGATGAAATAGATGATGAAGGTGTGAGATGTGTGACGGCGAGATGGTGCGAAGGTTGGCGGATGCGAATGGCGATGAGGTAAGGATGTTGTCGTGTAGGGTAGGCGAGGCCTGAAGGAGTTATCAGTAGGGCTAGGGACGTGGGGAGGCGGCGGAGGTGTAGGTGGGTCGGAGCAAGGAAAGTAAAGATGCTGGTGTGATGTGAAAGGATGTCTTTCAAAGGAAATTGAACATGTATGGTTGGGGTGGATAGACAGAAAGAATGCTTTGAAGCAGACGGTGCAGGGTGGTGATGAAGGAAAGAGTGACGATGAAAAAAAGGATGGTGATAGGTATGGAATGTTCTTTCGAAGAAGGAAAAGTGAATAGTTTGCTGAGGTGTGAAGGTGCAGATAGAGAGCTAAGAAGACAACAGGCGATGCAGTGTGGCGGTGGAGGGTGGAAATGACAGTGGAGGCGAAAGCGATGATGTAAGATGCAGAGTGTAGTATTGTATTGTGATTGTGAAGGAAAAAATCGATGGAAGGATGAGAGTCGTACTGGTGGGAGTTGATTTGATGAAAGGACGTAGGAAAGTGCAAGACGGAATGCGACGGTGAGGTGGCGACAGCGAGATTGAGGCGGAGGCGATGATAGACGACGAGATGGAGAGGATGCGAGAGGTGTCGTGAGGAGCGTATTGTGATGATATATGATTGTTAGCGATGCGAAGAAAAAAAAAAGCAGAGTGTGGATGCGGAATGTTGGGGGCGAAAAGAAAAAAAGAGAAAAATTGGGGGGGGAGAGGTTTCTTATGTACTCGACAGTCAGTGCCAGGTAGCAAGAGGGCATCGCTTAAGAAAAGTAGACTTCAGACTCTGCTAACTCCGATATCAGGGTTCTATCAGAGAGCTAGAGTCGATCTGTCGGAGGAGACGTTGCCAAGGATAAGGCGAGGTTTGGCTCGGCGATATAAACATTAGGAATCCAGACATAGAGGCCGAGATATACGAGCAGTCTTCAAGATGCCCATAGGACCATCTAGTATCAGAACCAGGAGGCGATGGGTATCTCGATCCTCTGTTAGATTCCTACCCAATCCTGCAAGTTGGTGGGACACATGATCGACAACGGTGAACACTTTGTAAGCCATGATTCAAAAAAAATTCCCGGCTTGTTTGCTCATGTCCTTACCATGTAGCTATCGCTAGGTTTGATACCCTCTGCATGGCATCTGTGTCGGGGGCGGCAGTAACGACCGAAACATAACTAATGGGATAGATCTTCACAATAGTTTTTTGGACTCACAGTTCACTGACGCGAGCCGTCAGCTCTTCCCGGCACCGACATAGCCAGAATAGTACATCAAGATGAAAGAGTAGGGAATATATCGGGACAAAAGACAGATAGACATTGAACAATACAACGAGGCTAGGTGATGCTGAAGGACCATTGAGCAACAAGACAGCACCTCAAGCCTATGGAGTACTGCCAATACGATGAGAGCGACGGTCACCGGATATGCTAAAGCCTTGACCTTTAAATCAGACTCTCCATTGTCGGCTGGCTTCGGGCTATTCTGACCATACCGCATGTTAGTTTGCACAAGATTCTTCAGACTAGGAGATAGTAACAGAATTTTCAGGTCAACATGCCCACCTCATACCACAATGATCGAAAGCTATTGTGGGTCATACGTGATGGAATCTTCAAGAGCCCTAGGCATGCGAGAGCAGAATTGCTGTGAAATGCACCATTTGGATTTCGTTACATCCACCGGCTAATGCCCGTCAGCCCCCAGCATCAAGAAGTTAGTCTAGACTACGCAGAGAGGCCTCGATGGTAGAGCGAAGCCAGATCTGCTTCGTATCTCTGACGTTGAGGTTGAGTCTGGCTTGTGACTGATCGCTAGGACTGCAGGTCACTTCTTCGACTACCGGTGATATTACCAGTGCTAATGTTGTCGCTGCTATGACTGAGCATTGTTGTCTGGTACCCAACATCACTGCAAACCTAGTACTCGGATTGCAATTTGCTGTTCATGTACCTGCTACTGCATGACTTGGGGGAACGATGCAGCGCCTAGTACTGGTTCTGACTTCCCGGGCGATCTCCGCTGTTTCTCGCCTAAGCCAGTCGTTGTCGTTGTCGCTGTTGTTGCTCTAGATCCGATTGCTGCCTGCGACGCTGCTGCTGACGAAGGGCGTGGCCGTGTGACCAGATACACACGTTGGCTGAGGGGAATACTTCACAGTCGTCTCGTCTATCTCGAGGTACAAGCAATCGCATCTCGTTTCGGCGCTCAAGAAGCATCATTTGCATCTGGTAACCTTGCAGCACAGGAATGTAGTCAAGACCGAACGGTACGATGTTCTTTGCCAATGAATGCGAGCACGCTCTATCGTCCAGTGTGCAAGAGGCGCAAGAGTTCCTGCCATCTGGGTTGCAGAATGTGTCCTTCTGGCGGCAGTGGTCACATGCCTTCTTGAAGATTAGCCAAAGCGGGAGCTTTGGAGTTGTGTTCGATACATACCTGTGTAATCACATCCAAAGCAGCCTTCCGTTCAGAGTTAGCGACCCGAATGCTTTCTATCTCGCACGGAATGCCTTCCTCAATAATTGCTCCCTCGTCATCGATATTCACTGCATGGTCAGCTTTGCATCGAAGCCGCCGTGCAGGAGCCGAAAGTTCCTTATGGCCAAAAGATTCACGAATGGTTTCCGCCCAAGCCTGGATGGGATTCAGCAAGCTGCCAACGAGACGGTCGGCTTCCTCTGATTCGCGACTGTATCGTAACCATGTTTCATAATCGCTCCGAGCAAGCTCTAGCAAATCAGGCGCCACTTGATGCACAAATTGATGAGAATGAATGGAATATACGCTAGAGGAATGTTTACTTTGGCTTGCGTACTGTTCTTCCGCTAGCGGTTTTGTGACCTATACTGCATGAGCTGATGACTTAAACATCCAATTCATTCTCAAGGGATACCAGTGCATCCTCCAGTTCTGTCCGTATCATTTTCTTGCGTGCGAAGAAACGCCCGAATAGCCACTTCCAGTCAACGGAGAGCTCATGTCTTTCGTGATTGATTTGGAGTGCTGGGAGTGCACAGTCGTTGAGTCCACCTCTGACCTGAACTATGAATATCCTTCGAGCATACTCCACAAGTCGTAATCGATTGCTAGATCTCGAGGGATCCACCTCTTGACACATTCCATAACGTGAACTTTTCGAAAATTTGTAATTGAAGAACCTCGCTTTGTTGGGATGCTCAGACTCGATGGTGCCGAACGTAAACTTGAGGTCGAGATCATGAAGATGCTGCTCGCTACGTGGCCAGGAGCAAGCTACCAAGACACTGTCCGTGAATTGGAATTCTGGGCGCTACATGTCAGATCGCTCATAGATCCTGTGAAAGTATCCATTTTTGAAAAGCAGTATCAATCCATTCGATTAACTCAATGGGATTCCCACATTGCTCGATCCTTGAGTAACGAAAAGATACATCAAGGGAAAGTCTTGACGAAAATTCTCGTCGAGGGCGAAACCCAAAAGGAAAAGCTCACTAGCGTCAAGATGCAGCCTGGTCTTAGGCAAATGTTCTGTGCGAAAGATCTCT
>JAABUI010001283.1_pt1 | contig 14979 bp, 16 predicted proteins | sample 5559111 | NCBI WGS metagenome assembly JAABUI01 (sample SAMN10711870, study PRJNA513365) | rock metagenome | isolation source: Antarctica rocks | place: Antarctica: Victoria Land, Buttleship Promontory
CCGCTACTGGACAACGCCCGCCGCCTCCGAGAACTGGTCTCCGAACTGGAAACGCTCGCCCTCAAACACATCGAAGAATCCCCCGCCCCACCAGACCACTGAGCCACCTATCCGCGCGCGCTCTAAGCGCTCGGTGGAGAGGTGACCGCGGCGTCGCCGGGCCGCTGGAGATCGACCGCACCGCACAGGTGCACCTGGACGCCGAGCTCGGCGAACATGGCCGCCTTGGCAACCAGCCCGTGGTCGGCGGTGGGTGCGTCCGGGGCGTAGACCACGTTGAGGTGGTTGGCCTTGTGCCGCGCCATCAGCTGGTCCCGGCCGACACCGTGCAGCACCGCGTGCATGATCGGCCACTGCGGGTTGGTGGCGTTCAGCCGGCGCTCGGTCTCCGCCGCGGGGAGCTCGACGACCGTGGCCCGACCGAGGTCGACGTGCAGCACGCCGTCCATGATGAAGACCCGGGACCAGACGATCTCGCCCGGCTTGGACACCCCGCTGAGGGTCCCTCCGCCGAGGGGAAAGAACATCGGCGGCTGACGCTTGCTGTAGGACTTGTCGTAGCCGCCGTTGTGTGCGGCCGGTACCGAGCCGGAGATCTCGAACACCCAGACGAAGTCGTCGCCGAACTGCTCACCCCAGCGGATGTCGTGCAGGGTGGTCGCCGGGTCGAGTCCCATGGCCGTCCACAGCCGGTTGGTGACCAGCGAGTCGACGGCGACACCCTCGTCGACCTCGTTGAAGTGCGGCAGCGCAGCGCCGGCGTACAGCTCCCGTGCTCCGTCGCGGCTGCGGACCGGCGGGCGCTGCACGTTGTTCAGCAGGCCCTCGGCGAGGTCGCTGGCGGGGACGGTGTCCTTCAGGCCCTGCTGATATTGGATGCCGAGGGCATCGAGACCGAAGTCGTCGGCGAGCCGGAGCGCCGCGATGTACATCTTGAACTGGCTGTGCAGTTGGGAGTCGGTGAGCTCGCTGGCCTCGTCGGTGCCGGTGTGGAAGGTGAGGCCGGCCGCATCGAGCCAGGTCCGGACCGCTCGGGCATCCTCGTCACCGACCTTGTTCATCTCGGCGACGAGGGCGCTCTGGGACAGCCGTTCCTTGTAGATGCCCAGCGGATTCAGCAGCTCGTCGTCGAAGATCGCGTTGTACATCCCCATGCATCCCTCGTCGAAGACGCCGATGATCGCCTTCTCGGTGCGCAGCTGGGTGGCCAGCGCCCGGCCGAGATCGACCTCCGGGCTCGGCGCCAGCCTCGGCAGGTCCCGCACGTGGCTCTCGTCGTGGGTGAGCTCGCCGGTCTGCAGCCAGGTCCTGAGGCCGTCGACGGCCCACTCGTCGCTGAAGTCCGCGCTCCACAGCGCGGAGTACTGCACCCCGGCTTTGGTGAGGCTGCCGGCGAGGTTCAGCAGGCCGACGAGACCCGGAAACTCACCGGCCCAGTTGGCCACGATCAGGATGGGTCCCCGGTGGCTGCGCAGGCCGGCGAGCACGTGGTGGCTGTACTGCCAGACGGCCTCCACCACGATGAGTGGCGCATCGACGGGCAGCGCCTTGAACACTTCGATCCCCGCCCGCTGGCTGTCGATGAAGCCGTGTCCCTTCGCGGCGTCGACCTCATGGCCGCGCTGCACCTGCCAGCCGAGCGAGCGCACCGCGGCGGCCAGGTCGGCCTCGAGCTTGCGTTGGGTGGGCCAGCAGGTCACGTTCGCGCTCGGCCGCAGGTCGCCGCTGGCCACGGTGTAGACGGTGTCGGCCGCGGCTTTCACGGGCTCGGCCAGAACGGGCATGGTGTACTTCGGCATCGGTCGGCTCCTCGTCCGGTGGTTCGGTGGTTCGGGCGTGCGGTGGTTCGGACATCAGCGTTCTTGCCGCGCGGCGAGCGTGTGGGCGAGGGTCCGGGTGCTCGGGTAGAGCTCGCGATAGAGCCCGTAGAGCTCGTCGTACATGCCGGCGAACTCCGGCCGTGGCTCCCGACGCCCCCGGATCGGGTTCCACGCCTCGATGGAGAACTCGCCGATCGTCTGCGCCGCCAGGAAGGCCACGCCGTAGCTCGCCCCGATGGTCTGCGCGGGAATCAGCTGGGTACGTCCGGTGATGTCGGAGACGATCTGGGTCCACAGCGCACCCTGGGTGCCCCCGCCGACAGCCACGATGCGCCGGACATCACCGCCTGCCGCTTCGATGGTCTCGATGTTGTGCCGCACCCCGAACCCGGTTGCCTCCAGGGCCGCCCGATAGAGGTCACCGCGGGTGTGCGAGAGCGTGAGACCGGCGATGACACCGCGGGCCTGCGGGTCCATCACCGGCGTCCGCTCACCAGCGAAGTAGGGCAGCATCAGCACGCCGTTGGCGCCGGGACCGGAAACCTCCGCGAGCTGCAGCAGCTCGGCGTAGTCCGGGGCGCCGAACAAATCACGGAGCCAGCTGGTGATCGCGCCGGAGGTGGCCATCCCGCCGGCAAGGTTGCGGGTTTCCGGGAGGGCCCCCACCGTTCCCCACAACGCAGGACTGTTCACTCGGTCGGCCACCGTGTTGACCAGGAACATGGTGGTGCCGTACATCAGCATCAGGTCGCCGATGTTCTGAGCGCCGACGCTGATCGCCTCTGCCCACGCGTCGATCGTCCCGGTGATCACCGGGATGCCGGCGGGGAGCCCCGTCAGTTCGGCGGCATCGGTTGTGACGGTTCCGGCGACCTCGCCAGGCCAGCGCAGTGGCGGCAGCGACAGCTCCGGTGCGATGAGGTCCACCCATGGTTGGTACCACCCGCGCTTCTCGGTGTCGTACAACGGCGTGCACTGGCTGGCCGAGTGCTGGTCCAGGACGTACTGGTCGGTAAGCCTGAAGGCCAGCCAGGAGCTGGGCATGAAGAGGCGTCGGGCCCGCCCGAACAGCTCGGGCTCGTTGTCGGCCACCCAGGCGACCTTCGCGCCGGCCGCCTGCGTGGACAGCGCCGAGCCACACAGGTGCAGGATCTCGCCCTCGCCGAGCTGGGCATTCAGACGGCTGATCTGGGTGGTCGAGCGCGTGTCGATGCCGTAGAGGATGGCCGGTCTGAGCGGCGTACCGTCCTCGTCGGTGAGCAGCACGCACGGGCCCATGCCGCTGACGCCGACGGCGAGGACCTCGACGTCACGGGGGGCGAGAAGTCTCTGGCTGAGATCGATTAGCTCACGCCACCAGATGTCGCCGTCCATCTCGACCCAGCCGGGGCACGGACGGTCGACCACATGCTCGAGGATGGAACTGCGGAGCACGCGGCCGTCGAGATCCACGAGCACGCCCTTGCTGCTCGAGGTGCCGATGTCGACGCCGATAACCCCTCTGACTACCATGCTGCTCAGCATGTCAGAAATCGCGAGTCAGGCTTATATCTCCTAGATCGGTTTCTGGAGGTCACGTTGCTGACGGGGATAGATCCGATTCTCACTGGGGAGCTGTTGCGTCACCTGGACGCAATGGGCCACTCCGACGCCGTCGTCCTCGCCGACGCGCACTTCCCGGCCGAGCGGCTAGCCACCCGGCTCGTGGTCCTGCCCGGGCTCGGCACGCCAGAGGTTCTCCGCGCTGTTCGTACCGTCCTGCCGCTCGACGATGCCCCGGCCTTGGACCTGATGGCGTCGACTGACGGGACCCGGCCGCCGGTACAGCAGGCGATGGCCGCGGCTGGCGGGGTGGACGACGGTGGGTTCCGGTTCCTGTCTCGACAGGACTTCTATGGTGTCGCTGCGACGGCGTACCTGGTGGTGCGCACCGGTGAGACCCGGACCTACGGCAACGTCCTGGTGCGCAAAGGCGTCGTGACGACCGGCAGCAGCGAGAGACAGGGATGACCGCAACGACGGCTGGATCAGTCAGCAGTCGGCACTCCGCCTGCGGGGCAGGTCCACGGCGATCTCGGCGATGGTCCCGCCCCGCCAGCGGACCGTCACCTCGGCTCGATGTTCGTCTAGGAGCGTGCAGTAATCCAAATCGCGGGTTCCGACAGTGAAAACTTCGGGTCCCGCTGCGGGTGATTCGATGGAACGATGTCCGTTCGTCAGCGGCGATCTCAGGCGCTCGCGATTTTGCCGTATTCCTTCAAGTTCCAATACTGACAGTGCCCTAGCCTTTGCCGTCGCAGATGACGAGCGGGCGACGGGACTATAGGGTGACGGTGGGGAGCGCCACTGACCGACCCAGGGATCGTCCAACGGCAATGTCGGTCGACTCCCGCTGGTCGTCGGGCACGATGAGTACGCGCTCCCCGTTACCTCCGCGGTGCGGCGGTGATGAGCTCGAGCCGCGGAGCGCCTGCGAATCCGCCGTCGTGAGACGCCAAAGGCAGCTCCAGCCGGATCGCGGCGGCAGCGATCCACCTGTCGCCGTCGTGGACTTTGCCACCCAGCGGGTGCCCGATCTGCCGGCACCCCTCGCGCAGCTCGGCGCAGACGCTGATCATCTCGTCGTCTGGTTGAGCGACGGTGAGTTCGGCGATTCGTCGTTCCAACCGGCGCCGACGCAGCTCTCCCCAGCCGGCGTGCAAGGCCCCGTAGCGCAGCTCCATGACCGTCTGAAACGCAAGCAGGACCGGTCTCGTCCCGATCAGCGCTCGGTAGCGGTCAGCCACTGGATTGGGACGCTGATCGAAGAGCCAGCTGATCACCATCGTGTCCACGACCACGCCTACTGGGCGGGCGTCGGTCATGCCTCGGCCAGCGCCTCCTGGAACGCCGTCCACTCATCCTGCGGGACGTCGTCGATGACGAGTCGCTCTCGCGGTGGAAGCGGCTGGGCGCGCCGAAGAGCCTCATCGGGGGGATAGACCCCGACCCTGGGCTCGTCTGGTTGCTCTGCGATCGACACAGCTCTCAGTGTACGACCGGCCACCTGACCCCATACGGCTTCCCAGATGCCATCCCCTTACGAAACCAATCAGCGTCGCCGACTCGGTCGTGCTCGTGGCACATGGGAAGTCGAACGGAGTGTGATGACCAACCTCAGGAGGCACCCGACCGGGGTCACCAGACTGTATAAAGATGCAATGGACCGGCGGCGGCGAAGTGCACGCATGCCGCAGGCGGTCAAGCCGTCGAGGCCCAGTGATGAGCGGTGATTGCGCTGGTTCAGCGTTCCCTGCTCTGGGTGCGGGCTTGGTCCCGGTTGGTGATGGGCTGTTTTCGGCTGGTCCCCAGGCGCGCGGGGATCGCCGATGAGGGATCGGTGCTGTAGGCCTTGCCCGCCAGCTGCGCCGCCGGCCCACCGCCCTGCCAGGCACCGTTGGGGTGCTCGGCCGCCTGTATTTCGGCGCCGTCGTCCTGGTGGGCTGCGACCTCGCCGAGGGCCTGCTCGCGGGTGGTTTCGGTTTCCAGTCGGCGGGCGTCGGGATCACGTTCGAGCTCACCAGCCCTGATGTCGGCGTCCTGGCGGACCTGCTCGGGGTCGATGCCGGTGGGGGTGAAGTACTGCCCACTGGGCTGCTGTCCTTCCCGTGGGGGCAGCAGGATCTCGGCGGGATCAACGCCCCGGGAACGAACCTGGTTGTCCAGCTCGGCGCGGTAGAGGGACCCGGCGTCGGGGGAGACGTGGGCGTTGGCCCACTTTTCGGCGAGGTCCAGCTGGGAGGCGGGGGTCTGCGTGGAGTTCGCGGCGCTCGCGGCGGCGGCCGCGGACCCGTCTTCGCGCTCCGCGGTGACGTTGCTGGTGCGGGCGGCGCTGGCCCGGACCCACCGCTCCAGCTCCCGTTCCTGGCGTGCTGGGTCCGGCCGCGTGAGCAGACCGTTGGGGTCGAGTCCGGTGGGCGAGGCTGCGGGATCGTGTTGCGCCCCACGCCGGGCTTGCCGCTGGCGCTCAGCCATCTCCCGTTCCTGCTGGCGCAGTTCGCGTTCGCGTGTGCGTTCGCGGGCTTGGGCGATGATCAGGGCGGCGCTGAGCAGAGCTTTCAGCTCCCGCACCCCGTGAGCCGTTGCCTCGTTCATGTCAGTCATTGCTCTGCACTCCTCTGCTGTGTCCCCGACCGGGTGCTGGGCTGGTCGGGGCCGCTTCGGCGTGGGGCGCGGTGAAGTTCAGCCAGTCGGCGGGCATGGGTTCGACTTTGAGGCCGGCGGCGTCGCCTTGGTGGCCTTTTCCTTGGCTGCACGCCCCGAACGGGCCGTTGGCGGCGGTGAGCACCTTCATGTGGGGGTCGAAGTGGTCCAACCACCACTGGTTGACCTGGTCGGGGTCGCCGTGACAGGCCTCCCACGCCCGCCACAATCCGGTGAGCCGGGAGAGGGGCTCGGCGTGCCGCCACCACTGCGGACACCACCGGAACTCGGCGTCATCGCGGCGCACGATCATCGGCGCCAACCACTGCTGCACCCAGGGGCCGACGGAGACAAACATCCGGGGCGCCCCAGCCTTCTGGGGTGCGGCGGCCGGCTCATCGGCGCCGCCGTCGTCTTCGAACCTCACCGCCACTCCTGCCTGTCGTCAGCGCCGGTGCTCACCACGACACCGCAACGCTGTCGGTGCCCGCACCGGCACCGTCCAGGGACTTGGTGATCGCCGCGGCGTGCGGACCGTCCATCCACGGCACTGTCTGCAGCAGTGCCGCCGGGTTGCCGGAGGACAACAGCACCGCGCGGCCGCGGGGAAGGGACTGCAGCTCGGCGACGGACAGGATCGCCTCCCGTGACCAGGACTGCGAACGTGAGGAGCCGCCGCGGCCGCTGCTGCGCGACCACTTCTCCACGTCATGGTCCCCGATCATGGTGGACAAGTCCCGCAGGAAGTTCGCTTCGCTGATTTGGCATCAGACCTACGACGCCGTCACCGAGCGTCTCAGTGCCAGGAAATAAGATCACTAGTATTTCTCACGCGTACCGGCGCGGGGTTCGTCTGCTACCGGGGGTGTGTTGCGTGGAAAACAGCTGCACAGCCGACCACGTGGATGTCGACGTCCTTGAAGTGCCGGCTCAACGCCGCCCTCAGGCCGTCTACTGTGTCGGCCGCGTTGTGGAATATCCCCAGGCGCTGGTACAGCCGCATGGCGCCGCGGGCGCCCATGCTCGCTTGCGCACCGGAGCCGAGGATCGAGGCCCCGAAGAACGTTCCACTCGGCGCCAGCACCCTGGCGATCTCTCCGAACGCGGTGCCTTTGGCCATCCAGTCGCCAGGTACGCAGTGGAACAGGAAGTTCGCCCCAACCGAGTCCAGGTCTCTCAGCGAGCTTGGTAGCGGCTCAAGGATATTTCCCGTCACACGTACCGGCGCATACCTGGCCAGGGTCGACGACGCAGCATTGAGGCTGTTTGGATTGAGATCGAGCAGGGTTAGTGACTCCAGGTTTGTGTTGGCATGGTCGATGTACCAGCCGGTGCCAGGACCGATATCCAGATGCCGCTTACCGAGGTTTGCCTGGTAGTTGGCCAGCAGGACGTGCCGGGAGCATCGCCACAGCAGGCTGTTCGACGCATACACAACTGCGGCGTCATACAGTTTCAGCAGCAGCGGCGTGTACGCCGCTGCGCCCGCGGTCACTGCGCTCTCCTGTTCGGTCATCCTCGCTCCTTCGCCACGGTGAAGATTGCTATCGCCGGTGCCGCGGCCTTCGTCGGTTTCTCAATCGGGCTGACAAGGACATCTGTGCGCACCCAACCCCCGTCACTGCCCCGCAGCCGGATCTGCACTGATGCGGACTGCTCGATCGGCAGCTGCGCCAAGGTATCGACCTCGAGTTCCGGTAGCTGTTGATCGTCCGGGTGAATGATCGAGTTCAGCCAACCATCTTCGGGCCAGTCGATCATCGGTAGGCCCTCATGCAGCCACCGGATTACGTACAGGTCGATGAGGTCCACGATCGCCGCCTGCTGATCGTGACCCGACCAGATCGTCCCGACCAACGACCGCATCGGGACATGCACGTCGTCCACATCCGTCAGATCGATGCTGTGTCCGCGCCACAGGCGCTCGCCGCGGTCATTGATGAGGTAGCGGCCGTAGGACTGCAGGGGTGTCCAGCCGTCCTCCCCGCGGCGTATCGACCAGCGCATGCCCAGCAACATCCCGGATTCAGCGCCCGCGAACCGGGTCACTAACCGCGTCATTGTCAACACATCATCGGGATGCGCCGCCTTCAAGAACTGCTGGAACGGGTAGTCCTGGTTCATCTCGCGTCCGTCGTCCCACGTGGCCGCCAGATCACCGGTGGCGTTGCTTGTGTGTGTCACTAAGTTGACATCCCAGGTGCTGATCGCCGGATGTGGTGGCGGTGCGCCTTTGCCGCACCACACCGCAACTGCATGCACCGCACCCGTCGTGCCCTTGACAGCTTCGCCCACCACGGTGCGCCCGTCAGCGAGCTTCTCCCTGATGTCCTCCCCGGTGCGGGCCACCCCCTGGGCCACCCGCAGATACAACGCTCCCGTCTGCTTGCCCAAGACCCGCAACGGCGACCGGGCCTCATAGGCCCCACCACTGGCGAACGTCAACAGCTCCGACCCTGGCTCCACGGTCTTAAAGACCGCCCACCCGTCGACAGGTGACTGCAATCCCCCGCGCATGCTCAACCTCTCACCCTCCGACGTCCACGACCTGCTGTTAAACGTTATGGCACGGCGCCCCACCCGTCGATGATTCGTGGCTGGGTCGCCCGGCGGGCAGGTACGTCAGGGCGAGCACACCCCTGACGGTGGTCTGGAGTCGGCGAGCCGTAAGGCGGCAGGAGCGGAGGGGCCGTCGAACGGCCGCTTGCCATGGTTCAGCGCAACCGGTAGCCCAGCAGCTGGTGCTCGTCGATGTGACCGTGCGCAGTGAGCGTGCTGACGAACTGGCCGTTGCCTTGCACCTGTATGGACATAGGCCCCACTAGATCCGACACGCCGGGCGTAGATGCTGACTGAGGCCCCACTGATCGGCAAGAGTGGGCGCCATGCCTGCAGGAGGACCCGGACGACGACGACGACCACCGGGAATTCCGCTTGTCGAGATGAAGAATCGTGTGCCAGAGGGCACGCGGGCTCGGGCAAACGTTGCCGCCGACGCACTGGGCATCACGCTTGCCCACTACATCGAGCTGCTGGTGCAGCGCGACGCGTTCGACGACACTGGGCGCCCCCTGTGGGCAGACGAGGTATTCGGGCCCTCGCCGGACCCGCTCCCGGGAATGGGCCGGACGCATGCCGCCTAGACCGCACCACCGGAGACAGCCGCCCGGCTGACACCGCGCAGTACGAAGCCCCACACCCGAATCTCGTTTGGCTGCGAATTGGGTGCAGGGCTTCGTCGAACGAACTGGAGTTGACATTACACCGCCCCGATTGGGTGGGCACGTAGGACCTGCCGTGTCTTCGGCGTGTCCCGGTGACGCCGCTCCTCTCCACCGCGCAAGGTCAGCACCGCCTGCATCGGTGACTGCCATGGCAGTTACCGATGCCCGCTCAACTTGCAGCCGTCAAGGCGGCGCGAGCGTGCCGCACCTGCCCTGTCTTAGCAGGAGACGGCCCACACCTATCGGCCGGTTACGTCTGGGCCATGGCTCCGTCGAGATTTCTCGGCGCCTGAATCACGCTGCCCTCATGGCGGCCCACACCGGCCGCAATGAGCTGGTACGCGAGCTAGGGGAAGGGGGTGGTGCCACGGTCGGCGTGAGATGAACGGCTGAACAGCCGTACTCCACAACTGCACATTTCACACCTGGCACCCCAAGTCGCTAGAACGCCGAAAACCCTCCCTGGCAGGGGAGGGTTCGGACGATTCGACTAGGGCCGTCGAGCTACCAACTCGACAACCAGGTGCTCCCAGAAGGGAACTTGCCGTGCAAGGCAGTTCTCAGGGTACCTCTTACCCTGAATCCGGTCCATATCTGGATCACCTAGCTAATCCGCGTTTCGCTGACGTGCGCGACCGCCCGTCTAGCGCTGATGGCGAGTCGGGTTGGTGTCAGCAGCCTTCCTTGCGGTACTGCGGTAGCAGCCGCATGCGGCCGCGCCGGGGGCAGGCCCGCGCCCCGAAGGCGGTGCCCGGGCATGTGTGTGGGCACCAATGCACAGCAGTCTCGCCCGCGTTGCTGCGGGCGGTGGGCGGGCGGGAGGAGGCGTGCCGGCGGTTCTGCCAGGTCCGCCTCACCTTCGGCGACAACCCTTTCGGGGGCATCGCCTGCTGGGGCGGTACCCAAGCCTGGGTCGAGCTCCACGTCCCCGACGTCTACAGACGGGGCTACCTCGCCACGGTGTTGCCCGAGCTGCGTACCACCCGTGGTGGCGGGGTGTCCCTGCGCGCGGTGAAACTCGTCGCCCTGGCGATGGCCCAGGCCGCCGAGCACAGTACCGGGCGGGGCTCACGCTTGACGGTGGCCGCGCTCATGGCCCGCACCGGTCTCGGTGAGTCCACCGTGCAGCGGGCCCGCACCGCTTTGCGGCTGCTCGGGGTGGCCACCGAGGTCTTCCGGGGCCGGTTGCGGACCTATACCGAGCGGATGGCGTCCTGGCGGGTGGGGGACCGGGCCCGGGGGTGGGCCTCGGTGTGGGCGCTGCACCCCCCCACCCCTGTGGATAGAACGCGCATCGTTTGTGCTGGTCAGACCTTGATGGCACCCCATCCCCGTAGGGGTCTCTTTTCCCTAGAAAGTTGCTCTTCAAAAATGGTTACTACAGGCAAAACTGTGGAAAGCAGAGCCGCTTCGCGGCGCTCCACGACGACAAGGCGCCGAAAACTGTCGCTGCCCGACCCCCGGGGGGCGGTGCTGGCCTCCCGATGGCTGCGGGACGGACGAACCCCGGGGTGGGCGCGGAAACACACCCCCACCGGGTGGGCGCGGGTGCTGGCGGAACCGGCCCGGTTTGGGTGGAACGCCGAGGACCTCAACGCGATCATCACCGACTGGGCCACCGACACCGGGCAGGTACCGGAACCCACCACCCCGGTCGCGTTCCTACGGTGGCTGCTGCAGCGCCACGACCTGGCGTTCTCACCCACCCTCCTCGAACACGCACGGCGTGATCAGGAACGCGCCGCCGCCCAGAAGCGGCGCGAAGCCGCTGCACAGGAGTTAGTGCGCTCCGCGGAGGCGCGGGCCATGGCCCGCACCGACCTCACGGGGCCGGGCCACCGGCTGGCCCGTGAGGTCCTGGACCAGGCGAGCAGGGCTGCGGCGGCACGCAAGGCCGCCGCGATCCGGGCCGAGCACGCGGCGCGGGCCGGCGCCGTGGACCGTGCCCGGGGCAGGCGGTGACCCGCCTACTCGAGGGCGCACCCGCAGGGTCACCATCCGCTGGGCGGTGATCGCATCGCGCAGGTACAGCCGGACATCCAGTTCCACGACAACCCACCCGCCGGCTGTGGCGGGCAACCGCACCTGTCCGTTGACGCTGAGCCCCGGCGGGAAGATCCGCCGCCAGCCCGGCATGTCACCGGCCTGACGGTCCGGTCAGCGAACAAGGGCGGCGGGAGCCCGGTGCGACCCGCTTCCCGATCACACCGAACGACTACCCGCCGACATGGTGTAACACTATTATTCGAGCATGTGTTCGAGGACGGTTGGGCGGTGGGACGAGTCGTTCCCGCGCACCCCGTCCTACCGGGAGGTCACCCCGGCGCAGCCGGTGAGCATCAACCTCGACCAGGCCCTGGCCCGGGACAATCCACCATTGCGCACCACGAACCCGCTCCGCGTGAGCGCGGGGGGTCTGCGCCTCAGCGGCTACTGCCCGGGCCGGTTGCACGCCTGGGTCAGGCTCACGACCGGCACCTGGATGGGGGAATGCGCGTTCACCGTGCACAGCGGCAACCACCGGGCAGCACTGGAGCTGCGGCAATGGCTGCCCGCCAGCGCCATCACCCCACAACGGCCCTGACCGAGGTTGATGCTGGGGCCCCACGCCGTCCGCGCTGAGGCCTTTGTGGGAGCAGGTGTGGCGGGGGGCCAGAGGCGTGCCTGCTTGCGCAGGGGTGGGGTCCTTGACGTGCGCGGCGCCGCGGCTGCACCAGCGCGGGAAAGCCCGGCCAGGCCGGTCGGGGGAGGTTGCTGGGTGGCGCCCTCCCGGGCGCGGCGGGGGTCGGGCACAAGAGGAGGTCGCCGTGCGTTGAGTCCCTACACCGCTGCACGGCACACCTGCCCCGCACACCGACGACCGCCACGACTGGCACGAAGGGAACATCCACGATGGCACCAACCGACTACGACGCACCGCGACGCACCGAATCCGACGATGTCGCCGAGGACTCCTTGGATGAGCTCAAAGAGCGGCGCAACGACGCCGCGGCCGCCGTCATCGACGTCGAGGAGACCGACACCGCCGAGTCCTTCGAGCTACCCGGTGCGGACCTGTCCGGGGAGGAGCTCTCGGTGCGGGTCGTGCCGAAACAAGCCGACGAGTTCACCTGCTCGACCTGTTTCCTCGTCCACCACCGTCACCGCTACGCCGGTGAACGCGCAGGCCTGCCGATCTGCCGCGACTGCGCGGCATAACCGCACTTCGCCCTCACTGGCCGCGAGCGCGGCGGGCGTTCGCCACTTTCCGGAACTGGAGTGGGCTTCTACCCGGGTCATCGGCCATGATGGGCCGCACATCGATGATGGGTGATGAGCACGGCAGGGGATGCAGCGATGGGCACAGGGGATGAGGAACCACGACTCGACCTGGTCTCCGCGATCGGCTCCCAGGATTCCTACCTCGCGGTGGTGAGCACCCTGCGCTCCGACGGGTCCCCCCATTCCTCGCTGGTCAACGCCGCGGTGGTGGCGCACCCGGTGACCGGGGCGCAGGTGGGTGCATTCGTCACTTATGGGCCGGTGAAGCTCGCTCACTTGCGGCGCCGGCCCGCGCTGACCCTCACCTGGCGCTCCGGATGGTCCTGGGTCAGCCTCGATGGCACCGCCCAACTCGCCGGCCCCCACGATCGGCTGCCCGGTTTCGACCCCGACCACCTCCCGGGTCTGCTCCGGGCCATCTTCACCGCCGCGGGCGGACAGCACCCCGACTGGGACACCTACGACCGCATCATGGCCGAACAGAGCCGTGTCGCCGTCCTGATCAACCCGACCCGGGTCTACACCAACGCCTCCTAGAAACGTCCGGCCTGTGCCCCGGCGCAGTCCGCCGCCCGTGCGGCGGCGGGTCAGCCCGGCCGGGTCGCGGCGAGAGCCGCCATCCTCGACCGTCCTCGCGCACCATGACCGACGGTCCTCGCGTGCATCGAGCTAAGTGGCCCAGGCAGCGGTGTGGACTGAGCTGCTGGCACAGCACAACCAAACCAGCTCCCCCGCAACGTAATTCAAGCGCCGGTAAGCTGCCTTCGGTTGTTGTGGCTCCACGCTGAGCTGGGTACCGGCGGTGGGGTGCACCGTGACCAGCGGTGTGGTGGGGGCACCCGCCGAGGACGCCACCACCCGCCCCGCCGTGTTCAGCACCTGGATCACGGTGGTGCGCCCGTCGGTGGCCAACACGGTCGGGTCGATCTCGGGCAAGGGGTCACTGAGCAGGTGCAGGGCGATCTGGGCGGCCCGGGCGGAAGCGGCATCATCGGCGGAGGACTGCAACGAAGACTGCAACAGCCACAACAACGCGCCCGCCGCCAGTGTCAGCGTCGCGGCCAAGACCAGGACCGCCGCTTCGGTGACCGGCGCACGCCCATAGTGGTGATTTTGCCTCCCCGGGTGCCCGCCACGGTGAGCCGGTGAACAACTGTGCCCGGCCCACCGTGGCTCCTGTCAGCCCGCGGTGTCAGTTACCCGCTTCGGGGGCACCTGCGGGCCCGTCTTCCACCTCGGCTCCACCCTGATCACCGCTCTGCGCACCCTGCTGGGCGCTGTCGGCACCCGCCGCACCGGGTGCTTCAGGGGTGTCCCCGGGGGTGAGGGTGTCCACCGCGGAGGAACTGGGTGGGGGAGCAGTGTTCGTGGTGGCCGCGTTCGCCACCCCGGCGCCGATGCCGCCCATCGCCAACACACCGAACGCGGCGGCGGCAAGCCTTCTGTTGAGAGCCATGGTGAATCCTTTCCTTCCAAGACCAACCGCTGTGGCCGGCCTGCCACGAACACTGACCCCACCCACCTGTACAAACGCTGAAAGAACCTGACAAGCAGATAAGCGGCTGCACTCCCTGGCGCTGCTGTCCGTAAGGGACGAAAACTGCGAGGGATCAGGGTGAACACCGGGGTGTGGCTCGGGGTGTTAACGCCGGGCCAAAGTTGACCCCCTATTGCCTCGAACTCGCCCGGCACCACTGTCAGTATTCAGTCGGCATCGACACGGGGAGTGCACCTTTACCGTGCACTCCGGTAATCGCCGGAGCAGCCTTGTACTGCGGCAGTGGGTCCCGCCAGTGCAGTGCGGCCACCGTAGGGCAGGGGCCGGTGGCAGGCCTTGCCGCTGTTGGTAGCGGTGATGGTGCGTGGATCCCCTGGTGGCGCAGGTGGCGACTGAGGTGGGGTGGTGGCTCAGGTGGGGATGCTGATTTGGGCGCGGGCGATGTGTACGCAGATCGGGGCGATCATGTCGTGGCGGAGCCGGTTGTGTTCGGGGTCGGTGTCATAGGCCCGGTAGAACTCGGTGTCGACCCAGTCGTTGGTGATGACGAAGTCCCACCCGCCCTCGCGTAGGCCCAGGTCTCGTCCGGTGTGCATGCTCAGTTGGCCGGGGAAGCCCAGGGCGGTGAGCGCGGCGAGTGCCTCGTCGAGTTGAGCGGAGTCCGCGGCGGCCTGGACGGGGTCAGCGGCGGTACGCAGCTGCCCGAGCACCACGTTGCGAATCAACTCGGCACCCGCATTCGCGTGACCAGCATGGGGTGATAGTTCCACGCGGCCGGGAGGGGTGCCCGTCAAGGCGCTCAATGGGCCGACGCGTGCCCTGGCGTGCGGGTTGGGGCGGCGTGCCGGCGGGGTCGTGGCGAAGTGCTGTGCCGGGCGGGTGGTGTCTGGCCGGGATCGTTCGCAGCGGGCCAGTGCTTGTTCGCGGAGGGTGCGGTGGGTGGTGTGGGTGGCGGCCAGGGCGGCGTCGGGGGCGTCTTCCAGGGCCAGCAGGG
>JAABUI010001286.1_pt1 | contig 14938 bp, 15 predicted proteins | sample 5559111 | NCBI WGS metagenome assembly JAABUI01 (sample SAMN10711870, study PRJNA513365) | rock metagenome | isolation source: Antarctica rocks | place: Antarctica: Victoria Land, Buttleship Promontory
TATTCTCTTCATGAGTAGCTAGCTGTTTGATTCTTCAACAAACCAAACAATCATCAAAATCTCTCAATAACAACGCCATAGAAATATGGCGCCATGCAGTAGTTCCTCCTTACACCAGGTCGCAAGTATTGGCGTGTTGGGCATAGGCGGAGTAGCCCACTGTACATGCCTTTGGTCCTCATAAATTCAATAATCTCTTGCGGCAATGGCGATATCCCGAGCGTCAAGTGCCTTTATATGGCTTTTGTCGTTTCTGTCTTAAATCATATTCCGCCTGGAGGTTGGCGGAGGCAAAACGACGTCTTTGTGAGTGGATGGGTGCGACGAATGCCACTCCGATGAGAGCAAAGTCCATTGTTGGTGCTTAGAAACAGAGGACTTCGATTCAAGGTAGCCAGACTTTGTTTCAAAAGGTTTTAATAATGTTTCCGTCCCGAGTCCGATTCAACGTGCGACGTTGACTTTGGGGAGCGTTATTTTAATCTCGTTTGTCGACTGCCTCGAAAGTATCAGGGGGTGGATCCCAAGGCCACCATGAATATTGGTAGGATGGCCGCACATCGGCTAAGGATACGTAATGGTCTGGGGGGGGGGGCTAGAGCAAACGGTCCAAGGCGCAGGCGCGATCGCTAGATAATTGCAAGCACTAAATCAGTATATTCGCTTCCATAGCGATTGATAATTCAATAAGATTACAATTGCCATGTCAATCATTGAGTCCGGATTCATTCAGCCATCCAATCCCATCATACATTAAAATGGAGGTAGTCTTCCGATAAGCATAGAAACCCCCAATTCCCCTGAACGCCAGCGTTTCGTAATCCGCCACTTATGTGAATTTACCTTTGAAACTGTAGTTGATCCTCTCATAGAGAAAGATAGCATCTGCATAAGCGCATCTAAGCTGACTCAAGCCTTGAGAGCCAAGAGCACTCTTTCTCATATTCCAGAAGACTCCCGCCCTTTCATCAAGGGCACAAAGAATTTCAATCCGAACCTAGGCACACCAAATATTTTGCCGTATGCGGTGATCGTTTTGTTTAGATTACGCTTCCGGACGAACGACAAACGATTCGCGCAACTTTATAGGATAAGGGAACTGAGTCGCTCTTAAAGCCTCCCCAATGCTACGATTACAGAAAGGACGCTTGTGGGACCTGTTGAAGTTTCCTCGTGTTAATCTAAAATCTACTTTAAACATCATGGTGACAACACGCAAACAAACCGCTGACGCTACAGCTGCAGCCAATCATAGTGCGCCCACAACTACAATCGTCCCAGCATCTTCAGCACAATCACCGCCACCAGCAACGAAGACGTCGCCGAAGAAGAAGCCAACCCCAAGGACAACAGTAGCTCCGAATAAAGAAGCCACTCCAAAGAAGAAAGCAGTGGAACAGAATAGAACGACCCCGAAGAAGGAGAAAATGCCTTTGAAGAGGAAGATCGAAGACGTCATAGAGGTGCCGAGTGAGACGTTTGACACGGAAAGCCCAGAAGGACTTGCATCTAGGGAAGTAGAGCCACCCAAGAAGAGAACAAGAAAACCACCCGCAAAGAAGGCAGCTACCACGGCGACGTCTGGTGAAGCAGAGCCAACCAAAAAGAAGGCCAAAAAAGCAGCCGCTAGGAAGGTATCTTCCACAACGATCACTGTCGAGGAAGTCACCACAAAGCAAATAACTATTAACGATACTGTCGATGATGTCCCAAGCATTAAAGATCCTCCCACGCGCACTTCTCCCACAGGAGATACTACCGAAGAGGACTTGACCCCAATTGAAGTGCGGACTAAGAGAGTAAAAGCAAAGAAATCGGTGACCGTAGTAGCCACTCCGGTACCGAGTGCAAAAGTCATAAATACTAGGTCCACCAGGCGTACAAAGAGGATCTCTAGTCCAAAAATCATAGGCTACGGTCTCGACCTCGAGATGAGGACTCAACCTGAACGTGCTACCAATAGAGAGATCAGTGAGGATTTTAGACAAATCGCGGCGAGCGATAAGCCTGGAGGAGATTTCACTCAGGGAAATGACAGGACTTTCATCGGGGTGGAGGATGATGTCGAGGTTGAAAGAATGCCGAAAGCATCCGCGAAGAGCAAAGGCAAAAAGCCGGCCAAGGGGCGTAAACTCCCGTCTAGCAAGGCAAAGGAGAGCGTCGAGAGCACTAAGACGGCGGGTACAAAGGTAGCCAGAGGTACCAAGAGGAAGGCGGACACGTTAGATAACTCTGAGTCGGTGACTCGAGGTCCGAGCAAGAAAGTAGCTAAGGGTGATAAAAAGCCATCAACAGTAGCGAAGAAAACGGTTAAGAGCTTAAAAGTGGCTGGGGAACAGGCAGTCGGAAATTTCGAAGAGGATGCCCATCCGTCGGAAGATGTTCAGTCAAGTAGCCCCCAAGGCGGCAGGAAGGCAGCAGGTACGAGGCGCAAGGTACCATCCATAAAGGCGAAAGAAATCATAGAAGATTTGGAACCCGCAGGCAAGCAGGCAGCCAAAGGAAAAAAGGGGAAGGCCAACGCATCAGTTGAATCAGAGCAGATCCCCACAGCCTCCGCAGATGCGCTCAAGCCGGCTGCTAAAGGAAAAGGAAAAGGGAAAGGTCAAAAGAGAGGACCTCCAAGCGAGCCAGATGAGGAACCGAAAGAAGTGGGCAAGAAGGCTCCGAAGCGAGCAAAGAAGAAGTGAGCTTGAAAAGCAATAAGAGTAAAAACATCACCTCAAGAACGCAGCAAAAGATGTCCGAATCTGCTACTTCCTCTCTTTCGAGCTAAGTTGACTGTGGTAATGACGGAAGAGGAGCATTGAGGGAACGATCTATGCGGACAAGCTCTAAGAGATATGTCTACCATCCAAAATCTCGGGCCAAAATCTTTATACGAACTGTCCGTTCTGTCAACCGTGGTGTGGGTACAGGGGAAATTGTTTTTCAATCAATGTATGCGGGCGTTTTTTGGAGGCGTTCTCTTTCTAGGGACGTTCGCACTTCTTGTTGGGGAGTAGAGCTTTGCATTGAATGATTAGATACGCCTTAGGAGTGCGGCGGTCATCCGATGGAGATGGAGGGCAGGCGTCATTGAAATCGGCAGGCATGAAAGTTTCCATGTGGTGATAGATTTTTCGAAGTTGCAATGCTGTCCCACATCGATTTGCGTCAGCGTCTGCTGAAAATATCCGAGCTGTTTGCGGATTTGCATTCCCGACTTTGCGGTGGCTTTCGGGCGATAGACAAAGGGAGAGTCAGTAGCATGAGACACTACTCGCGTAATGATCATTTTTCATTATGCGATAGACCAACTTCTCTTCTCTGTTCAATCCAAGGCTAGAGGTAATAGCATTGCGATCATGTCCTTCCCAAATCGCTGCGATATCACGGATGCTAGCGCGAACAACTCATGCAGTACTCTCTACTTCTCCAAAGACAAACGATGATCTACCCTCCCTCCTCTCAATCCCCTCCCGACCAAATCTGATCAGGCTCGCCATGAATCTCTCCGATTGTAAGCACCCCATCTTTAAGACTTCGTAGATAGAATTCTGTTGGAAGAAACTCGACATGCACTTTCATACTACCATCATACTCGCACTGGATTAGCTCGTCTTCTGTTCCTTCCTTAACGGTCCACTTTTCAGATTCCTCGGAGACTGCATCTACTGCGATCACGTAGCCTGGGTGATCTTCGCTGTGATTGATGATGGACTCCATCGAAGCCTCGTCGACCATCAAGCAGGCTTCTTCGCAAACCTCATCGTCTCGACTTGGCGGCGAGTCGTCGATATCGGATTCTTCTTCCTCTCCGCTGTCCTTGGACCGAGGCTTGTACTTTGGGTTGAAAAGTTTGCCTCTCGGTTTAGCTTTCTCAAACAGTGATTTTGTGAGCATGGGCTTACAGTCGAATCTGCTGTGATGTAAGATTTTCCAGGGTGGCTTTGTCTTCAACGTATTTCAGTGTAAAGCCTAGGGGATCCGCGCCCTCCGACCGAATTGATTCACTTTCGCCGTCAATGATATCTTCAAGCCGGGTTTTGAAAGGCGCCCATCTGTCATCGTTGTCGTAGACTGTACGATAAACCACAAAGCCCCAAGGATTGGGTTCATTCGGGTTGGAAGAGTTCTCCACGCGAGACTGCAGGGAGTGACCATCATTGGCTTCGTCATGCTCAACTTCGCTCTCTGAGTCGGGCGAGATCACTGACAAATTGTCCTGATTGGTCTTTGATTGTGGTTGTACGACATCCACAGTATGGCTGCTAGAGGTACGACGGCGACTAGAAGCGCGCTCCTCCTGCTTAGCACCCAGTGATCTTCGTCGTGATGCGGTCTTATGCGTTTCATCTGAAGTCAATATGCGACGTTTGATCTGCGTTGACAAGGAAGCTGCGAGACTGGGGATATCTTACGGTATGAATGATTCCAACTTAGTAGAAGCCCCGCCAAATGGGCACCTCATCAGCGCGCTCCATCCTTCATTTAGTCTCGCCCTCGGTAAGGAATTTAGTTTCGGGTCGAAGGAGTGTCGCCTAGCTATTCAGGATGACATCATACACAGGTGGTAGTATGGATATATGCGTAGAGTATGCATTCGTAGATTTCAAATTCGATGAAACATCATAACCTGATAATGTCAGATATCACGCTCTACTTTCTACAGGCATCCCGTTCCATCAGAATTGCCTGGCTACTCGGAGAGCTGGGCCTCGACTACAAACTCGAAACCTACGATCGTGAGAGCACGGGTCTTGCTCCTACTGGGTTCAAGGAGTCTTGTGGGACAGTACTTGGGAAGGCCCCTGTGCTCAAAGATGGGCCATTGATCCTGCAAGAAAGCGGAGCCATCACTGAGTATGTTCCCCACCCTCCCCCCCCCCAAATGGAATATCTCTTCCCATTCCTCTACTCGGTCTGATCGCATGGCCCAGATATCTCTGCGAGAATTATGACCGGACCCACCGCCTTCTCCCAGTCGATCAGCCCCAAAGGATTAAGGTCCGCGAGTGGATACATGCTGCCGAGGGTACCTTCATGGTTCATTGCCTCCCAACGCTGTACAATCGAAGAATCGATACCACTGCTGCTGAGAAGCTTGCACCTCATCTAGCGCAAAATGTGGCCAAAGATCTCGACTGGCTGGAGGGTGAGTTGGAGCGAGGAGACAGTAAGTGCCTGGTCGGCGATCAAGTCACCGCCGCAGATACCATGATGGCCTTCTCAATTCAATTCATCTTTCGGAAGAGTCTGGGGCCAGAAAACAGGAGGTGGGAGCGTATCGAGGCGTGGCTGAAGAGCCTAGAGGACCAAGAATCGTATCGCCGAGCTGTTGCAAGGACAGGGCACACGTTGTAGCCTCCTTGTCTCAGAGGAGTGGGCCTTCGCAAAGCTTCTGTACAAATCCGGACAGAGCCCATACCTCAATCCTCCTCGTTCTCATACATTCTGCTTCGCGCACCCTTCAGCCGATTGCGCCAACTGTCCACTGCCATCGTGTATGACAAATCCCGCCTCTTTTTCTTCCATGAACTTAGAATCCATCGCTTTTCGCGGCATGCTGCGGATGCTTCTTGTCTGGCTCTTGTAGCCTGTTAATCCTGTGTACTGGTTCGTTGCCCGCCGAAGCCGAGAAACTCGTGTGAGGGTCATGTCTGTGGAACTTCGCCAAAACACCAGAGACGTGTCAGTATGTATCTGGACCGAGATCACTCACTTCATGGAACTTGACGCTTGCCATCCGGGAGCGCCTCCCGATGGAACTAGCGGCTTGGCAAATTTTGGTCACCTTGTTTTTCCATGAGGCATGCATGATGAAGGGACAACAAACGCTGTAGCTCTATGATCTTGGCACCCCTCCTTCAAGGTGAGGTTCCTACATCACAACATCAATTAATCGAGCTTACCGGCCCCAAGCAGAACTTGCGTGTCGTGGGACTAGTGCAAAGCATAGCTCACGGCATCTAGCTTACTGTCTTAAGGCTCACCGCAAAACCCGTCGCAGTTTCCCCGTCTTTCTAGCATCACACTCTTGAGGGTCTTTTTCCAGCACCTGTTGGGAAGACTCTTTCCCATAGCCGGTATCCTGTAGTTGCGGTTCAACGACATGGTTCCCAGATTCCTTGCTGGTTCCTATGAAAGGTACAAGCAAGACACTGCTTTGTTCACAACATGGCTAGCTCAGACAGCTGCAACCTGCGGCTACAAGCCAACAGAGATCCATCGCCAAGACGTCACATCTGAGTCTGCGAAGCCCGGATCTAACAACCTGTCGGGGTCCAATGGGCCTCGCTTGAAGGGCAAGGATAGGAAAGCGGCCAAAGATGCTGCAGCGAAAGAAAACAAGGCCAAACCGTCCATGGGAGATGCGAAGGCTGAAGCCGTGACCACTGTGAAGTATACCGTAACAACCAGAGAACTTCTAGATCAGGCAAAAGCGGTTGCAGAGTCCGCTGTCAAACCACGCATTACGATGCCATTCAGCCTTCGAAAAGTGGTGGAAAAAGCAATTGGAGCTCGTCAGCGATGCACTGAGTGGTTTCAAAAGTCAAAGATTCAAAACAAACATTCTGATCAGCAGCATATGCATTTCGTTAAGGTCTTGGAAGACTCGCTGAGTGTATTAGGACCCTGTATCGAAGATGAGGACTCTTCTCAGCAGTCCAAGAAACTGCCAAAAGATCGAGAGAATAATGTCTCCACAAATTTGGCTGACATCACAAATCGATTCGAAAGGCTCGTAGTTGAAGACACCCTTGATGTTGACGATGTTCAAGTTTCAGAGGTTATAGCCTCAATCAACACTGCGAGGAAGACGCCATCCTCAAAAGGGAAGTCTGTCATCGAGTCTTTCGAGCTTGAGGACGAATCAAAGGAGGACGATGACCTGGCATTTCGAATATTTTGTACGCTCACCCCTGCAGAATGGTAAATGCTTCGCTGATAGTCCATAGGCTTTTTCGAAGACCTGCATCGTATTCAAGAACACATCGGGGGTCTGTGGAAGGGCTACAAAGCCGGCGAAATTGATCTCCACACAGCTGCAGTCATCACAAACTCGGCATTTGGTCTTGTCCGCCGGTCTGAAGATGAGATTCTTTCTATAGCGCCGAAGGTGTTTAACAAAAAGCGGTCCTGGGATACAATTGCTATCATCATCTTCTACGCAGACGCGTTCGAGAAGGGCGTTTGTCCCGAGGCGAGACTACGAACTAACGAAAGCCTGCGCATCACACCCTTCGACAATTTTATCTACCTCTCGACTGCAAGGATCTTGATGAAGTTCACGTACTTGAGTAAGGCGCCTGCTGATTTCAGAAACAATTATCCCGTCCCATGTTTTCCCTTGAGAGCGGGTTACGTGTCTCGACCTGAACTTTTGGAGAGCCCTGAAATGAAGAAAAAGGAAGAGGAGGATCTCATATTGTCTCAGTTCGTAATTGACAAAAGCCTATCGAGCATGTTCCGAAAGAAAAGCATCGAATTCGACTCGGGATCTGTACCTCCATTAGAGGACGAGTTCAACAAAGGTCTTGACAAACTCCTCAACGAAGGCGTGCTCAGTGTCTCAACAGTCTTCGCCGCCCAAATTTACCTTGACCTTCAAAATATCATGGGTGAGAATGGTAGTAAGGCCCTTGATGACCTTCAGACATCTACGAAGGAGATCGACAAGATTATGAATTTGAAAGCTGTCAATAACGCTTGGGATGTTGGTGGCTCGGGCGAACGCTGGCACTCAAATGACATAGAGATCGTACTGCGAATTAAATCAACATCCCTGCACTGGGTACTGGAAAACCAATTTACAAGATTCAAGGAACTCATGCTTCATCAAAACCCACAAGATGACGACGTGACAATTCCTTTGGCCCCGGCCGGCAAACCCTCGGAACCCTCACGGTCTCCTGACAAGAAAGGAGGGATTAAAAGCATAGCAACGTCAACAGCAAGACCCAAGCCACCCAAAGACCCCAAATTTTCTAACGTGGTAAGTCATCAATGTTTGACTCATCTATACTTCGCTCGAAGCTTCTTGGTCTCTTTTTCGGCAAACACAGTTTCGGGGACATTGTCTACCCATCATGAGGCTCGTTACAAGAATACTCTTCTTTACCAATGCCGGAAACTTTTGCTGACTGCTGAATATCCAGTCGACATTCGTACACGAAATCCCGGAAGAAATCAGCCATCTTGGCCTTGAAGATATGAATCCTGCACTCGAGAAGCACCTCAGAAAGACGCTCGTTGAATCAGGCCAACTACCCGATAATAAGCCGGTCAGCGCGGAACACGAGGAGAACGCACGAAAACTGAACATACGACCAATCAAGGCCTCGAAAGATTGCTCTCTCTATACAAAAAGCAATCCTGTATCCTGTGGGCTTCTATCCTTCAATCTTCTCACAGACTTCGAAGCTGCCGGCCTAGCACTTTGCAATTGGCAAAAGAGAATCTGGCCAACGGCACATCTGTATAATGCATTGAGGCAGACTTCAAAACTTGACAGGCGGTGGCGAGAGATGGAAGGCTTCATTGGTCTACATATGGATGACCTGTTTGCGGGGCAGCTCCCTCTATCGGGAATTGAATTTTATCCTCGCTTTGCTTTGAGTCTCGGGGTGTCGCCTGTTATGTTTGCGAGAAACCCAAGACGAAGGACCGACAACACTCTAGTAATGCGACCTGGAGTTATTGGCACGAAAGTCAAAATCACCACAAGTACACAGATCTTCCGCCAATACTTCGAGGGGAAGGCAAGTCTAGAGACCTGTCTGATCCAGCTAGAGACTCTCATGAGGGACCCGGGGCGCCAAGGGACTCGGAGAGAGCGCGAAGCTGCTAAACGACCGTTGACGAACCTTCAATTTCTTGGCTTACTGAGAAATCACTTTTCATATCTGATTCCTCGATTACAATTTGATTACATCACATTGACAAAACAATGTGCGAAAATTTTGAAAGACGTGCGCACTAGAATTGGACTCGAGCTCAACATCCAGTATCCACGCCAAGACACTGGGGATAGTGCCGACCAAACCTTTCCACTAATGGTAATGAATGTATTGCAAGATACGAAAGAATTGGCAACAAGCTACCGTAACTCGGCCCGGGGAGGGGGACACGCCCTAATTGGCCCACAGCTCGATATCGCTGGCGAGGTCATACAGAACTCTATCAAGACTTCGAACCCCTCGGACCTCATTAAAAACTTCAATGAATTACCCAGAAACCCTCGCGCCCCCTCAGGTATGGTCCCGAACCACTGGAACATCAGCATCCGCCATGTTTGCCTCAACCCACCTGGTGATCTGGTGTTCTTCGTTCAGCCAGATTCCCACTACGTGCACACGGAAGGTCCTATCCAGACCGTTGAAGGACAGATCCCGGGCCACAAGTTAAATCCCAAAAGTTTGGTCACACTGCAGGTTATTTCTCGGCTAATCATGACAGCTTTCGTTCAAGGCATGGGTTCCCATGCAGGTGCTCAAGCTCCTTGGTCATGGTCGACAAATGACGAGAACTTCGCAAGGCGTATCACTAAGGTCATGAAGGACTTAGGTATCACGCAGGAGAAATTATTGACTATGAGGGTGGCTGATCCAAAGGAGATTGCGAGCGTGGATGAGGATTGGAAGCGAATGATTGATACAATGGAGGCACAGATGTCTAGTCCAAGATAAACGGCGTAGACTGAAAAGATGCGCCCTGCCTAGAGATCGCAGAAGGGCACCCAGGGACCACAGGAATAGAAAGGGGGTTTTAGGGACAAGGCATGGCCTAAGCCCATGCCCCCCTTTTATCGAAATGCGACAAACAGGCCCAGAGAAACATCCAATTCAATGCTTGTCTGCTCTTTCCGCCCAATATACTTCTTTACCCTATCTTAAAAATACAGGTCCCCTTCTTTCCTACAGCTCTTGACCTTGTACACGTCCGCGTTATTCTACACCGCATTGAGGGCCAGAGCCGGCCTAAAGCTCATCCGGAAGCTCGCTACGAGCCCTACTAGCTGCCGACATCCAGGGGATGTTGAATGAAGATGCTATGCCCCGAAGTCCTTTTGAACATACTGACCTTATGATTGGGGCAATGTGCTTGAGATTTAGGATGTCACGACTTAAGATCTTTCATTTGAATAACGAATGATACACTTAGAACCATTCTTGATGCCTTTAGCCTCACCCTAGAGTCATCAGCATTGGAGAAGTAAGTAAGCGCCTCCATGTTGATTCGAGGGTTGAACTCGCAAAGGATCTTTCGGTGCTGTTAAAGAGTTATACGGCTAGAAAAATCTCGAAATCAGACTGGGCCGAAGCATTTCAGCCCCGGTAAGAAGGATTGGACCTCATGGCATGGTACCTAAGTAACGCTTGCTACAGCCTGGAAGGTTAGAGAGATTTGATGGTCCCATTGAACAAGCTTTCACAACTCAAGAGGAGCCTCAAGATTGACGCTGTGGCTCGCGCTTCTAATATACTTGGCATGTAAGTGAGATCTGGTAAGAGATTGACAAATGGTAACACCATTCAAGTGATTTCTTGACAGGAATTGGGGTTGCTCGGGAGCTGGGTTTACTATGTCCTAGTTCTAAGGGGTGCAATTTGACTACTTACACTTGGCTATGGCGTTAGTGAGTTGCTGTTATGCAGGATACTATGCTGAATGCTCACCGCGTACGCGTGTGTACCTTGAACTTTGGGAAGGGGGGAGGCGATAGGAAAAGGGCGGGTAACGAGTCTGGTCCAGATAATGTATCAACTGGCAACTAAATTTCGTATACGGAATCTTGAAAGTCGTGCTACTATTCATCCAAGATACTAAGTATAGTGGGGTGGCGGTTGCATAAAGATTCGATTCAATTCTAACTGACTCCTAGTCGCGCATCTCCTCCATAGAGCCTCGCTCTAGAGAATAAAGACACGACACGCTAGATTGTCTATCTGGCTGAAATGAGTCTCTGGCTCACGAACTCCATTACTCGAAGCCGGTTAAGGGACCCTCTGCGGACGCACTCCCTGAGTGATTTTGTACCCACTCTCTGGACGCCACGGAATTCCGAACATCACCAAGCAGCCTCTCGTAAGCTAGTCTCATCTTTCGGTGGCAGTCAGCAAGCCAGAGAAAGTGATCCTCGCCCGGTGCGGGGAAATCGCCGTCCAATGGATCTTCCTGGAGATGCTGACACAGCACGTGGTAAGACTCGGGATATTCATCCTCCTCAGCCCAGTGAACAGTCGAGTGGCGGTCTTTGATCTCATCAGAGAAACGAGCCACGGTGCAAAGATCGAGGATCCTTCTCACGACTACTCCATGGCCACATAGCCAATCTTCGGCGTGGTTGATGACATCCAGCGATTCGATCAATTCTTCACACAAGGTTCTCCAAAGCTCTTCCGCGCGCTTGACCCACTCCTTGTCGCTGTCTACCAAGAGCTCAGCGGTCCCCAGGGAACAGCGAAGAGTGAATCCAATGAGAGCGTCGAGCCAATATCTGTCCTCTTCTAAGGCCGCCATACTTCCGTCGTTGCTTGGCTTACCATGCACCCGTCGCCGACAGACTGGACAGGTATCATAATTACTATCAATCTGAGAAAGCCACTGGACAATGCACGACATCCCAAAAACATGACCACATGGGAGTTTTACAGGAATTTCCGGTGTTTCACCCGCAAGAAATGAGTTGTGACAGATGCTACACGAGGCTTCGTCGCCAAGCTCAGTCGCTGTGGGAATAGTGAACTTTTCCAGCAGTTTTTTGCGTGACGCGATCTGTCGGGAGAGAGAGGCGGTGGCGGCCATGTCGGGATAAAATAAGCTGGAGTCTTGTTTCTAGAGGCGAGTGGGTGGAGACTGTGCTAGACTGTAAGTTTGGTGAATGCTCAGGTAAGTGAGTTGAGTAAATCTTGATGATGAGGAAAACATCAGGACCCATGTGAAAGGGCACAGCTCCTTGGTTCTTTTCTTTTATTGTGGCTCTTTGTCTTATCACTAAACCACTATTCCATCGGCTCACAATACACCTGTTTGTTCAATCGTATTACGTCGCGGCTAGTCACCGATGCAATGAGCAGCCAGTGCTTTCTTTCTATCACTACTTGGGAGAGACGACATCGCTAGCTGCAAGTAACAAGTCCGCCCTATCGTCCCAGTAGGATTGCGCACTACGTCAATGCGCTTATCCAGGCTTTGGTTCGTGCGTTCGCGATCTTTCACTCATTCTGCGTAGTGGCTGCGGCATATGAATAAGTAAGGTCGTTCATGTATTTCGTTGACTTCGGTACTACTAGTATCACCCAGAATCTTGGAAGTCCATCCTTACAGATCAATATAGTCATCAGTACCAGAGACGAGAGAATCAAGTCATTTTGTACTTGTGGAGAGCCACCAAGCATGAAGGCAGTTTCTTCGTGGCATGGGAGGCCGCCGTAGAGGTTAGTCTAGAGCTACCCTCATTGCCAGAACAGCACTTCGGGAAGGTGCTCATCTATGTTTTACAGCCCAACGACTCTTAGTCCTCGTTCGTAGAGTGTGTACGGTAGGCTGGGGAATTCTTATGAGGGCGATGCTAATGAGGGCTTGCCAGCGCGCCAGCTGGAGGGGTCGCCCCGCCACCTCGGCCCGGGCCTTCCTGTGGGGGCTTGGCAAAGGAGGACCCTAAGGTTCGTCCTGTCATACCTACCATATCATCGCTGTCCATCCTGTTTTCCATCCGGGACTATGAATCTAGGCTGCTGTTTCCACCAGGCAAGTCAGATATAACTAATGGAAGGGTCTCACGCTAAGCTTCACAAAATCTATTCTCAATCACTTTGACCGAGGACTGCCTGAAGTGCACACCTGGAGTACCTTGATTGCGAAGTACTCGTACTAGCTTTTATCTCAGGCTGGAAGAGCAGTACTAGATGACTAGACGATGGGGTGACATTTCCTTTCTCAAAAAGCTAGTGAAATACTCAACGGCTTGTCCACCAAGTTCGACGAGACTTCCGAGGTTCTGTATTCCTCAGGCACGAGAGTGACAACCTCAGACAATCTGCCTGCTATCGCTGGGCTCGTAACCTAAATTCACAGCATCCTCGGGCAGTGACTGAGAGCGTGCTATACTGTGCGCGCTTCTTGGGCTCGTGGCTCTTTTCTCGGTTTTATCTTGAAGTGGAACCATTCCAATGTAAGAGGAGGTGGGCAGCTTCTCCTGCGATGAGCTGTCGGTCTGATTGCTGGCGTACGGGTTAGCCCAATTCTGGCTGCGAGCCCAACCATTGTGCATCCTCCGACTATTCTTCGATTCGCCGTCATTGTTGCTTGAGCGCATTGAGCGTAGCGAGAGAGCGCTGCGTACGCTTGCGAGCACCCTTTCTGGCTGAATTTTGTGCTTGAGCCACCACAGAGAAGGTAGATTGACTGCAATCAGGGCGAAGCCGGCCTCAAGTATCCACATGAAAGTCTGGGTGGTGTTAGCCTCAGATTTGTCCTCGACAAGATTGCCCAGCAGTTGGACTGTGATGACCAGCCGCGATATTACAGCCCCTAGAGAGACAAAGGCTGTCAGGAAGACGAATAGCACGGCGAGTCGTCGTTTAAGTGACGTTCTGAGCTGCAGGATCTTGGGTATTGGCATTATGATAACCGTTGTCTCGATCAATAAATCGGAGATACAGAAGCCTAGGATGATTTTGTTGCCCATTCCGCAATGCATCGCTCGGATCTTTGCAGGCGCAGACCAGACGCTTAAATTTGGCCCACACTGCAGTGGTGGGAGAATGATGAAGGCGGTCATCCAGAGGCTTATGACCGCGATACTGCAATATATCGTAACTTTCAAAGCCGAAGTTCGTCCCAACACGCAGAAGATACGACGGTAGAAGAGCAAGGCGCTTATGCGGGCAAAGCCCAAGCATGCAGTGGACAATATGTCGAGTGAAACGACGAGAGAGGCTTCAACGTTAAAAGCTACATGGAAGGCCTTGACTTGTTTTTCAGAGTATCCGAATTGCCCAAGGTGGACCCCGAGTAGCGCACAGGCTACCATTCCGATGAAAGTCACATAAGCTGGGATGATCAACCAGTCGTCGGCACCAAAACTCGTTTGTTGAACCTTTCGCGTATAGAACCGAAGAGCAGCGATAATGGTGGTGATGGCTACTAGGCTGCCACAGAGGGCGCGTAGCCCCTCAGCCGAGGTCGTGGTTGGCATCTCACGGTAGTGTTTCTTCTCCGTAGGTCGAAGACGCTCAAGGTGGCAACAAATCGTCGTGCGAAAGCTGGAGTGAAATGGATGACAGTGTCACATTGGAGAAAAATTTCAACGATGATGGATAGTAGATATTGGTCACACAAGATAGACGACGCCCAGTCACGTCCATTACGCTGTGACCATAGAGGTAAAGACAGACGTCAGCGGCTGATTTGCATGCACATAGAAACCCAGAAAAATGTTGCCTCATGGTGGTGGGTAAGATGAACGATTGGCTCCCTACCGTCATCAAGACATATGAAATCCTTTGCACAAATCATTGAAAGGCGGGATCCCTCCGACGCAAGGATAGGAAAATACGGGGGACCTGCCTCAACAGTAAGAGGTCCAGAGAATCGAATGGATCAATGCCGTGGAAAGCAGCATTTTTGGTTGTGTATTGACTTTGTGTGGTAGGACCAGCATCGTGGGATGTCGAAAGGATTCCAGCCCGACTTATACAACGTTCTGATTGGGTCGTGGCCGCTTAAAACAATGTCACAGTGATCATCCGATCCCCGTAACTCTCATGCAATGCAGGCGAGCATCCAATCATACATCTCGTTCGTATTCACCGCAAATTATATGCACGCATGACGTTGGCGACGTTGCAATCGCAGCGGCATATGTACTCGAAGTGGTTAAAATCCCAAGTCTAAGGATGCAGCGTGAGGGCTTGCCCTTCAATCAGGGTGCCATTACGTGAAATGAGTG
>JAABUI010001287.1_pt1 | contig 14920 bp, 21 predicted proteins | sample 5559111 | NCBI WGS metagenome assembly JAABUI01 (sample SAMN10711870, study PRJNA513365) | rock metagenome | isolation source: Antarctica rocks | place: Antarctica: Victoria Land, Buttleship Promontory
CTCCCACGTCCATACCTCTTCCACCCAAAATGTACCAGCACCTTCCATCGACCGCAGAGCCCTACGGGAGCAGGGGATGAGCCTGGAGGCGAAAGCGAGGGTGAGGGAACACGTGCGAAAGATCCAGAGTTCAGCGGTCAGCGGGGCAGCGCTAGCTGTCCGTCCAGAAGCAGCACAGCACTTCCAGCTGCCGCCTTCGGCGCTTCCAGGCACCTCGCCATCGCCCCTCGAGTCACCTCAATCGTCCTCGAATGCGCTCGACCACTCGTAAGTCATCATGAGCTTCTTATGTGCTGGGCTGAGGCTCGCAGCTTTGTCGGCTTATCTGGAGGGCAGATATTCCATGAGATGATGCTGCGACAGGACGTCAAGCATATCTTCGGTTACCCCGGTGGCGCGATTCTCCCTGTTTTCGACGCAATCTATAACTCCAAACACTTCGATTTCGTCCTTCCTCGGCATGAGCAAGGTGCTGGCCATATGGCTGAAGGCTACGCCCGCGTGTCAGGCAAACCTGGTGTCGTGCTCGTCACGTCTGGACCTGGCGCAACCAATGTCATCACACCCATGCAGGACGCGCTGAGCGATGGTGTACCGATGGTCGTCTTCTGCGGACAGGTCGCCACCAACCTCATCGGCAGTGACAGCTTCCAGGAGGCGGATGTCGTCGGGATTTCAAGGAGCTGCACGAAATGGAACGTCATGGTCAAGGAGATCGCAGAGCTACCTCGAAGGATCAACGAGGCATTCAAAATCGCCACCACTGGCCGACCTGGACCTGTCCTCGTCGATCTGCCCAAAGACGTGACCGCCGCCATCCTCCGGACACCCATACCCGCCAAATCCGTCCAGACCGGCGCATCCCCATACCTCCCTTCCAGCCCCCTTAACCCCGCCACCGTCCCTTCCCGACCTCGACCTGGTGAGGCTTCGCTTATTGCAGCCGCTGCGAAGATGATCAATGGCGCAAAGCGGCCGATTATCTATGCTGGAGCGGGTGTGCTGTCTTCTCCCGACGGACCGAGGCTCCTCAAGGAGCTTAGCGACATTGCCAATATCCCCGTCACCACCACTCTTCAGGGTCTCGGCGCTTACGACGAGCGCGACCCGAAGTCCCTGCACATGCTAGGCATGCACGGCAGCGCATACGCCAACTTTGCGATCCAGGAAGCCGATGTTCTCATCGCCCTGGGTGCACGATTCGACGACCGTGTGACTGGCAAGGTCGACAGTGAGCTGGCTTGCGTATTCTCGAGTGCCGAAGACTGACCATGTCAAATTCAGCATTCGCACCTGCTGCCCGTGCAGCGGCACTCGAAGGAACCGGTGGTATCATCCATTTCGAGATCCAGGCCAAGAACGTCAACAAGATCGTCGAAGCGCAGATCCCCGTACTTGGCGATGTCGTGGCCTCCCTTGCGGAGCTCTTGCCGCAGATCGAGCAGGCCGACCGCACCGCCTGGATCCAGCGATGCAAAGCAAACAAGGAGAGATATCCGTTTGCCTTCACTGGCAGCACTGAGGGCTCGAAGCTCAAGCCTCAGGAGGTGGTTCAGGAGCTTGACCGACAGGCTGAGGTGATTGGCAGTGAGTATTGCCTGTGGCGCAGGTGAGGCGGCGCTGACTAGGCGCAGAGGACAAGATTATCATCTCGACCGGTGTAGGACAACATCAAATGTGGGCGTGCCAGCATTACCGATGGAGCGAGCCGCGTAGCTGGATCTCATCTGGTGGTCTTGGGGTGAGCACCTTGATTTAATTTAAAGCAAAAGGCGGGTTCTGACTCCAGCTAGACCATGGGTTTCGGTCTTCCCTCCGCTATCGGCGCAAAAGTCGCCGCGCCCGAGAAGATCGTTGTCGATATCGATGGCGATGCCTCGTTCTCCATGACGGCGATGGAGCTCGCCACTGCGAGTCAGTACAACATCGGTGTGAAGGTTCTCCTCATGAACAATGAATTTCAAGGCATGGTCGAACAATGGCAGGGTACGAGACGTGCTTCTTTTTCTCTGCCAGCAGCTAATCAGGCTGAATAGACCTGTTCTACGAGAACCGATATTCTCACACGCGGATGCACAACCCCGACTTCCCCAAGCTCGCCGAAGCGATGGGTGCCAAGGCGATGCGTTGCACCAAGCTTGCAGACCTCCCAGCAATGATGAAGGAGTTCCTGGAATACGACGGAACCCGCCCAATCGTGATGGAGTGCGTTGTTTCGTCGGAGCACGTGTACCCAATGGTGCCGGCTGGTAAAGCCCTGCATGAGCAGATTGTACGTGGTCGATGCCTGTGAAAGGAATGGCGCTGATCGCCCACAGCTCCACCCGAGCCTGCGGGCCAGCTCGTGAGGAGATTCGTTTGTTCTCGTTATTTTTTGTTCGTGCTCGTGATTCTTGTCACCATCAAAAGCCCCAAAGAGGCAAAATTGCATAGTAACGCTCCGGGATATACGATCCTTGTTGTGGTCAATCACGATGAATGCATGGCCATGAGAAAGCTCCTCTGCTGGTGGATCTGATGAGTGCTGGGTATCTACGTGCGAGGTATCAAGGTAATTCCCGAACTTTTTCCGCCAGCTCATACAGATCTGCAATGCAGTCCAGTATTTCAAGCTCCGACAAGACGTCTCCCAGGAGTTCGAGAGCATCGGCGACTTCTCCAGTACGGGGTCGACGGGTCTTCTTATCATCCTGTACGAAAGACAGGATCGTCCGTCCCGCACCTATGGCGCGCAATAGTGACTTCCGTTCGTCTGATGCGCGAGCGGTGGCGGTTTCGAGATTGGAAAGTGAGGATACAACAGATTTGACGAGGTCTGGCGCAGTTGATTCGGATGATATGGGTATGGCTGAGGTGGTCAGGGAAGTGGCGATGGGTGTGAAAGTCGATTGAAAAGATGCGATCAGCGATGGGGGGATCTTCCGTGTAGGGAGAAGGATGGTGCTTGTGGAAGGGGTAACCGGGAGGGACGCAATGGTGGATGGTGGGGATGCTTTGGTACCGGTCTCGTCGATCATCATTTCGCCGTCGCCATCACCGGGTCGGACCCATTCCTCGTCGAGCTCCATCTCGCCGTCATCCCCCTTATGATGCGATGTTCGAAGCTTGGCTTGAATTTGTGGGAGCTTGGACCAGACTTCCTCGGGAAGGTTCGCGCAGGACGCCTTGAGGATACGCTCGAGGGTGATGGTCCGTCCGCCGATGGTTGGGATGTCATTCGTCTCTGCCTACCCGACATTCAGTGGATAGCCTTACCGAGTGACGATGACCGACCAGTAGGGAGAGGTTCCGATCATCCGTCCACAGCGTCACGCCCTGACTCTTCGGCGCGAAGAAGAGGCAGCAATCGAGGATCCGATCGTCCGCCTTCTTTAGCTTTCAACCCAGTAGGATAAGCCTCAAGGCGAAGCAGGATACGGTAAAACCGACCTCAGTGTGGAGCCGCTCAACCCAGCGTTGACACCGAAGTACCCCATGCCCCCTCTCTCGGTGCAGGCGATTGACGGATAAGAGCCACAAGGTGGCAACGCTAGCGGAGCCTGCTACATTACGCCCATCCGACTGCGCTGCGGACTTCGCAAGGCGGTCAAGCTCTGATGTTATCAGCTGGCGCCCAGTCGCCAAAGACGCCGTTCTGACCATTGATGACGACTGATGGGATCAGCAAAAGCAGAGGTGACGGATTGAGTGTTTTGAGAAGGTCGTGAAGTGCTTGGACGACTAGGCGGTGGTTGATGAGGACGTTGGTATCGATGGTGAGATACCGTGAATGCGACTGTAGATACCGTGGTCAGTATCGGAGACAGTGACTTGAGCTGTAGACGGACTGCATACTCGGTGCCCCATGTCATCGCCTGATCAGCTTCGAATCGCATCTCACTGTCTTCGACAAGTCCAAGGCTTTCGGCTGTGAGGTTGGCTCCATTCGACCAAGTTGGGTCAAGGGAAGCATGTCGAGACATCTGTCAAGACTCCTCATCGAGCTTGAATGATACACTGGTCAGGGGCGCGCTCATACAGGGCCTTGTTAGGCGAAGAGCCAATTCGACAAAAAGATAGACATCAACAACGGAGATTTCGTGAAACTCTTTCCTCAGGTCGTCCAATTCTCTGTTGCTTTCTGTTTCATATTTCGATACATAGCTAGTCGTTTCCCAAATCACGCCATGTCGCTCTACAGTGGGATCAAGTTCGGCAATGGGCAGTCTGATCCCACCGTTGCGACATCCGCGACACCTTCATCCTCCATCTCAACTCGGGTCGATGAGCCCTCCACCTCTGCTTCACCGTCTGCCTCCCCTGCAAATATAGAATCATCAAAGCCTGCCCTTGCTAAACCCGCCGGCGAATGGTCTACTGCCCTCAAATTCGCTCCCCGTATACCCAAGGCGAAACCAATCACAGCTCCCCCTCGACCTGCAGGTTTCTCCACGACCACCTACTCCGCTGTTCCTACCGTGATTGAAGCCAAAGCCGATATTGTCCGGAGTGCAGAACCGCAGCTGAAGGTGGAAAATGAGGTCGTTCTCGGTCCGGATGGGAAGCCTTTGGCTCGGGCACCGGCTATGACGCTTGGAGCTGGTGGGGAGAAGCGGGGTCCAGCGAAGGGGAAGAAGGGGGCGAAACGGGAATGGGCGCGGGGCAGAGGTCCAGGTGAGGGAGCGAAGAAGAAGAAAAAGAAAAAGGTCGGTCGACTCCTCCGTGTCATGCAAATTAAAGCTGAGAGGTGTATCGGGTAAAAGAAGAACAACCAACCAGTTCTACCGAGCTTCGACCCTGAAGAGCAATACGACCCGAACAAGCCGAATGATCTGGGAGAATACCAGGATTATCGAAAGAAGTTGCGTGAGGAGAAGAGGGCGGCTCTGATCGAGGAGAACCGGAGGCGAGCAGCCGGGGAGGGGAGTAGTGGGGAGGGCAGCAGCTACTATACGGAAAGCGAAGACGAGGTTGCTCCGCGACGAGATGGTGAGTTCCCTCTCCCTGTCCCCCTGATGTGAGTATTGACATGGCCAGCTCCGAAAATGTTCGCCCCACCCAAGATGTATAATCCTCCGCCCACATCCACGCCGCCGACCCTATTTCATGCCCCACCCCTACCGCCTGATACCAGCGGCGATCATCCTTACGCCCGGCGAGCAGCCCCGGCGCAGGCGGCGACGGGCGAGGACGCGTATGCACGGCGAGCAGCGATCGCTCAGGCTGCTACGGGCGATGATGCGTATGCCCGCCGGCTTGCCTTATCGCAGGGACAGGCTGCGCCCCCTCCAGCACCTTCATCCGTCCCAGCTCCACCTCCTTCGTTCGCACCCCCTGCTCCTCCTCCCTCACTTGGATACGCGCCTCCTCCAGCGTTCACTTCGGCACCTTCTTCATCGTTCACTCCACTCCCACCGCCATCTTTCGCTGAACCACCTCATCCTTCCGGACCTCCACTACCGCCCCCCCCATCCGACATACCTGGCTTTGGCGCATATCATGCTCCACCCGTACCTGCTCCTGTGCCACCTCCTGCGTCTGAGCCGGACAAGGACGACTTTGCAAAGATGCTTGAAGAACGGAGGAAAGCTGCTGAAGCCATTGCCGCGAAGTTCAAGAACCTTGCTGGAGCGGGTCCGTCTGCCCCGGCAGCGCCGCTTCCAGCCCCACCCATGGAAGATCAGTAAGTGTTCATTCGTTAATCAATCGAAATGTGGCTGATCATTTGGCAGAAGCGGTACATTTGCCGAGAAAAGTGGGTCAACGATTCTCTATTTGGGAGACTTCGCTGACATCTGCTGTAGTGATGCGAAGATGGGGCCACAAAGAAGGTGCCGGTCTCGGCGCCCACGGTACCGGCATAGTCCACGCTCTTACGGCCGAGCGCGTCACAGCTTCCCGAAAGCCTGGCGATCCGTCTCAACCGATGTCGAAGCGTCAGCTTGCGAAACAGAAAGCTGCGGCGGCGAATGCCAAGAATCGCAAATGGACCCAAACCGCCACTTCGAGGGGTAGGATTGTCAACGCCAACGAGGACGAGCGACAGAGGGAGGAGAAGGGTAGACTGGGCGAAGCGAGTCGGGTGGTCTGTCTTGTTGGGCTGGTCGAGGGATTGGACGACGTGGATGAGGATCTGTCGGATGAAATAGGGGAAGAATGCTCGAAGTGGGGGTATGTGCTCCACAAGTGCGACAAGTGTCTGCTGATAATCGTCAGAATCGTCGAGCGAGTGGTCCTTCATATGGTCGAACCGCAGCCACCTGAACCACCAGAATGCCTGCGCGTCTTCGTGGTGTTCTCCGGCATGGCTGGTGCATGGCGAGCGACGAGAGAGCTGGATGGAAGATTCTTCGGGGGAAAGAAGATTGTGAGAGTCATTTATCGCCAAACCAGGTACATACTGATAGAGAATCAGAGAGCAACCTACTTTGACGAGAAGCGATTTGATGCGGGTGAGAGGGATGGAGCATTGATATGAAGCAGCATGCATGGGGTATAGGTCATACTGTTCGTCTCTCCAATCTCACACGCCTCAGCTTTGCTTCCTCCTTGCTTCGTCCGCGCTACATCACACCTGTCATGCTTAGGTCTTCCCCGCAACGAGCTTTCGCACCGCCACCGGACTAGGACTGAACAACATCGAGTTCTGAAAGCTTCCCAGGCGGATCACGCTCATCGCCCAAGTGCTCGACGGAGCGCCACCCGCAAACGAGCTGTACGGTGCAAGCGCGCCGCCCGTTTTGCCTATCACGGGGATCGGCTTGGAGAAAGGTATGGGCTTGATTGAGGCGTTACTCAAAGAGGTGGCGTGAAATACGAACGGGTTGAGCGACTTCGGCGCGAGTGGTGAGGCGATGGTGATTGAGTGACGCTCAGCTTGGACTTTCTTGACCAAGGCCGACAGCATCAGAGAGCGCATTTCTAGGTCATGCTCGTCTCCCCCGCTCTCTTCGCCCTTCAGCTCGACAATCAAGGCCTTGAGAGTCTTACACACTTCATCAAAAAGTCCCGCCACATCGTTCTGCCCAGTGGTACGGGGGCCGAGCCTTTGGATTCCGCTCACCAGCGGTGCGAGCACTGCGAGGAGGTGTGAAGCGGGATCATCCTGATCCAGAAGAGCCTGATCGGAATCGTCAGAGTCACGTCGAGCAGAGAGGAGCCCGGTTTGCTCTTCGACCTTGTCATACCTCTTCTTCTGGGATCTGGAGCGGACGAGCCGGAATGGCGAGGTAAAATTGCTGAGTCGGGACTTGCTTGACGTAGGAGTTAAAGCGGGTCTCACGGGACTCCGAGGATGGCGAACGAAGAGGCGCTCTTTGGCGAGTGCGATGTCGGCGGCGAGAGAGTCTATCTCGGACCTGATGAACCCTCAACTTGGTGAGAAGACAGCCAAGGAGGGGAGACTCACCGGACCTGCTGGGGAGGCATGATTTGGATCTGGTTAGCCATTTTGGAAGTATATCGTTGTTGGTCAGTGCAATGGCCAGGCGAGGGTATTTGAGCATGTCTGCCAGCCTTCGTGCGAGGTTTGAGAAGCGTAAAAGGAGGGTTCACAGAATGAAGGGTCCCGGTCTCGTCTGTCTCAAGGCTGCATCAGCGTAGATGCTGCTACGTGTCTCGATCTCGACTCTTTGGCCGAGGTGTGATAGCCGTTATGGCTGAGACTCAGCGTGATGAGTGCACGGACAAGGTGACCTTGATGGAACAGACGCCCGGATCGACAAAGCTTTTCAGCTCCGGGTCGCTATCGGCTTCAGTCAGGTGTCAGAGAGCACGATTCACCCATGACAGTCATCATCCCTGCTGAGCTTTATTTGTGCAGAGCCCTGGATTGATCTATCGGTGTTAGAGCCTTTGAATCTCCAAGATGATCGCCCGTCAAATTGATCTGACCCTGCTTAGCCGTTCCCGTCATTCGCGGAATCTTATGACCTAGCTCGGTGTGGATGGGGCCTTTCATGGTACCCGACGGCATATGTGGCTATGAGCGTGAAGCGGAAGAATGTTGTACATGCATGGTCTCTTGGCTGAGACACAGTCTCCATCGATTTCATTCGAAAATGATATCCACGTGGCGATCACACGCGTCCCCCAGACGCGTAGCTCTATCTTTACTCACCCATCTCATGGTCAATTCTCGATCATGTCGACGTCGAGAGTCCCTTCTTCGTCGACGGTGCCTTTCACTCCGAGACCGGGAAAGAGGACGAGCAGTAGTCGATTGACATTGAGCGAGAAGGAAATCAACAAGGTTTGTTGACAAAAGTTCATCTCCCACGTCCCATGCGTCTGTGAGAGCGGATCCGGCTTTTCTATCGTCCTGAAGCTGTGTAAAAGTCTCAAAGCAATTACTGACCGAGCTTGCGGGCTTTGCAGATCGCTGGCACCCTTGCGTCCGTACGAAAAGTACGGCCCGGAACGATCCTCGAGGAGCTCAACCGATCTGGGGATGCTGCTTTTCTCAGTCGACCAGGTGAGCAAAAGACCTTCGTTGCATTGAAATGGGTATGCATTGCGCTCTCATCGTGACTGAAATCTGCTCTTAGTGGACGGCCTGCCTCGCAAGCATACTAATGGGGACCGACCATCCTCCTCTCGTCTCCCATCACAGACCACTCAACCCCGACCATCCCGCTTATCACAAGCCAATGGCTTACCCTTCTCGTCTTCGAGTCACTCCGAACCCTCATCTTCACGCCGTGAAGCTACCGAAGCGGATGATTGGCGGAATCGCAATGGCAAATCACCCGACCGAGGAGAACCCCATGCTGGCCTTGCGAATGGGATCAATGGGGAGGAAGAAGGGGTATCGTTTGAGAGACTGCTGGACGGGGTACCGCTGGAGGTGCAGGAGGCGTGGATCTGCGAGGATCTGTTGTTTGTGATGCAGGTGAGGAAGGAGTTCGGGGTACCACGGTCCTCCGCTGAGCTCCGCGTCAGGGGATCGAGGGGTCATTGATACGATACGAGGAGGGGTATGATCCGCTGGACGAGATACAACGGATAAGAGGAGCACGATGGCGGGTCGATCCTTCATTGGGTGGGTTCATCTTGCCGTTCTATCGCTGACAGCGTCCAGATCCCTCGCTTCTTTCGCTTGTCGAGCGATTACTACCATTAGCGACCGCTTTCACATCCGTAGAAGCGTATATGGAGTTGCGGTAGGTTCTTCAGTAGTCGGAGGAAGCGACACTGATGAGCAACATGAAGAAATACTCCAGAGTATGGAATGGTCAGCCATGCGTTAGGTAGCGGGATACGATCCATGCTCAAGGTATGTTTTGCAGAACAGACTGACGGCAGACCATTGACCCGGAGACAGGAATACCGCGTCCTCACCGCTCAACTCGAATCCCTCTTCCTCCAGTCCTCCACCTTCACTCTACAGACTCTCTACTTCCACCTCCATCCCACATTACATACCATGTCCCTCCTCTCCTCTCTTTGTCTCTCCCTCGAAACAGATGACATCGCTCCAGCATCCGAGGCATCCGAGGATGAGGACGATGGACTTGGCGGCATGGCAGAAGAGTTAGGACTTGGTGGCGCCGGGCTGAAGGGACTGATGAAGGATATGAAGGCTCAGGATGGACTGGCGGACGCCGGACCGGTGCTGGGCGGTGAGGTGTTGGGGATCATCTGCGAGCGGGAGGCTACTATGAGCGGGTAAGACCAGCTTTGACCTTGCTGCTTCGATACTGACGCCAATACCAGGGATCCGACAGCATCGACGTTGAACTTCACAGTCCTCCTGCATGCGTCTCAGCCATACTGCCGGATGCTGATTCGTTGGATCTCAACGGGATATCTGGTCGACCCTTTCGACGAATTCATGGTCAAGGAGAGCGGGCATATCACAAAGGGCGTCCTGGAAAGCGACTACACCGACGAATACTGGGAACGACGGTATACTGTGAGCGTCATGCCAGAATTGCACAGTGTGCATTGCACTGACGACTTCAGCTCCGAGACGGCTCATCGCTTGCAACTTCATCCAAGGTGTCCGCCGGAAAACCTGCACCTTCACTTTCCGCCGGGGTACCTGCACCGCGACCTCACACGACCCGCCTACCCGGTGGCGCCTGCATTCCCGCCTTCCTTCAGCCCTGGAAGCACAAAATTCTGCTCGCAGGGAAATACCTCAATGTCATCCGGGAATGCGGTATCGAGGTAAAGAAGCCGGGGGAGGTGGATGAGGAGGCTGACGGAATGGCAGTGATGAACGAGCCAAAGTATGCTCTTTTGCTATCTCCAGGCCCCACCGCTGATTTCGGCACAGGTTCTACAAGCGGATAGAAGATGCCTACATCTACGCCAATAAGACGCTACTCAAGCTCATGCTTGAGGAACAGCAACTTGTGGACCACCTCCGGTAAGTGGTAACGCGGTGTCTTCTTGAAAGCTGAGCCTGTCCCAGGTCGATGAAGCACTTCTTCTTCCTCGACCAATCCGACTTCCTTACCAACTTCCTCGACCTCGCTGTCACGGAGATGCGCAAGCCCGCGAAGGCAGCCTCACTGGTCAAGCTACAGTCCCTGCTCGACCTGGCTATCCGAAATCCGGCAAGCTCCAGCTCAAACGATCCTTACAAAGATGACTTGAAGGTCACCATGCAAAGTCAGGGCCTTTACGATTGGCTTCTGAAGATCGTTTCTCGAACGGGCGGCCTTACGGATGATGGCGAGCTGGACTTCGCACTGGATGGCGGGCGGAACGACGATGATGCGGCATCGAAAAGGTCGGATAAGGAGCGTGTGCTGCTGGGTGTGCCGGATATTGTTAATCATATGAACGGTCGCTGATATACTTCGTAGCCATCGACGCACTCTCCTTCGATTACTCAGTCAAATTTCCCCTATCCCTGGTCATCTCCCGCAAGACAATAACCCGATACCAGCTCATCTTCCGCTTCCTCCTCCACCTCCATCACCTCGAATCCGCCCTCTCCGCCATGTGGCTAGAACACCAAGCCCCTCAATGGCGAGAACATTGCGGCAACGAGGACATGGAGCGATGGAAGTCGCGAATCTTCTCCCTCAGAACGCGGATGCTCGCCTTCGTCCGTCAGGTCCTGGCTTTTGCTACCGGTGAGGTGCTGGAGACGAATTGGCGGATGCTGGAAGGGAAATTGGCGAAGGTCCAAACGGTGGATCAGCTCCTGAGGGATCACGTGGACTTCTTGGACTCTTGTCTGAAGCAGTGCATGTTGACGACGAGCAAACTACTAGGAGTGAGTCGGTCAGCACGCATCCGGATGCAACTGCTGACGAGACTTGCAGGTTTACGCCAAATTGATGACCACCATGTCGGCGTTTGTCTCGTACCAGGGGTCCTTCAATACAGCGCTGGCCAAGTTCAATGCCGATCCTCACACTGAGTCCGATGCAGCGAAGGCGAGTCAGCGGTGGAACGTCTTATCGAAGTTTGAGATCAACTTCAACCATCATACTAAGGTGAGTCATTCACCTGCGCTTCGCGTCGAAGCGATATTGACGCAGCTTGCTCCCTAATAGCTACATCTCGACGCTGTAACATAGTGAGCAATCGCCTCCTATACCGAAACTCGTTGATGCTGACGGGCCACTCAGTAATGCGGGCTCGGAGAACGTAGCACTGCTCGCCCTGGTCACTCGATTACATCAGACGACACTGCGAATATGATATCTCTATAACCGGTGGCCGCCCAAATGTCCATAAATCCAACATCTCCTCATCTAGCCTGTTCCTGCCCTCCGTCACTTCCACCAATTATGAGTTCCTCAAGCACTCGTCTGATCCTTCGCCGATCGATCTTGAGAATGTCTCGGCCACTTCCCCATCGGCATCCCGTACCGTCACCATGACCTCGCTACCCACCGGTGCATCGACGATCCAACTAGTGGAATTTAACTCGGGGACAACGATGGCTTCGCTCTCGGTGTCGAAGCTGTCATCGGTGGTGAAATCAGTGACGGTGAGAGTGTAAGGAGCGGTTGTTGGAGTCCAAGTGAAGGTAGCGGGGCTACATTGGCTGAGCGTTTCCTGCGGCTGGTCAGTGAGGGATACTTGGCAGCATGAAGAGTAGACGTACGGGAGTGAAGATGGTGAATTGCTGCCGCGTGGGGGACGAGGGGACGGGGGCTGCAGAGATGGACGCCGCGGCGAGAAGGAGGAAGCATGATGATCGGCGACGCATGATGGCCGGATTATTGGTGTATGCTGTAGTGCGAATGCGACAGAGAGGTTGGGATCGAATGCTCAATACTTGGTTACGATACAATATCGTCTGGACCAGCCAGAAGCGCTTCAATAGCCGTGAAGGGCTACCGAGGACTGCGTCGAACATGACAAATGCCAGTGAGGGAATTAGAATGGGGCGAAACAAACGTCATAGACGTCCGGGAAGCGAGTGATGAATGTGGGTGGCAATCAATGCTAGTGGGATGAACTCATCAGTGTCGGCGAGTGCGTCGCCCTTATGTGACACAGGCCGGCCCTTACGGTCCGTATCGTAACAAACACATTCAAGCGGTCGAGAATTGACTTACACCTTGAGAGACTTGAAACAGGCGTTCTGTTACCCACGAGTGATTGATCGTCACGTGGCGGTCCGGCCTGCCTCGGCATCAAATACCCCGTCTTCCCATTGGAGTGCAGTTATGAATAGACAAACAAAGCCACTTCAACGCAGGATTAAACAAAAGACCAAAGGAGCGTCCGCCAGACTCCGAGAAACAACAACAGCAAATCCAGGTCTCAGAAGCACTGCGGATCCATCAGCGCGGACCTCCCCTGACATCACGCTAGTCCCACCTTCAATCTCTGTCCAAGCTTCTTGTTCACCTTATGATCGACCGCCCGATCGAGTTGCGCCTTCAGCGTCTCTAATTGTGCGTTCGCAGCGACAAGAGAGTCACGATTTCGGCCACTTTCTTCTGACAGCGTGCTCATTCTGGCTCGACGATCTGAGAGATCCTCCATGTGATTCTTACATTCCTCGACTACTCGGCGTGCTTCTTGCCGCGCGTCTTCGAGATGAGCACGCAGCTTCGAGTCTGATGTCGTCAGCGATACCTTCGCCTCGAGCATGACAGAACTCACTGGTCTTCCGGGCATCATAGACTTCCTTCGTCAGGCCTTCGGACCTCACACGCTCTTCTCGAAGCTTGATTCGTAGCTTTGTCAGTTTCACTCGACTGAAGGATGAGACACTCACAGCTTCTTCGGTCTCCCGATTGACGCCGTACGACGATTTTTGCTTCACCGACGCCTTCTCCATGACGGTAATGTCGACTTCCGCAGAGACATGCTGAATCATCTGAGGGTCTGGCTCTGGTAAGGGAGAAATTGGATCGCTGATGTCTGGTTTCGGTATTCCGAGCCGCAAGGACCTCGTTACCGACCTGCTACTGCTCATTGACATCGTGTGGGACTGCTCGGATGTCTTTGGCGAAACGCCAAGGATCGAAGAAGGCAAAGGTGGGAGCGGAGTGTCTGGCGGGGGACCCTCTGGAGGCAGGGCTGAAGTGGTGCGGCTGATGCGGTGCTCGAGCTCCGCGATCCTCTCCATCATCTTGATGTTTGCTGTCTCGAGTTCCTCCTTGACTCTCTCAAAATGCCGCGTTCGCCTTGCCCAGCTCGGCGATTTGGCGGTGATCGCTATTGCGCTGCACAAAGTGTTCATCGCATGTCCTCGACTGCTCAAACAAAGCTTGGTCCGCTTTTATCTTGAGCTGGCGACGCTGCTCCTCGTTACTCATCAGACCCATTTCAAACTCCTTGGAGATCTTGGAGATGAGCTCGTTGTCTCGTTGCAAAGAGGCAATAGCTTCCGCGTGCTTGCGCTCAAGATCCGCGATGGAGCCTTCGAACACATTCCTCTCCGAGTCGAGCGAAGTGCGATCCGTCGTAGCGCTTGCAAGCGCATCTCGGAGCCCCGTTAATGCGACAACGTGATGCTGCTGCAAGATGCCGATCGCCTCATCGTGGGCTTGAATCACTTTCTGTTGCTCTCCTGTATGTTCGCTGCGAAGACGATCGAGGATGAATTCGGTAGATCGGATTGTCTGGCTTGTCAGGGAGCGCTCGACCTTCTCGGAATCGAAAACACCACGCGAATGCCGGGGCTGGTTTGGAGACAAAGCGGTGGCCGACTCCTAGAGCCCTTGTCAGCATTGATAGTCTATGTTTCCTCCACTCACTGCTTCGTAGAGCTCATACTTGAGCCTGTAGTTTGCCTTCCGAAGGTTGGCGATTCGAATATACTGTTGGTCGATCATCTCGCGTTGTGAGGCCTCTTTGTCCTTCATCTCCCTGCGGCGTTCAGTACGTACAGAGGGGTTTCGGTCATTACTGCTCACTTTGCAAGCTCATTCATTTGGAGCTGGGTTCCATGAGCGCTTGGGGCGTCTTCCTTCAGCTGATCAAACGAGCCTCGGTGCAGACTGAACTCCTTGTTTGATCGTGGCGATATATGTGTGGACGGTCGCCGGTCGAAGAGATCTGGCTCATCGGTCTCGAAATTCGATGCAAGGGGACTAGCAGGGAGAGGAATGTCGCAGGGTTGTGGGCTAGCCCCGGGCGTGAGTAGAACAGATAATACGCTGGATTTGCTGGAGGAGATCCAGCGCGATTCTCGGAGAGTTCTCTCTAATTGCCGGATATAAGCCTCGCGGTCCTTGAGCTCTGCGTCGCGCTCTTCGATAACCTGGAGACGGATACAAAAACATCAACAAATGCTCAAGCTGGCATAAGACGGCACTGACTCCGTGGACGAACTTGAGTTCTGCCTCGAGCGATTGCGGTGAGCGCGGTGACTTTTGCATCGCCGGCATGATCTGCCTGTCCGGAGAAGATGCGAACAGAAGACTGCTAGGTCCAGCCCATGAAGTGCTTGGCGAGAAAGCCGATAAACGCGCAGAAGACAGCTCCTGCGAGAGCGATTGCGGCCTGTGAGGGGATT
>JAABUI010001288.1_pt1 | contig 14903 bp, 16 predicted proteins | sample 5559111 | NCBI WGS metagenome assembly JAABUI01 (sample SAMN10711870, study PRJNA513365) | rock metagenome | isolation source: Antarctica rocks | place: Antarctica: Victoria Land, Buttleship Promontory
ATATCGACCGGATAATGGTTTGTTCGGAACTTGCCAAGTGTATACCAGTACTGAAATTCGGGCAGAAGCAAGCCATCGGTTGGTGAAGGATTGACTAAATCAGTCCATGGAATCCAGCTCACCAGAGCTTCGCGCGGTAGGTGGTTCATCGATATGTGCTCTTGGCAATTTTTAGCCCAAGTCCTAAGACTTTTATTAATATGATGTCCTTTGCCGTGATCGTCGAGATACGTGAAAACACGCTCAGTTGGTAGCAGTGTAGCACCGGCAATTTTGTGGATGGCTTCCACGCTGAAGATTGCTAGTCCAGCAGTTTCTGACACAGAGCATCTCCGCCCCCTCTGCACTGTCAGATGCACTGTCCACTCCAAGTCCGGGCTGGTGGATACGAGGAAGGACTCGAATGGATCTTGATTCTTGTTGAGATGCTTCCCCAATTGTGCCGCAAATTGATCCAAATTGAAACAGAGCTGGCAGTGAGTATCCCATCTCAAGTCTTCTTCTGTCTCATCCGGAATCATGTCTGCACGAAAAGTCGGTAGGTCTTCTGAATCACTGGCTTTGCCCTTAGTGGCGACGTGAGCGCGGAAGATGTATGGGTGATTGTGATCAACCACCGGTTCCTTGTCCACCAAAGAAAGAACTACCTGTGTTAGATCCTCACAACTCAAATAAGGGATCGAGAGTAGCTGCTCCAGCTGATCGAACACCTCCGAAATCGTAGTCTGTCCATGCTGATCGGATATGCTTGTAGCTCTCAGTTCTTTTGACAGAGTCGTGCAGTGCTGACCAAGTCGAGACAAAGATACTGCCAGAGCATTGAGTGCCCCAAATGCGTCACTCCCGCCATTTAACAAGCCTCGTATTCGCTGCAGCGTCTGCATATCTAAACCATCTAGGTTGTGGTCGACGCTGGGAAAGACGCTTCTTTCGCGTAGAAATGCCGTTGCAGTATCAGATGCCATCTCTAGTCTGTAGAAGCTGCAATTACAAGAGGTTAAGGTTGGGATTTTCAGTAACACAAGGCCTTGGCGATTACTAAGCTTCTTGCTGTATCTACCAATCGAAATTGTGCTACAAGTATTAAACAACATCATTCGTGCGCAAGCTCTTGAGGGATTTTAACAAGTTGAGATCTCTGTTCCTTTGCGGTTACTTGAACAAGCATGGTTCTAGATCCATAGCCGCGACTTTATGACGAGGCTGTATCTAGCCTCAAAATTATTTTGATTTCTTCTTGACATCCACTTCCCCATTCTCATCCACGTGAATCGTCTCAACCCTGGCCTTGTTCTCATTGAGCATTTGGATTGATATCACTTTCTTGCCTGATCCATCGTGACCTTCATTGATGGGGCAAGCCCAGCCAGCTTGGTCTTCCAAGAGGACATTTCAAGCCTATTACAGAATTACCAAAAGCAGGACGAATGAGAGAAGTTTCAGATGAGAAGTGTTCAATCTTTGGACAATATTTTCCGAAGTTGTGGAGTAAAGTGGGGACTGGCTGTCTTTCATATCGGCCGAGAACTCGTTGACCTAGCCCTGCCGCCTAGATGCAGCGTGATACCTATTTCAGTGAGCTATGGATACTGCATTCAATCTATTATTGCCAAGAAGGGCTCGTCCAATTGTTATGCAACATCTTTGATTAAAGAAGGCTTGAATAAGCAATGGTGTGAGAACCTGCAGCTTCCCTTCTGCCAACTGAAGCAGGTTGCTCGTCGGCTCCACATGTCGATCTTACGCTCCCATGCAAGCTATCAAAATCCCGTCGAAGTATGTTCATGAACATCGATAAATTGATTCTACTGTATGGCAGGAATAGTGCTGTCAGGTGTACGAGTGGTATGGAGTCTGGGCAGCTTCTAAGGCTGAAATAGGTTCCGAGACCCGCCCGGGTCGCCCCGATATGTTACCCCGCCCACCATTTGAGTGGGTGAGTCACACCTCTAAATCTGGCTTGCTACGCAACCTCCACGCCATTGGTCGGCGTGCTGCCGCAACATGTTCATAATCCCATGAGGTGGAGAGAAACGCGACTTTGGAAATAATCGTCCAGAGCTTCTAACGATGCATTAGAGTCCTCTTCATACGACGAGCTCATTGATTACGATGCCAAATCTCCGATCATGTCCTCCCCCCTCTAAAAATCGAAAGCCAAAAAGTACGAAACGCGTGAAGAATTTTGATTTTCTCGGTCACGAGCTCAAGCCTGTAAAATCTCAACAATGCTCGTGCAGTCGAATTCGCGAATGAAGTTCTCGCTCGCCTCGACCACCTTGACCGCCTGTAGGACATAACAGGCCGCCGGAGTAGTTTTAGAGGTACGAGTATTTGTTGGAATCTTTGCCGAAATCAGATTCAAATTCCTCGTTCAAACCGGTGACCGGTCCCAATGAGGCATGGACACCTTTATGTTCTGATACACGGCTAACGCATAAGCCGCAGCTACCATGTTTTTGATGGGAGTCTAACCTGTCGACCGTTGAGATCCTTCCCCGCCAATCGGTCGAGCTCTTTTTGATCGATTTCGCCGCTCCGTTGACCGTTACGGCCTTCTTCAAGAAGCTCACCCAGACTTGCTTTCTTGTAGCGAGACTCAGGGGTTCATACTTCACTGCCAGTGTGACACGCTCGTTGCTGAGGAGAAAATCCGATGCTGTTTTTACAATCACATTCTGGTTCGTCTGTGTATCACTGTAACATATCAGAAGAAGTTCACCCAAAGTATGCAATGGATGCGAGCTTTACACAGCCCGCCATATGTTTCGATAGAGCTACTCCGAAATAAGATAACTACCGTGGGCGCCATTCGCTTGACTACCAAGTTGTAACGGTAAGTGGAAGCCATCCTACGAAACACCTTCATCGCATATTAAAAAGAGAGGACTAAGTTGCGTAGCAACTTGTGGAGGCGGCCTTGTTTTGATGGCTGGGGATCTAGTTCCAGATTGGTGTGGTAAGATGTGAATGATACCCTCTAAACCGTCGTGTGTGTCGCGCGATACAGCTACTCCATACTGGTGTCCTACGCAGACCAGCATTTTCATATGATGTCCCCACAGAAGAGCTGGTCGACTTCTGGGAGATCGCTGAGCAATGGCCGTGTCCAACCGCGCATGAAGAGATCACACTCGTACCGTTTCCAGGTCACAATAGAGTAGATTACGCAGCCGAGGTGGAAGATATCGGCTTGAGCAGTCAAGCCATTATCACTGACCGTATTGAGATCGGTGTCTATTGGGAACAGAGGGCATTGGCCAGAGTCAATCATTTTGAAAGATAGATCGTCCGCAATGAGTATCCAACCCGCAGATACACCGCATTCTCTGATTCCAGCATTTCAAGATTTACCTCGTTGACGTGTGCTTCATCCTCACGATATTCTTCGGACATAGTTGTAGTGTCTCCAACTTTAGGGATTTAAAGTGCATGAGAGCCACGGCGCAAGACGATCGAATTCGTTCCGGTCCCAAGAAATGTCTCCGAGGAGAAATGGAAGCAAAGTCCGGCGGGCTTCAAAAACGACATGGAGATGGTCAATATCGTAGCTTAGATAAAACAGGTAGCTTCCTGAAGAGATGAACCGAAATACTTCTTTAGACTGCCAAGGCTGAAAAGACGGAATTTCTCCGCTCAGAGCTAATGAAGGGACATACGACCTTCTGCTATGTTTCTCGCGAATCACATCGATCGATTGGCAAAGCTGCGGGAGAGAAAGTGCGCTCTACGCTTTTCGAGCGTGGACCATATCACTTCATTTACTATAAGCCCATGTATTACTATGTCGAATCTCCGATTATATCCTGTGTCACTTAAGGACAAACGCCAACAGTAAGAAACATATAGACAGTTTGATTTGCCCCTCATAAGGTCAATGAAATAGATTTTCGACGATGCATACGCCGTTGAACTCTCGGATAAAGTTTTCGCTCGCCTTGACCGCCTGTTTGGCGTGGGAATAGGCCACCCGAGTATTCTTCTTGGTAGCTAGAGCGTGGCCTGTGGTGACGATACTAGAAGTAGGACGCTTTGTTCGCCATCTGACCGGCACCGTTGTAATCTTTCTGAAACTCCTTGTCAAGGTCGATGACGATTTCCAGGTGCGATCGCGATAATGGCACCATCTCGTTGACAGCAAGGGCATGGGCAGTACTTATCATGTTCTTGATCTATATTGAGGATTGGTCAGCGCAGCGTCACACGTATTGGTTCAACAACAAACCTGTCGGCCGTTCACTTCTTTCCTGGATAGCCAGTCGAGATCAGCGGATGTGAATTCGGCTCGGCCCTTGGCTGTCGCCGCCTTCTTCAAGAAGCTTTCCCATATCTTCTTTCTCGTATCCAATCCCAAGGGCCCGTAATGCAATGCCACGGAGATTCTGCTCTGAATCGCGTCATCAATGTCTCTGACGCGATTGGTCGTAAGGATCATGATGCCTCGATAATACTCAAGTGTACGCAAGAACACCGACACGAGAGTGTTATGTGGGTTGACGAAAGAGCGTGACTGCACAAATACGTCGGCTTCATCGAGAAGGAGAATGGCCTTCCAATGATGAGCAAGGCGAAAGATGATCGAAAGCTGCTCTTCAAGCACCTTCGCGTCCTGGCCAAGTTCCCCGGCCGATATCTAAAAAGTCAGAAGGACCAGATAAACGGACAAGAGCAAGACTTACCGCGTAAAGTGGCCTCTCAAGATATTCGGACAAGCCTTCTACGGTCAAGGTCTTGCCCACTCCAGGGGGTCCACTGGAAGTGTATGTCAGTCTATGATAGAGGACCAAGCGCCGGGATTCGTACTGCAGAAGTGTTATCAACCCTTGGCCCTTTCCCTCCACAAAGTCGTCGATCACATCGTCGGACGCGCGGGATATGTGAGCCTTCGCGAGGGCAGTGATGACTTTCTTCTTCGTGGCGGGAATCGCGAGATTGTCGAAGGAAGATGGATTCCAGACAATCTCCGTAATGTCGTCGACCACAAATTCCACTTCGTATCATTAGCACAAGCTCCATCTTGTCGAGCGTTCCGGGGAAGAAGGCTTACGCCACCGTTTATTGCCAAAGCTCCACCCATAAACCGTTTGGCTGCAGATCATCAGGTCGCCTTCGCTCATGGTTGTCGTATCAAGGCCATTGGTCTTGACTTCTTCTGCGTCGGTTTCAGAGAAGAAGAGAATATAGGTATTGTTCGACGAGCTCGGCCTGGCCAACTCGTTGATATGCGGCCGGGTGTAGTTCGGATTGATTTTGCGGAAGTAAGCCACATCAACCATAATGCGACTGTCCACAGGAACTTCGACGTATTCGCCCTTCTCTATGTAGAAGGCATTACCACGATATTGGACATGATGTTGGCCCATCAGGGAGGCGAATTGTCGACCACACCTGACAAAGTATTCCTTCATTTCTTTCTGGTGCCCATGAAACTCGAGTGGAAATGCTTCAAGCCTGTCAATTCGCTTGGCCCCTTGGAATTTTCCGATTCCCAGTGCAGTCGACACTTCGCCAAATACTTGGCCGTTAAAGTCTAACAGGCGGCATTCCACGTGGAAGTATGTAACTCCAGTTGTTGTCGTCCTCTCCTTGCCGGAGTCGTACCGGCAACAAGCTGGCTTTTCGGCGTCGAGGACGGTTGTGTAGATTTCCATGTTCGGCTTGAACAGGGCCCAGAGCAAGTCGTACGTGATCTCGCGATTTTTGAGAAGCGATGCAAGACGGGACGAAGTCGAAGTATAGGCAGCACGGATGTACTCCACTAGCAGATTGACGTGCTTGAACTTGGCATAATTGACGGTATTATCTTCGAGTTCTGTTCGATGGGCTTCCAGTTCCGGGATGCAGTGATACAACAGGTTTCGCTCAAGCTGTCCGTTGTTAGATTCCGTTCTGAGCAGATGAAGTAGATTCATACAGTGATTTTGTCCTCTCCGAGAGAAAGCCCGTGCACGTCTCGCAGGACGATCCTCAGGACGTTTCTCAGTCGGTCGGATTTAATGTCGACGTAGAATACCTGCTCAGAGGCGCCTTTTCCTGGATTTTCCGTCTCAGCATCGAAACGTGCCAGCTTTTCATCGACTTACCTGTTCGAGCGCGGACGACGAACATATACTCGTCGAGATCGGTCACCTCTTCAGGCAGTGCTGCTGAGTCCACGATTTTATATTTGGATGTACCATCATCCCAGCTGAACGGGAGACGTTAGCAAAATCGTACCCACAGACTAGCCAACGTACACTTCGTCGACCAGTTTATACTCCAGCTTCGAGGCTCGAATCTTTGGCTTCTCAGCTTCAACGTGCTTCGTGGCCTCAAGCTTGGCATCTTCAGTTTTGTTCCTAGCGTCCATCTTTTCTAATGCTCGAACCAACTTCTCGACAGCATGCTCGAAGCGGTCAATGGTCCCCGATTGCAGAGATCCGTGCAGGCCTAGGCCGTCTGGAGGCGTATACGCAGGGCTACCGGGAGGGGTGTCTGGCGGTCGTGGAGAGGTGGGCGGTTTTGGAATGACATCTGTTAGCGCCATTATCCCAGGGGTATAGAGAGGTCTAGAAGGCGAGTGGAATGGTGAGTAACTATGTGCTTGTAAAAGACAAGGACCTGCACTTTGAGGTAACAGAGAGGTACTTTTGAACTGATGAGGAGAGCTTGTTTCATATCTTTCTTTTAAAGGCTCGGCCAACCCACGATTCCTTAGGATGCCTTAGACACTCCTCTGCATGAACCTCCCCTCTTTTCCCGCTGACCCCTATCGAGTATGACATCGCGAGTACGAGTGCAAGAACCCAGATCTATTGTCAAGTTGCATTCTTTCCTTCCAAGAAAGAAGCGTTGCTTCGGTCTCCTTGTGGCATAATTCCTTCCATATTGATACTCCATGATGCAGGCTTATGCAGCTTAGCATTCTGATCACTCGATAGCGTGTTGTTGTGCAGACGATAGATCCGAAGTGGTCATCAGTTCCAACAAGGAATTTCATCTCAAGAGCTGAGATTCGCAAGCGACTATCATCTAATTGGTCGGATGTTGACTAGCGTTCTCTCACTTCATTTCCGTTCCATCCCGCTCCACTCCACTCCACTCCACTCCATTCCACTCCACTTCACTTCATACTACTTCGGTTCACTTGATGAACTGACTAATGAACATCCACGTGATCATTAGCAACTTGCCTCAGTGCGCCAGATCCGAGGTACACAATTCAAAAAAACCAATCTTACAAAATTGCGATTTTTTAGAAAGATTAGATCTCGAGCACTCACTCAAATTGTTAAAAAATACGTCTTTAGCATATATCTGGTAAAAATACAAAGTTTTTGGGCTCAGACGTGGCGCCACCAGGATGTGTAGTCAGCCCTCAGGGCGAGCCAACCCGAATGGGCTCGGCGGGGTAACGTCTGAGTACTGAGGCATCCCACTTCACTCCATTCCGCTCCATTCCACTCCATTTCACCCTTTGACACCTTTACATGTCCTCTGATTTGCCAACCGACACCGCCATGGCTGACCCTGCGATGGAATGGAGGGCGGACATTTTGAAAATTCAAGATACCGCTCAGGTGTTGAATGAAGCTGGAAATGTCCCAAAGCCCCTTAGGAACGATCTGGAGAGCCGTTTGGTATTAGCTTGGGGAGAGAGTGCAGATCTAGCGGACCAGTCAACGACGGCTTGGAGAAAGCGAAATGCTCAGAACATCTATGAAGAAATTCAGGATGAGAATCATCATCTGTTCCTCGCTTTCATATTGGCGATGGGACCTACGGCATGCAGCAGGACCGGCTTCAAAAACTGTGTCCAGGCCCTGCTGAAAGCTGATAGGAACGGACGGCAGAAATTGCAGCTGAATCTTGAGGCAAAAGAGCTATTTAAATCTATAGCTATCAGACGAGGATTTGCGGGTAATGCTCGTTGCGTCAAGTTCATGAGATCTCTCTTCACTGAAGGTTTGCAAGACTTTGTCGTCCTTAAAGAAGCGCATAGCTGAATCATGGAGTAGTACAGGACCACAGACGTGAGCTAGAAGCATTTTCTTGTGTGCAATACGCTGCTAATGTTGACCTCAGAGATTCAATACATGTTCTCGAGCGCACCACTTGATAGAATGTCATCCTTCAGCGAACCATTCCGCACAGCAATTCAGAACAGCCATTTGTGGAAATCAGAAAGAGAGCGACGGGAATTGTTCTCAGGCTGCGTGACTGTGATGATACCAAGCGACCCAGAACAAGACACCAGCATAAACATCTTAGTCGGTTACGATGACGGTTTCCGATTGCGTGAAATGTTTGGACTGCAACAGGTCACGATCGAGTGAACTTCACTTTACCACTGATGACTTCACAACGGTGTTGAGGTGGAACCTCCTGTGTCTCCGTTGTTTGGACGTTTCTTCTCTCCCAGCGCACCTCCCCTGAGGCATTTCTGACCCTTATCAAAGCACCCGTGAAGGTTATAGATTTGGCTTGTGTTTCGCCCTCGAAGATATGGCTTATGACGTCTTCGAATTCGCCTTGAAGGGCCTTAGTACCAGTCTGCGAAATGAAGTCAGCTTAGCACGGAGATTGCTGAAGGGCAGCTACACCGACCTCTTGCTTCTGTTCTGCCATGCCGCCGGTTTGCGTTGATTGGACCAGTGAAATCGGAGTCCGTAGAGTAGCACAAGTAGAAGCTCTCGGCTTGATCAAAATTTGATGAATATGACGAAGCCGAACTAGGGAAGAGGTGTATCAAGTCTGAAGAAAGATGCAGTGGAGTAAAAGCGCACAGCGCAAGAATAGTTGGAAGTGAATAGGATTAAAAGTATCAATAGCTTGACGTTGATGCCCAAAGGACGTTGAGAAGCTGTCCCTCAACAGGATAGGACGAGCATTATTGGCGGGCCTGGCTGAGCGAGTTGATAATGGTGTAAAATGCGCCAGATAACTGGTTGGCGCGAGAGGCCGAAGTTGAAGTCAAAATGCTTTGCGTCCTTTCATGGATTGAGGCGCAATTTAGTCAAAGGCAATAGCGCCCGAATAATTAGGCAAACCCAGTAGGGCTTTACGTCAGGTGGCCTTTCGAAACATACCTTGGGCGTCTGGTGACACGGGGCGCTGCAGAGAGCTAGCTTCTGATGACTAATTCGTTCGCCAAGAACCCTTCAAATCGCCGCGTCGCTCATCTTTGCTGCAGCAACGCCTTGCTAGGATATGGCTGGGCTCTTGCAGAATGAACTGAAAGCGATCAGAGCTCATCCTCTAAGAAAGGGGCTCGAAACTTTTCGTACGACGTTCAAATCAAGGTACCTCGAAAGCGAAGATGTGAACTTAATAGAGATTGTTGACCAGCTCACGTCCGAAGCCTCTAATACAGGTAAGGGGACTATCCATGGATTCATGAGGTTGCTAACCGGAGACAGGAGGGAAGGATGTCATACTTGATTTTATCCTGGCACTTCAGGCTCAGCCAGCTGCTCGAACCATACGCTCCCGGACTGGGAATGGACCTCTCATTGGCGACATTTCGAGCCTAATTGTCCAAATCACCTCAAATACGCTGAACATCGAATATATTGCCCCACTCATGAAGCTTGTTCTTATAAAGGCAGAAGATGTGGAGATATGGACAGCTATGCTGGACTTCATCGCGCGCACAAGACCAATACTACAACCTACAACCCCTCCTACAAGCGTTCCTGCCTCCTTCGATGGCACTCCCATTACCCATTCATCTGCCTCGCAACAAGGTGGTGAGCAAACTCGCAAACTGGTGGAAAGAAGGATATTCGAGGAAATAAAGAACTGCACGTATCGGAATGTCGGAGGATTCTTCTCCAAATATTTTGAGGGAAAAGACTGGACTGAGCAGACCAAGAAAATTTATCGAGCCGTGCAAGGCCAAAAGGCTGGCGGCAGGTGGACTGAATTTCCTGACCCGCCTGTGCAAGATGCTGTTGTCGAATGGTTGTTCCACTTTCAGGAGGAGTTTCTGTCCGACGCTGGAGGTGTCTACTATACAAGCGAGAGTAGCAAAGACCTCACTGGCGCTGAAGCCCGGCGCCAACTCGATATCTTTATCAAGCGGAAAAGCAACGCATCCGGAACGGTGCACAACTGGAAAGACGTTCGAGTCATTGGCGAGCACAAGACATCAAACAGCAAAGACTTCAAACCTCTACTGCTCCAACTTGGACAAAGTACGTCGATTTCGCTCTTTGCATCTGCAGCGAGATGTTCTTCCCAGCTCGGGCCAACGCTTAATCCCATTAGAACTATTGGGTTTGGTGGGCGTGAACCTTGTGGATTTTCGGCCGCGACGAGAGCGTACAATTGTCCGTACACAACAGGAGCGCATAAGCCAACAACACCTTAAAAGATAAGCGTACAAGCTTTAAAGAAGATCTGCAAAGAACGCTGTAGCTAATCTTCGTGTTAAGGCTATGGCTTTGGGATTTCGAATCGGATCACGATCTAGGAGCATACATCATCCAATTTTGGACCGCGGAGCTCCAAACTCCCAAATTTGGGCCGGGGAAGCTGCAATGGCTTACAGGTCGAGAGCTAGTGGCAAGTGGCGATCCCTCAGGAGTAAACCAAGCTCTAACCTAGTCTCTGAACCTGTAAAGATGATTTGCAGGCCGGCATGAGCTATCATAGCTTGATCTCCCATCTGCATGATCTTACGCAACCTAATACGACGCTACCTGCCCATTCTTGAAACGTTTCCTGCACTATGTATTTTGCCCCGTCCGATGTGAAGCATTTGAATTGCAGTAAGACGTTGGGCTCGAGTCTGATTATTTGAGAGCGTTTCCGAATGCTTTCCTGTCCTTCATTCGTTAAGCCCGAAAAGGAACGTTCTCACGGCTGTTCTGATATTCCTGCGAAATTTGCCGATTCACAGAGTCATACCTGGAACAATGATACCTGCAATCTTCAAAGGGCAGGCTCCCCACGTCATTGCCACGAGGTTCAAGGGCTTCATCGTTCCAAGGACGAGGGCCCTATGTCGCAGGAACCTACTAGAGCAGGACATTTATCAAGTTCACCACATGATAATAAGTACGCGAACCTTACTTCCTTTCAAGCTCGAACCTTACCTCCTATCCACAGCCCTATATCGACCTCAGCATCACGAAATGCCTTCCAGCGAGTACAAGCAGCCCCAAAATTTCCCGTGCGAGCTTCTCTTCCTTCACAACAGCCAGACCAACGAAGTTCGCGCCCAATTAGCGTTCAAAGCCTCCTCAATCCCATAAAGGCTGAAGATCATATAAATGCCAGCAATGCGCCTAGTACTCTCTTGGAAAAGACTACAGGCCCTCCAGGTTTTACGAAATCTCACGTTCCTGCCTTGCCGTCGGCGAGACCACTTCCCCAACGCCAACTAAGTCAAGAGCCTGCTCACTCTCAAGCGCAGAATTGTGAACGCGCAGTAACTATCAAGCCAGCGTCTCCGCAGCTAGCTTTCCAAAGCGACAGCCCAGGTACACAGTATTCTGCCTACGGTCAGGTCAGCCACACTGAACCCACTATGGCGCCATCCGCAGCGTTAACCAGCCAGCCTCAGTCCTCCTTCTCGAATTCATTCCCATCACCTGGTCCCGCATCGACAATGTCACAGGAGGCTTTCGGGACGGAGGGCCAATACCGTATGATGACCCTCGAGACGGGAAACGGTCCCCTACAGGTTCCTCTTGACGTGCAAGCTGCGTCGAAAGTCACTAGCGAGAAACGCAACCATAATGCCACCGCCTCCCACCACTTTCGTCGACGCCGGAAAGCGAAGGAGCGCGAAACCAATGGATGCAGATCCAGAACAAACCCCAGAAGAACGACTCAAGATCATGTTTAAGACCGTGCTGCTCACCAAGGAGTGCATTGACAGTCATGAAAATTTTTGTACCTGCCATACTTCGTGCTTTTAGTGACTCCTTGTACCATGTCGTAGCAAGTCTTAATATCACATTATAGCCAGAACCTTTGGATCGTCTCTCGCCTTTTCAAGTACTGCTCTCATCCGAGAGTATAACTTTCGGTCCTCCCTATCCCATCTGCTACCGCCTGGAAAAACAACCGTGCGCAGCTCTCTCATACAGGGGATCAACATTTGACAGCAGTCACTGAAACTTCTCTCAACAGTCGAGTCGAAATCTCTTTCCTTTGACGAATTCCGATTTTCTGACTTTTTTGCCAGGCCCGTTCCAATGAATGCAGATCCAGAACAAAGCCCAAAAAATCGACTCCTGATCGTCCATGAAGGTGTGATCTTCGTCAAGTAGTGCACGGATTGCCATAAAGACCTTCGTACCAGTCTTGCTCGGCGCTCCAGACGCTCCGATATCGCCTGTCTTGATTGCAAGGTCGAAGTCGATGAGAAAACCTTTGTCCTCTTAGCGAGCTTCGCGGCGTTCAAGATGCGCTATGTACCATTGATAGCTCCAATCAAACCGTTCAGGACGGCCACCAGAGAAGTCGCTGTCTGGATGGTCTTCCCAACATCGCGAGTGATGACACGTCGACGGATGCGGTTGTGGGTAGGCGTCGCTGGATCCCTTGATCGACGGCTTGAGCAAGACCTCTTATTAGTTGGCGGCGCCATCTGGGCCGAACTTGACGATCGCTTGCGTGATAGACTTCGATTTTGAGCTTGCCCTGCCACAGCTATACCCAAAGCCTCCGAGGCAGATGATTCAGCCCCGATAAAGGATTTCTGTCTGAATGTAGTCCGACCGCATGCTTTCATGAACCCTCTCCGGACATTCTTGATAGTGTCATCGTTCTCCCCCCCAACCTGCACCGTCTCGTGATGATAGTACCGAGCGATGTTTCGCACGCCTTTATCCGTTGCCTCCTTGATGAGTTCCCCCTCTTCAGGACGTTCCTCATACTGCCATGAATCTTTGACAATAAGAGGTTCCTTCGATTCGTCTCCTTCACGGTACGCTTTCCAACAAGACGTCGCCCGGCCAACAATCACCGCTTGCTTTTTAATGAGCTTCGTAAGAACCAGTCGCTCCATCTGATCATTTCGAGTGATCTCTACGTAACAGTTGCCGTTTGATTGCTGAATCGTAGGGTCAAGACCCAGCTGCGTGTCGTTTATGAGGCAGTAGCCAAGCATGACATGAATAAATTTGAATCCGTCCTCGTTAATGTTGAACGAGCAGGATCCAGAGCTGCCCGATCGGTCGAACTGCCACAAGCGCATCATAGATCCACGGAGGGTAAACCCAAGGACGAACCTCCGGTCTTGCGTACGGAAAACCTCCCGAGCGTACGTGGCCAAGTCCAACCATGCTGGAGTCTGCCCATCTTCGACGGGATTGCTCTTCAACTCTCCAGTCACGAGGATGTCAGCCCAGTTGGAGATCCGTGCATCAGGCTTCTCGTCGACTCCGTCCTCGTGACCTTGGCTTTGTCTATGGCCTGCCGTAATACCAATATCAATCTTCCGTTTGACGGGGGATCCATCCAGATAAACGCCAGGACCTTGGTAGATCTGCCGTCCAGATGTAATACACTCGCCACGCTCAGTGGTCCATGCCATAAAAAGCTTTATGAGGCCCTGCAGCCACTTCAGGACGAGGTCCTCCTTGGCGGTCGGAGGCCACTCAGTCCAACCGCTGCCTTTGGTGTAGAGCCCGGTATCTTCCTCTTGACATCGATCGAACACCGTCTCTGCTAGCTCATCGAATCGCGGGATACGTCCGAAGACGGCGGGGATGAAGTCAGGGATATCGATTCGAAGGGTTGGGAGGAGTTCTTCTCTCAGCGCATCATCGACCTGCTTCCTGTGCTCGGATGCGTCTGCGAAGCTGCCCGTGTTGAACGACCAAGGCGTCTGCTGGAACGAGGATGTAAATGACGGGTGAGATTGAGGGGGGGTTGTAGGTTGCGGTAGTTGTAATGGTCTGGTGTGCGCAATGAGGTCTAATACAGCCGTCCATATGTCCGCGTCGCTGTCCTGAGGAGCAATACTGCTCTTTGGAGTGAGCACAAGCTTTAGAAGGGGCGCAACATGTTTGGCTTCTTCCTGGTTTGCAGAGAGGCGAGCGTAAAAGGACGCAATGTCACCACTGAGGGGTCCATTTCCAGTCCGGGAGCGAATGACTCGCCCTTGTAGAAGGGTTCACCGTCCACCCGAACACACCACCCAACCGAACAGCCCCCCTGTACTTTGACAGCCACGCAAGATGATGAGAAGTTTGCCATACAAAATCTTCTCAGAATCAGAATGCGCATAAGTTTTGTATATAAAGATTCTTCATATAATAACTTTATGAAATTGATGTTCTGAACCTCGATTCAGCCCTATGGGCTGTTCGGTTGGGTGGTGTGTTCGGTTGGACGGTGAACCCTTCTCGTCATGATCAAAATAATTTGCAAGGTGGGCCCTAGGGCAACCCTGGAGCCGCCCCTAAAACACATCCATTCTAGCGCCTAGAATCAAGCCTAATTACATGCTACCAGCCCGTACGGTGCCCATCACCCTCTATAATATCATGAAGCCTTTGGGGCATACTACGGCACTGTTTATTAATGAATAGGATAGAAACGTGCTCCCAGCCCTCCCTAAGCAGTTCCATTAGGGACTGTTCGTCATAATGAGGTCGCTTCTATATATAGGACTTAGGGGCGCTCCAGCAGTTCTCAATAGGGGCTAGTTTGGGGGCCCCACCTTGCAAATTATTTTGATCATGACGAGCCCTTCTAGTACTCTATTCCGTAGTGTTCCGCTCTTGTGCTAGTGCTACCTGCAGTATCAACTACTAATGCACAGCCTATGCATGAGTCACTTTGGAATAGGTGAAACGACTTGATTTGGTTCTATGGGAGACGTGTCATATTTATGCTATGTGCCAAGCATATAGGGCTGAGGCTGATTCCCAACGCTCCCCTATCAGCAAAAGAACTGTATATGC
>JAABUI010001290.1_pt1 | contig 14898 bp, 12 predicted proteins | sample 5559111 | NCBI WGS metagenome assembly JAABUI01 (sample SAMN10711870, study PRJNA513365) | rock metagenome | isolation source: Antarctica rocks | place: Antarctica: Victoria Land, Buttleship Promontory
GAAGCTCAAGTCGGCCGGGGTCAAGGCCATCATGCTCACCGTCGGCCCGAAGCAGACCGCTTCGGCTGTCGGCGTCGCGGCAGCGAGCGGGCTCAACATCCCGTTCCTGGGCAACAACCCGGTCTACAGTCCCCTGCTGCTCAAGACCGCTGCCGGCCCGGCGCTGATCGCGAACCTCTACGTCTCGGGCTCGTCGCTGCCGCTGTCGGCCGACAAGCCGGCCGCGAAGAAGGTGCTCGCCGCGTTCAGGAAGAAGTACCCCGGTGAGCCCAGCAACGCCGGCGAGACCTACGGATACGGCGTCGCGAAGATCTACGAGCAGACGCTGAAGGCGGCGTGCGAGAAGAAGGACCTCTCCCGTGAGGGCATCGAGTCGGCCTTCCGCACCCTGACCAAGGTCACCACCGACGGCCTCATCGCGCCGCTGGACTACAGCAAGCCAGGCCAGATCCCGGGCCGCCAGACCCTCATCGTGCGGCCGAACATGGCCACGCTCGACATCGACGGCTACAAAATCGTGGACGAACTGCACGAGTCCACGATCGCGAAGGACTACACGATCCCAACCAGCTAGGCCGTACGGCGACGCAGGGGACGGTCCTCCCGGGGGCCGTCCCCTTCGTCGCGCCCGAGTACCCGCACGAGCAGGCGTACGGCGAGCAGTGCGGCCAGGCCGCAGGCCACCGCGAGCGGCAGGGTGGGGCCGCCGTGCCGGGCCGCGAGGGCCGTCGCGAACGGCGCGGCGAAACCGACGTACGCGCAGGCGTAGAAGACCGCTGACAGCGCCCCCCGCCGGGCCGGCAGTGCGATCCGGTTGGTCAGCGCGAGCCCGGCGGCCAGCGACAGCCCGCCGCCGGCGCCGAGCAGCACGGCGCCCGGCAGGAGCAGCGGGATGCTGCCCGAACGGGCAGCGATCAGGGCGAGCAGGTAGCCGACTGAGCCGGCGGCCACGCCGACCACGGCGGTCGCCCGGCCGAGCCGCGGACGGCCGGGACCTCTTCGAGGTGCTTGGCGAGGCGGTCGGCGTCACGCGCTGGGGCTCCGCTGCGCGTCCAGTAGGCGGCTGTCGCCAGCTACAGCTAGGCCAGCGCCGGCCGCTTGATCTCGATCTCGACGAAGGCGACTGTCTGCGCACGGGGGTTCGACACGTCGTGCTCGACACCGGCGTCCCGGAAGTAGCAGCCGCCGTGCGTCAGCTCGGACGAAGTCGCGGTCCCTGCCGACGTCATCGCGAGCTGTCCGGCGGTCAGTGGCACCACAACGTAGTCCAACTCGTGCCGGTGCCGCCCTGTCCGCTCGTCCCTCGCGAGGGTCCAGGTCGTGACCCGCACCCTGTCGTTGTCGATGCTGACCTCTGATCGCGCGCTCTGCATGGCTTCTCCTGTCGTCATGGCGCAGAGTAGACGCACTCGCCACCCACCCAGGTCGAGCGGACCGCGATGTCGGCGATCTCGTCCGGCGGCGTGTCGAACGGGTCGCGCTCCAGCTCGACGAAGTCGGCCAGCAGACCCGGGCGCAGCGTGCCCTTGACCAATTCCTCACCCGAGGCGTAGGCCGCACCTCGCGTGTAGAGCCCGAACGCCTCGTCGACGCCAATCCGCTGGCTCAGGCCAATGGCCGTACCATCGACGGCGCGCCGCCCGACGCAGCTGGTGATCGCTGCCAGGGGCTCGTAGGGGCCACAGGGGTAGTCGCTGGATCCGGCGACGTGGATGCCCGCATCGAGCAGGGTGCGGTGCGCGAACATGCGCTCGAGCCGCTCGTGCCCGAAATAGCCCACGAGCTTGTCGCCATGGAAGCGTGGATACGAACCGAAGGGGACGGCGACCATGTCCAGGTCACGGATCCGCCGTACGATCTGCTCGTCGACCAGCGAGCAGTGCTCGATCCGGTGCCGGCGACTCGGCGCCCCGGCGGCGCGGGCCTTCTCGTGTGCAGTCAGCAGGGTCCGGATCGCCCGGTCGCCGTTGGCATGCACCGCGAGCACGACACCGTCGCCGGTGACCTGTTGCACCAACGCCTCGAGGTCGGGCGTGGTCATCGTCTGCATGCCGTGGTCGTCGGTGCCCTCGAACGGCTCGTCGATCAGACAGTTGCCGCCCGCGCAGGCTCCGTCGACGAAGGCCTTGACGCCGAGCAGGCGCAGACCCTCGTCCCCGAACCCGCTCTGCAGGCCGAGATCAGCGATCTTGTCGTAGTGCGGAAAGGCGACGAGCATGCCGACCCGCAGGGTGAGCATTTCGCGGCGTCGGGCCTCAACGAGCAGCCGCACGTCCTCGGGGCCGCAGAGCGCGTCGGTCATCGACGTCAGTCCTGCGGCATGGAACATCCGCTGGGCCCGCTCGAGCCCGCGCAGCCTGTCCTGCATTCCGGACGGCGGTAGGACCGTCGCCCCGCGGGCGAGCGAGGGGTAGGAAACGTCGAAGAGCGCCTGCTCATAGACCACCCCGTTCAGCTCTCCCCCACCGTCCCGACCGAGCGCCCCACCGGGCGGGTCGGGGCTGTCGGTGCTGAGACCCGCCGCCGCCAGCCCCGCTGAGTTCAGGACCCCCCAGTGGGCGGCTACGTGCGTCAGCAGCACCGGGTGGTCCGGTACCGCGGTATCCAGGAAGTGCCGGTCGACGACCCGGCCGGCGGTGGTCTTGCTGTGGTCGTACCTTGACCCGACCACCCACTGCCCGTCACCAACCTCGGCAGCCTCGGCTCGCAGCAGATCGGTCAGGCGGGACTCGCCGGTGGCCACCTCCGGCGAACAGTTGAGGTGCAGCAGGTTCTCGGCGGTCATCGTCGGGTGCGCGTGGGCGTCGTTCAGCCCCGGCACGACCACGCAGTCGAGCTCGACCCGGCGGTCCACCGGGAATCGAGCGGCCAGCTCCTCGGCGGAACCGGCGGCCACCACTCGGTCGCCGAAGAACACGAGCGCCTGCACCGCGGGGCCATGCAGGGTGTGGATCCGTGGCGCACGCAGCAGCGTCCACGTCGCGCGGCCGATGCGCCGGTCCAACGTCGTCATGCGAGGTACGCCCCCTGTCCGTACGGAACGTGCGAGAGCGGCGCCACCTCGACGCGGCGCCCGTCGACCTCAACCGGCGAGCCGTCGCTCGGCACCCGGACGCGAGGCACGACGTCGTTGTGCAGCATGTGCGCCCGGGTCAGCCCGCGGGCGCCGCGCACCGGTAGGTACCTCGGCCCGGGCACCAGATGGTCGCCGCGCATCGCCTCCTCGGTGACGAAGGTCGCTGCCAGGCGCCGTGGCGCACCGCCCATCGCACCGAAGTACGGGCCCATGATCCGCGGCTCGCACGACCGGGTCGAGCCGTTGCCCTGCCCGGCCGCTCCCCAGACGACGAAGCCCGACTTCAGGACGAACTCCGGTTTTGTGCCGAACCACGCCGGGTCCCACAGGACGATGTCCGCCAGCCGGCCGGGCTGCAGGCTACCGACGTGATCGGCGATGCCGTGGGCGATCGCCGGGTTGATAGTGATCTTCGCGAGGAACCGCAGCACGCTTCGCGTGTCGGCGTCCACGCCGCCTTCGGCTCGCAGCGCGCTGTTGGAGGCCAGCTGCCACGTACGCCGCACCATCTCACCAATCCGCCCCATCCCGAGGGCGTCGCTGTTGATGATCGAGATCGCGCCGTGGTGGTGCAGGAAGTTCTCGGCCTGGATTCCCGCCCGGTGCAGGCGGCTGGTGGTGGCGGCGACGTCCGACTCGAACAGGTGGCTCTGCCGGTGCACGGTCATCGTCATCGGGAAGAGCTCCTCGAGCGTGTGTCGACCGTACGGGATCGTCGGCGTGGTGGAGGATCCGAATACGTGCGGATGCTCCAGGATCTCCAGCAGGTCAGGATGACCACCGCCACCCTCGACGTGGTACGCGTGGATGGTGCGGCCGGCCGTCGCCTCGACGGTGTCGGCGAGCAGGCCGAACTCGTTGAGGCTGTCGGAGTGCAGGGCGACGGCGACGTCAGCCGCCTCGGCCACGGTGAGGCAGGCGTCGATGCAGGCGGGCGAGGCCCCGTAGTCCTCGTGCACCTTGAAGCCGCCGGCCCCGGCGTCCAGCGCTGCCTCCATGGCTGCCCGGTCCGTCGTGCTGCCCCGCGCCAGCAGCATGACGTTGAGCGGCACGTCGCGGAACGCGTCAGTAAGGGTGTGGATGTTGTACCGCGGGTTGACCCCGACGTCCCAGACGCCACCGATCCCCATCCCCACCATCGTGGTGATGCCGGCGCTGAGGGCGACATCGACCAGCGTCGGGGAGGCGAGGTGCACGTGGGAGTCCACCGCTCCCGGGGTGGCGACGAGGCCCTCCCCCGGCACCAGGGCGGTGTGCGGGCCGACGACCAGGTCGACGCCATCGACCACGTCCGGCGAGCCGGCCCGGCCGATGCCCACGACCCGGCCGTCCTTCACTCCGATGCACGTCTTGCGCACGCCGAGGACGGGGTCGAGCAGCACCACGTTCGAGACCAGCAGGTCCAGTTCGCTCTCGCTCGCCTCGCCACGCACATAGAAGCCGTCGCGCCAGGTCTTGCCGCAGCCGCCGAGGATCTCGTCGCCGTACGACACGTCGTCCGAATCGACCCGGACAGCCAGACCGGAGTCACCGAGGGCCACGACGTCGCCCGTCGTCGGCCCGTAGACCTGACGGTAGATGCGGGCGTCAATGCTTGTCATCGCTCATGCCTCTCTTGTCGCCGCTGCCATGGCCACGAGCGTGATCGTCCTGGTCTCGCCGGGCTCGAAGGCGATGCTCGAGCCGGCGGGGATGTCCGGACGCCAGCCGGAGGTCAGCGCGCGGTCGTGCTCGAGCAACGCGTTCACCGAGGCGAAGTCGACATGGCTGGTTACCCGCACCACCCGGTCGGCCCGGTTCGACACGGTGACCCGACGCCTCGGACGTCCCCGGTTCAGCTCGATCACCGCGGCCGATGCCGCACCGATCGCGACCTCGGCGGCCGCTTCACCCTCGGCCGCTTCACCCTCGGCCGCTGCGATGGGGTCGACCAGGTCGACGAACAGGGTGCTGGACGGGAAGAGCGCGTCGATCTGCAGGTGCCGCAGCTTGGCGGGCACACCTGGCAGCACCTGGTCGGCCCGCAGCAGCGAGCCCGCACGCTGGACGACCTCGGCCAGGGGCAGCCCGTCCCACGCCCACTCGTGCACCTCGTCCACGATCAGCGCGCTGGCCTCCGTCGCCCCCAAACGCGCTCCTCGGGCGAGTCTGCGGCGCGCCAGGTCCGCAGCCGTGGCGACCAGCAGCCGGGCCTGCTCGTGCGGTGTCAGGTGCATGACGCCACCTCGTCCGCGAGGTGCTGCGGATCGTGCGCCGCCGTGCCACCGACGAAGGTGGCTACGACGGCGACGTCCCGGATCCGGCCCGGCGCCACCTGCGTGATGTCGTCGGACAGGACGGCGAGGTCGGCTAGGCCACCGGGCCGCAGCGTGCCCATGTCACCCTCCAAAAAGGCGGCGTACGCCGACTCGTAGGTGTACGCGCGCAGCGCCTGCAGCGGTGTCAGCGCCTCCTCGGCTCCGAGCTCCTGCCCGGAGTCGGTGCGCCGGTTGACCATGTCGTGGATGCCGAGCAGTGGCGCGCCCTCGACCACCGGCCGGTCGCTGCTGCCTGGCAGCTCGATGCCAGCGTCCAGCAGGGACCGGCCCCGGTAGCACCAGCCGATGCGCTCCGGGCCGAGCGCCCGGATCATGCCGTCACCGATCTCGCCGATGAACCGGCCCTGGGGGTCGGCGATGACCCCGAGACGGCCCATCCGTTGCACGGCGTCCGGGCTGGCGATCCCGGCGTGCTCGATGCGGTGCCGGTGGTCGCTCCTCGGGAACTCGGCCAGGGTGCGCTCGTAGCAGTCCAGCACCGTGTCCACCGCCCGGTCACCGATCGCATGCGTGGCCAGCTGCCACCCGGAGCGGTGCGCGGCGCGCAGCACGCCCTCGAGATCACCCGGCTCCATCGCCAGCATCCCGTGGTTGCACGGGTCGTCCTGATAACCGTCGTGCATTGCAGCGGAGCGGCCGATCAGCGAGCCGTCGCTGAACACCTTCATCGCGCCGATCCGCAACCACGAGTCCCCGAACCCGCTCTGCAGCCCCAGGCCGAAGCCGAAGCCGCTGTCGCCGTCCGCTCCCTGGATCGGTTCCGCGCCAGTGTTGACCGGCATCAAGGTCGTGCGGACCCGAAGCCCGCCCTGCTCGCGGGCGACCTGGAAGGCACGGGCCTCCAGCGGGGACGAACCCGCCAGGCCGGTTCCCACGCCCGCCTCCTGCACCGCCGTCAGTCCTTCGGCCAGGTACCGTCCGTGCGCCGACGTGATCGCCTCCACCATGTCCGGCACCGAGACCGGCCAGGTCAGGGGCCGCAACAGCTCCATTGCCGATTCCAGCAGCAGCCCGGTGGGCCGGCCGTCGGGTCCGCGCTGCACGCTGCCACCCACCGGGTCGGTGGCGTCCTGCAGCCCCAGGGCGTCAATGACCGAGGAGTTGACGAAGCACACGTGACGCGATTTGTGGATCAGCCGAACGCGGTGGTCCGGCGTCGCGCGGTCAAGGCGGGCGAGGTCGGGGTGCGCACCCAGGATGTTCTGGTCGTAGGACTCCCCGACGATCCAGCTACCGGCGGGCTGGCTGCGCGCGGCGTCCTCGAGCCTTCGGTAGAGCTCGTCGAGGGTTCGCACCTGCGAGCTGCGCAGGTCGACGTGCCGCAGCGAGTCGCCGAACTGCACCGTGTGGTTGTGCGCGTCGTGGAAGCCGGGGACGACCGTCGTGCCAGCGAGCCGCACCGTGCGGCGGGCCTGCGGCGCGTCGCCCTGGTCGGTGCCCAGGGCGAGGATGCGCTCGCCCTGGACCGCCATCCACCGCGCCCTCGGCTGGCGGGGATCGAGCGTGATGAAGTCGCCGTCGGTCAGCAGCAGGTCGACCTTCACGACCGGCACCCCTCGTCAGGTCGGACGTCGGCAGGTCGGACGTACGGGTCCAGATAGTCGGGCAAGGCGACCTGTGTGTCCGGCGCAGGATCGGCCGGACCGAAGACCATCCGGACCGGCACGACACCGGACCAGTGCGGCAGTTCGACGTCCTCGGGCTCCTCGACCGTCCCACCACGGCGGGCCTTGACCGAGAACTCGTCCAGCGTCATGGCGACGAAGGCGGTCTGCTTGATCTCCTTCTCGGTGGGCGCCCTGACATCGCCGGAGCGTCCGGGGATCAGCGAGTCGATCACCGCGTGATAGGCGGCGGTCGTCTCGTCCGGATCGGTCACCGCGCGACCGGCACCGAACACGACGCATGAGCGGTAGTTCAGCGAGGAGTTGAACATGCTCTTCGCGACGACGATGCCGTCCGTCAGCGTCACGGTGAAGCACAGCGGGGCACCTGAGCCCGCGAGGCGGCAGGCCCTGCTGGCGGCCGAGCCGTGCAAGTACAACGTCTCCTCGACGACACCGTGGCCCATCGGTATGCAGTACGGCTGGCCGTCCTGGACGAAGGCGAGGTGGCCGAACAGTGCCTCGTGCAGGATCACGAGCGCCCCGGCCCGTTCGTAGGAGCCCCGGGCCAGCTTGCGACGTACCTGGGTCCGCGTTGACGTCAGGATCCCTCCACCTCCAAGGTGAGATAACGGTTCTTGATCGAGGGATCCGCCACGAAGTCCGGGACGCTGCCCTCGAACACGACCACACCGGTCTCTACCACGTACACGCGGTCTGGCCGGGCCAGGCACAGGTCCAGGCGCTGCTTGACCAGCAGGATGCTGACGCCCTCCTCGGACGCGGTCCGGATGACGTCGGCGATCTGCCGACGATGACGAGGACCAGGCCCTCGCTCGGCTCGTCCAGCAGCATCAGCTCCGGTCCGGCGACCAGGGCCCTCTGACGGGCCGCCTGCAGTCGGGTGTACTGCGCGTGGCTCCGGTCCAGCTCGCGGGCACCCAGTTCTGGGTTGCGGGATCGCGCTGGCTCTTTCGGTACTGGCGACCCACGCCCGGAGGGACACCCTGAGCAGTGGTGGCAACGGTTCGGGCAGGCGCTCGGCGACGCGGACAACGCGCGCAGCAGCGGGCAGCGCCCGGGGCAGAACCGTGAGCCTCGTTACCGCCCTGCCCGTCGGGCCGGCCCTCCGCGTGGGCTGCAGGTTGAGGGCGCAGGTGCTGTCCCTCGCCGGCCTCGGGCTGCTGCTTAGCTGGGTCGGCTCCGATACGGTGTGAGGCGGTCCGTGTCATGAGAGCCTTGGTGGGAGGTTCTCACTCCTGCGCCGGTGTCACTGGGTCTCAGGCGGCTTTGAGCAGTCTGTATGAGCCAGGGCGTCGTGCCATACAGCTTGTCTATTGTGCCCGGTGCGGGCCCACGCGAGGCTGAGGAGATCACGACGACTCGGGAGCCCGGCATGAACGACCACGACCGTCTTCAGGACTCGGCCCGCCGGCACTTGTGGCCGCACTTCTCCCGGCTCGGCAGCTACGACGACCACGAGCTGCCGGTCATCGTGCGTGGTGAGGGCTCCTGCGTCTACGACTCCCGCGGGCGGCGCTACCTGGACGCGCTGTCCAGCCTGTTCGTCACGCAGATTGGTCACGGGCGGCAGGAGATGGCGACTGCCGGCGCGAAGCAGTCCAACGACCTGGGCTACTTCCCGATTTGGGGCTTCGGCCACCCCAGTGCGATCGAGCTCGCCGAGCGACTGGCCGACCGCGCCCCCGGCGACCTCAACCGGGTCTTCTTCACCACCGGCGGCAGCGAGGCGGTCGAGGCGGCCTACAAGCTGGCCCGGCAGTACTTCAAGCTGGTCGGCCAGCCCGGTCGCTACAAGGTGATCAGCCGGCAGTGGGCCTACCACGGCGTCACGATGGGCGCGCTGTCGCTCACCGGCGTGCCAGCCATGAAGGCGCCTTTCGAGCCGATGGTCCCGGGGGCGGTCAAGGTCCCGAACGCGCACTTCTTCCGCGCGGTCGAGCACGCCGACGACGCAGAGGCGCACGGGCTGTGGGCTGCCGACCAAGTCGAGCGGGCGATCCTCATGGAGGGCCCCGACAGCGTCGCCGCGGTCTTCGTCGAGCCTGTCCAGAACGCCGGCGGCAGCGTCCCGCCACCGCCTGGCTACTTCGCGCGCCTGCGCGAGATCTGCGATCGGCACGGCGTCCTGCTCGTCTCGGACGAGGTCATCTGCGCATTCGGTCGGCTGGGGGAGTGGTTCGGCGCCGGGCGCTACGGCTACCAGCCTGACATGATCACCTTTGCCAAGGGCGTGACGAGCGGGTACGCACCGCTGGGCGGCGTCCTGGTCAGCGACCGGCTCGTCGAGCCGTTCCAGCAGGGCACGACGATCTTCGCGCACGGCGTGACGTTCGGCGGCCACCCCGTCTCCTGTGCCGTGGCGCTGGCAAACCTGGAGGTCTTCGAGCGCGAGGGCCTGCTGGAGCACGTCCGCACCAGCGAGCCGGCGCTGCAGGCGACCCTGTACAAGCTGCGCGACCTGCCGATGGTTGCTGACGTCCGCGGCGCGGGTTTCTTCTGGGCCCTCGAGCTGGTCAAGGACAAGACCGGCAACGTGCGCTTCGACGCCGCCGAGCGGGAGCGGCTGCTGCGCGGCTTCCTGGCGCCCCGGCTGCTGGCCGCCGGGTTGATCTGCCGTCCGGACGACCGGGGCGATGCCATTGTGCAGCTGGCGCCGACGTTGATCAGCGGGCAGGCCGAGTTCGACGAGATGGAGCAGGTGCTGCGCTCTGTGCTCGGCGAGGCGCAGGCCGTGCTGTAGACGGGACCGTCAGCGCGTCCCACGCCGACAGCGCGACGTGCAGGGACAGGCGGGTGGTGACGTCATCCAGGTCGGCGCGCAGGCGGCCGGCGGCGCGTTCCAGCCGGGCGTACAGCGCCGGGCGGCTGATGCCCAGCACCTGCGCCGCAAGGCTCTTGTTACCCGCCTGCTCCAGGAACGCCCGCAGGGCCGCAATCAGCAGGGTGCTGTCGTCGTCACCGTCGAGCAACACGCCGAGCTGCTCCTCGACGAACCCCTGGACCCGGCTGTCCGCAGTCAGCTGGGCCAGCAGACCGTCCAGGCCGGTGTCGCTGAGCCGCACCACCTGGCCCCGCGCCGAGGCCGGCCGCGTCGGCGTGGTTGAAGAGCGCCGGCGGGCGAGCAACCCGGCGCTTGCGGCGGCGCGGGCCTCGCGCACGGCCGCGCCGAGCTGCCCGACGTCAACCAGCTGCGCGGAGCGGCCTAGGACGGCGAACCCGGCCGGGCCCAGTCGCCGCTGCACCTCCGCGGCCAGCGCCATGACCGTCCCGTCGAGGTCCCTGCTGAGCGGCCCGGCGACCAGGGCATCGACCCCGCTGGGGGTCTGGCTGGCCAGCACGCCGATCCGCCGCGTCTGGGCTGCCGCCAACAGCAGCGCAGGTCCCGCTGGGTCCGCCGACGAGGTGACCAGCGAGACGGCGCACAGGTTCCGCCGCGCGGTGGGGACGCCGGCGGCCTGCGTGCGCAGGTGCGCGTCCGCCTCATCGGTGAACCTGCCCGCCGCCAGGTCCTCCAGCAGCCGCGCGTGGGCGGTCTGCTCCAGGTCGGCGCCGTCCGACTGCAGCAGCCGCCCGAGGGCGAGCGCCTCGGCACCGCGGCGCAGCGCCAGCTGCTGCAGGCGGGTGGCCGGCTGCTGCGGGGGAACCGGCAGGATCAGCCGGCCGAACGCCGCGCCGCTCACCGCCACCGGCTCGACCAGCCAGCGCTCCGGCCCCCAGCGCCCCTCGACAGGGTCCGTTGCGCGACGCGAGCGGCGCTCCCAGTCCTGCAGTGCCGTGAACCGGGATCGGGCCGTCGCGGCGCTGGCCAGCACCCGGTGGTGCAGGCTCTCGAACACCGTTGGCAGCTCGGCGGTCTCGGCCACCTGGTCGAGCACGTACTGCACGGGTACGGCGCTGGTGCCCAGCCGTGCGAACAGCGCGTGCAGCCGCTCCGAGACGCGTAGCTCGGCGTACGAGCTGGACACGATTCTGGCATGCACACTCTCGGTGATGGCCACGAAGGGCACCTCGACCGCGAGGGCGACCAGCGGCAGGCTGGCCCGCTCGGCGGCGTTGACCAGCGCCGTCGGCAGGGCGGACCACCGCTCGCCGAGCTGGACGAGCAGGCCGCTGGCTGCGTTGCGGGCGAGGTCGGTGACGTAGCGGCGCAGGCCTTCGTTGCTGGTCGGCAAGCCGATCCCGGTCGACAAGATCAGCTCGCCGCCACGCAACAGCCCCTCGACGTGGCTGAGCTCCAGGACGTGCACCCAGCGGACGGCCCGCGACATCCCCTCCTGCCCGGCGAGCACGACCGGCTGCCCGGCCTGGACTTCCGGCAGCGCGAGCACGGCCGACACGGTGAGGGCAGGTGCCGGCTCGGGCGGCCCATAAGGGTCCACAGCCACATGCTGTCAGCCCTGCGGCGCGGGCCTTACTTCTTGTCCCTGGCCGTCCGGGGCGACGCCGTCCAGAATGACGCCATGAGCACCCCGACCGACGCTGCCGGCCCCATGATCGTCCGCTCCTGGATCGACGGCGTTCCGACGGGGAGCGTCACCCGGCTCGGCGACGTCTACGACCCGGCCACTGGCGAGGTCACCAAGCAGGTGGCCCTGGCTGACGGGGACGACGTGCGCGCAGCGGTCGCCTCGGCGCTGCGGGCGTTCCCGGGCTGGCGGGACACCTCGTTGTCCCGGCGCACCTCGATCCTGTTCGCCTTCCGCGAGCTTTTGAACGCCCGTAAGGGCGAGCTCGCCGCCGTCATCACCGGCGAGCACGGCAAGGTGCTGTCCGACGCGCTCGGCGAGGTGACCCGGGGCTTGGAGGTGGTGGAGTTCGCGTGCGGTATCCCGCACCTGCTCAAGGGCGGCTTCACCGAAGGCGCTTCGACCGGCGTGGACGTCTACTCGCTGCGCCAGCCGGCGGGCGTGTCGCCGATCATCAGCCCGTTCAACTTCCCGGCGATGGTCCCGTGCTGGTTCTTCCCGATCGCGATCGCCGCGGGCAACACGGTCGTGCTTAAGCCCAGCGAGAAGGACCCGAGCGCCGCGAACTGGCTCGCCGCACTGTGGCAGGAGGCAGGGCTGCCCGACGGCATGTTCACCGTCCTCCACGGCGACAAGGTCGCCGTGGACGGCCTGCTGCAGCACCCGGACGTCGCCACCGTCTCCTTCGTCGGGAGCACACCGATCGCCCGCTACGTCTATGAGACGGGGACCTCCCACGGCAAGCGGGTGCAGGCCCTGGGAGGTGCGAAGAACCACATGGTCGTGCTCCCCGACGCCGACCTCGACCTGGCTGCCGACGCCGCGGTGAACGCCGGCTTCGGGTCCGCGGGTGAGCGGTGCATGGCGATCTCCGCCGTGGTCGCCGTCGAGCCGGTAGCGGACGAGCACCTGGTCAAGATTGAGCAGCGGATGGCCAGGCTGCAGACCGGGGACGGTCGGGGGTGACAGCGACGTGGGGCCGTTGGTGACTGCCGCGCACCGCGACAAGGTGGCGTCCTACGTCGAGCAGGGGGTCGCCGCCGGTGCCCGGCTCGTGGTGGACGGCCGTGGGCCCGAAGTCAGCGGCGACGCGGAAGGCTTTTGGCTGGGCCCGACCCTGTTCGACGGGGTCCGCACCGACATGAGCATCTACACCGACGAGATCTTCGGCCCGGTCCTGTCGGTGTTGCGGGTCCCGACGTATGACGCCGCGCTGGAGCTGGTCAACGCCAACCCCTACGGCAACGGCACGGCCATCTTCACCAACGACGGCGGTGCCGCCCGCCGGTTCCAGAACGAGGTGCAGGTCGGCATGATCGGCATCAACGTGCCGATCCCGGTGCCGATGGCGTACTACTCCTTCGGCGGGTGGAAGAGCTCACTGTTCGGTGACACCCACGCCCACGGCACCGAAGGCGTGCACTTCTTCACCCGCGGGAAAGTCGTGACGAGCCGCTGGCTCGACCCGAGCCACGGTGGCCTCAACCTGGGGTTCCCCCAGAACGAGTAAGGGGGCCGGCGGACCAGGCCCGCAGCGCCAGGGTGCAAGCAACCCGGTCGACGAATCCAGCAGGCCGTGCCCGGCGTCTCTGTCTGCCTGCCCCACACGCTCGCAGCGAGCACATCGGCGCACCCCCACCCGCACCCCCACCAAGCACTACGGGTGTCGGGTGATTCACCGCTACCTGTCCAGGCGACTAAACCACTTGGGCTGGATCAACGAGCGACTATCTGGGGAGTGCATCGAGGGTGGGTCCATGACCCGCCTGAGCGGTCGCTAGAAGGCCAGCCACGGTCCCGGAGGACCAGTGGCGGGGTTGCGCGCGCTGCTGACGGATCCGACCTGGCGGACGACGGACAAGTACACCCGCACGTACCTGGGGTCCGCCCTGTACCGCTGCGGGGTGAGCTGGGCCAGGCATCGAGCACTGCGACCGCCTCCTGCTGGTCAGCTACTGGCCGGCGAGCCCGCGGTCCATCGCGGCCAGGACGTCGCCTGGCGCCGCCCCGTGCATCAGCACGACCGGGTAGCCGGGCAGGTCGTCGGGGGCGCCGTAGGACAGGAAGGCGGTGAGGTGTCGGGGCACTGGTGAGACTCCTTCCGCTTCGCCGGCTCACGGCGGTCTCCCACCGCCAGGAGGTCACTAAGCAGCTCGCAGGCGGCTTGCGCGTCAGTGAGATGAGACCCGACATGGCCATGTTCTACCGCCGCCCACGCGCTCGGTCGCGGAGACCCTCAGCAGCGGCGGTCTTGGTCATCCACGGGCGGGACGTCACCAAGACGACCTCAGGCACGTTCTCGATCCGCAAACTGTCCGCCGCGGAACGGGCACACGATGACATGAACTCCGAGCGAGCGGAGCTACTTGTAGAACTCCGCGACGCCACCGTGGTGCGAGCACGCCCCCTGATGGTGCGCGGCGTAGGAGTACGTCCCGTCGTTACACCGCGCCGTGGCCCTGTTTTCCGCCGACACGGGTGCTTCCGTCCGGCTAGGAGCAGAACTCGTGCTCGTCGTGATTGACGGTGACGCTACGGCCGTGGTGCTGCCGTAGCGTGCCGCCGCCATCCGCCAGTCACCCGCCATCGCCTGCTGCGCCGTGCCCAACTCGACCTGCCCGCTGCACACCGGCGTGTGCAGGTGGTTCTCGAGGTGGTCCTTCACATCCGCGCTGTTCGCCCCGTGGTACGGCTGAGGCCACAGGTTGCTCGCGCTGGTGTCCCCGCTGAGCTCGAGCGGGATCAGGTGGTCAAGCTCGTATGCGCCCGCCGGCGGCGGGTAGCCGATCCGGTAGGCCGCGAAGACCTGTTCACGGACGGCGGTCGTGACGTACCGCACGCTGCGGGAGCAGCCGCTGACGCACACCTGCGACGTCGTCGCGTCGGCGAAGGCGTGACCGGGGGTCAACGCACGGTTGGGCTCGCCGGCCCTTGCCGCTGCGGGAGTGCCGGCCGCTGGGCGCGTCACGATCCCGCTCGGTGATGCTGGGGGTGCCTCGGTGACGCCAGGGGCGGGGGTCGCCAACGCTGTCGCAGCCACGCTCGCCCCGCCGGCGGATGTCGACGCTGTCGTTGTCGTATCGGTCTTGCACCCGGCAAGCGTCGCGAGCGCCAGAACGGCCATCACGAGGCCAGGAACACGTCCTGAAGTACGCATGCGTGTCCTCCATCAGCAGCGACCCTGGTGGGTGCCCTGGGAAGGCTGGCACCCGCCCGACACGAGCGTGGGTGTTCACCCGAAGTGGCCGCTGGATGGTCCCACGCCGCGGGCCTGCGTATCCGAGGGTCACGCCGGGCGAGCTACCTCGCCGGGCAGGCGGCGGGATCGGGCAGGTGCCAAACCTCTGCCAGCGGCTGGGGAACCGCCTGTGGGCACAGCCCCATGCCGCCCGAGTCGGTGACCAGCTTCC
>JAABUI010001291.1_pt1 | contig 14887 bp, 27 predicted proteins | sample 5559111 | NCBI WGS metagenome assembly JAABUI01 (sample SAMN10711870, study PRJNA513365) | rock metagenome | isolation source: Antarctica rocks | place: Antarctica: Victoria Land, Buttleship Promontory
ATTCAATTCTGCCCAATGGGATTGCAGCGAAGCGAAGAACACGCATCGACATACCACTAGAAATTGGGCTGCCACACTTTATCCAGGATGACAAGATGGCGGAAGATGGTCCTGCTTTTGGAAACTTCAAGCTCTCCTTGCAGTCTGTGGTCTGCCATCAGGGCATGTCATCGGAGTCAGGTCACTACATCAGCTTGGTCCGGAGTCCTGATCCAAACCAAGCCGGGGAGGATAGATGGATGCGCTTTGACGACCTGGCTCAAGATCGAGTCACTTACACCAATGTTGAGACCTTTCTCCTCCAAGAGTCACCTTATCTGCTGTTCTATCAAGTCATACCCATTGAAGGCGACCCTGGCAGTATCGCTGCAAATGAACCCCTGTTCATGGACGGTGAGCGACCACCAGCGTATTCTGAGTCTGATGTAAGTCGAGAGTCAAAGGTAGACTCAGGTGTATCCGGGCTCTCAATCAGTCAAAATTCTTATGAAGGTCGAACATCGGATATTCAAAGACCTAGCATTGAAATTGCCCGAACCAGTTCCGAAGTGTCGACCGCTGAAGACAGCAAAAGAGGGCGATCGAGTCTGATCAGCGACAGCCCCCAAAGTGTTATGCTTTCAGACGCTGGCACCAACGGTGCAGGCGGAGTCCGGAATGACTTGCTGAATGCCCCTGATCTCGACCTGCATTCGGCAGATGGCCCTAACGCCCTCACGGCCTCTCGACGTGGATCAAAAACGAACCAAGGAAATGCCAAAAGCAGGGCGACTAGCCGATCAGACGATAATCGAATGAGCACATCGCTTTCTCGCCTGGCAAGCAGGATGTCAAAAGATAAATTAAGCAAGCCACCGGGTACTACCACGAATCCAGCCAACTCCAGAAACAGCCTCAATGAGCCCGTAGCACTAGCTGGACAACCCAAGGACCCCGTAGCACCATCCAACGGGAAAGCCTCGGCGTCCAGCGAAAACTGGGGAAAGCTCAAAAAGGACTTCAATGAGAAACATAAACAGCGTGAACATCAGCATCTCATGAAAGGTAAGCGGAAAGAGGGGAAGCCGGATAGGGAGTGTTTGGTTATGTGATAGTCATAGCGACGTCCTTGGTACGGCCTTGAGCATTTTGGCTAATGGAGTTTGTGCTAAATGGGAAGATACCATGCATGGGCGGTAAGGCTGGCGTTTGAGTAGCAGGGCTCGTGTACACATGGTACACATGCACAAAGGACGGCTTTCTGCCTCCCAATTTCACCACTGACTGAATCGTGGAATACCAAGTAGATGTTCCCAAATCCCATACGCTATGCTCACATGCTCTGTAATTTAATTTATATGCTTGCCAAAGAACGGTATACCCATTGAGCTCAACAACAGTCTGGCATCCTTATCATTCGTAGCGGTAGTGTTGACGGATATGTCCACGCCTGGTATCATCCTCGGTGGGTATCTATCAATAATGTCAGTAAAAGACTCCCACCCTCCAACCCCCTTTTTCCAATCCGCCCAAACTCCAACAGTGGAAGAAAAAGTGAAAGGAAACCCGCACTCACGCATCATAATTAACCTCCACCTCCGGAAAACTCCCCACCACCTCCGGCCCAAACCCCCACCCAATATTCCCACTCCCATCCCCACTCGCCCCACTCACGCCCTGAAACTCCTTAATCCGCGGCATCACAACCTCCACCATCTTACTCAAAAAACAATACATATCCTCACCCCTCAACTCCACCCCCACCGCGCACGGCTTCCCCTTCCTCAAATTAAAAGTATTAATATTCTGCTTCGCCTCAAACACCCTGGCCCTCACATTCGTAATCGCCTGCACCACCATCCCCGCCACCTGTATAAGATCCTTATTCGCGCTCGCATCCCTGATGAAACTATGCACGTGGATTTTCTCCAGCCGCGGGATATTGCGGAAGGTGATGGGGCGGACGAGGAGGGGGAGGACGGGATGGCCGCGGGGGGCGCGCAGGGGGCGGTTTTTGTGGTAGGGGGAGGAGTCGTCCCAGGTGCGGAGGCGGGGGGGGGAGGGCCCGGGGAGGGTGCCGGGGGGGTGGTGCGTGTAGAGGAGGGTGAGGAGGTCGGGGGCTAGGGTGCTGTGGTAGGTTTGTTCGAGGCGGGGGAGGGAGAAGGGGCCGGGGGTGAAGAGGCGGGAGGAGGGGTGGGAGGGGGGAGGGGGTTGGTGGGGGTGGAGGGGGCCGCGGTAGTATTTTGGGGGGCGGAAGGTGTAGCTGTTGGGGTGGGTTAGTGAGGAGGTTGAACGGGGAGGGAGTGTGGGATAGAATAGGAGGGACTGAGTGGACTTGTGGTGTAGGCTGAAGGAATGTGACTTGCCGACTTGGTGGTAATTGGGTCTTCCGTCTCCTACTCCTTGCTATGGGGTCGAATGATTTGAGGTGTTCGTCTGAAGGTCCTGGTGTCGCCATGGACGAGGAAGGATCCACATCTTCTGAAAGCTCGGTCATGCCATTGAATGTGGAGGCCTTACGAGCGGCGCAGATGCACTGGAATCTTTGATGAGCTCTCCTTCTTAGTGAGCTCGTTGCTGTGCGTGTCGTAGCCATGACGATGTAGAGAAGTTGAAGGCTTGGGGTTGCGGTTTGATATTTCCTGCCGCCAAAATCGTCCCAAGCCTAGCGCGATGCAGCGTCACAGCCCTAACCCTGATTCTATATCCATGCACGCAACTGAGGCAACCTGTGCACCCTGTGCACAGTAACGGGTTGAGTGGATAGGATATTCGACAAAAAATTACGTGTACAATACTTTTCCTCGAAGAGACAGGGCGTGTTCTTGCGAATTCTCATGATGTTTGAAAACCTCACTCATTAAGGGATCCCCTCATTAATCGCTATCTCTAGGAATCATTCGGGACACGCGAGCGCCAATCTTAATGGCCGGTTGCAATGACTTTACCATGCTCCTTAAATGCAACAAAAAATTATGTACTCCTTTGATCGTCCGGGATCACGCAATTATGCTGTCCAAACGCCTCCCTAAATACATCCAGCTGTCTCTCAAAACGTAAGAAATCCCATGCACCGCATCATTCTGCTTCTTCTCGAGCATCCCCTTCATTCTACGTTGATGATAAGGCCTGTTGTTGCATCGTCTGCTTGAATACCTGCAGTGCCGCAGCAGGCTGGTAAAAGGGAACCTCGTGGCCTGCTCCAAAAATTCTGGCGAAAGAAAATTTTCCAACATTTTTGAACGTTCCTGCAGCTGCGCCACCGACTGTATAGCTTCCCAGTGCGGCGGCATTGAAAGCCGAGGTACCAGAGTAAGTAACAGCGTCAGCAGCAGCGAGTCCGCCGAACCAGTTGCAGATCCAGTCAGCGTCACCCGCCCAGACCACTGTCTGGACGCCAGATGAGACGACAGACGACAGCTGGGACAGGAAGGATCGGGAATCTATCAAATTGTCAGTAATGAGAAAATGTCAAAAGAGAAGTTTCTTGAGGCGAGCTTACCATCTCCGGTGGTGGTGAATTTGTTATATGGTGCATTTGCACATTCCTGGTAAGCAGACTTTGCTCCAATGGCTTTGACAACAGCTGCTGAAGTAAGATAGTTCTTATACGTTTCGGGAGGATTTGGGTCGTTGCTTGGTGCGCGAACATCGTAGACATCAAAATCGTAGGCGGCAACTCCACCGTTCGCAGGCGTAGCGCTCAACGGCCCTTCAATAGTGTTGTAGCAAGTATTGTCCGCATTCTCGCAGTTCGCATTAGTACCAGTTGAGCTGCACTTTGCAAGAGCAGGGGCGCATTGGCTGTTGTATGTATTGATGAATTGGGTATGCTGAGCAGCTGTGATGATGGGCTTGTAAGTGTTGTTGTAGCTGAAGTCGACATAGGCTTTCTGCTGAAGTGTGGCATCGAAGTAACCGTTGTTGATGCCCAGAGCAACGAGTTTGATGTTTTGGCCTTTGACCGTGCCCTTGGTAATGGCAGCGTTCTGGGACTCAAAATACGATGCGAACTCCGGGCCGTAATGTCCGCCTGTTTCAAACTACGAGTCAGAATTTTCGCTTTTCTAGGTTTTTGGGGTTGTAGGACAGATCCGAAGATCTTAAGCGGGGATGAAATGGCGTCCGAGCTCCTAGGAAATGTCTGGATTGGACACAAGTGAAAAGAAACTCACCATAGGATTCCGTGAAAACACCGAAGTTCCTGTTCTCGTACTGAGGGAATTGCGTGTAGAAGGCTTGCAGCAGAGTCCAGACATATGGGGCAGCGGTCACAGTACTAGTGACCTCGTCGTCGCCATAGGAGAATCCAGTGCCGATGGGCTGATCAACATAGAGCATATTGGCATAGCTATTCCAGCTGTAAGGATTCAGGGATGGCGTGCTAGCCCCGTTTACAAAATGGCAAGGACCATTCTCCTGGAAAAGACCAATCATGCTACTGCAGCCAGGGCCTCCGTTAAACCAGGTAGCAAGTGGTGCCGTTGTGGGATTGCTCCGAGCCTCGAAGAACCAAAACCACCTTTGAATGTTAGCGGAGGAAAAATCACAATTCATGAGTGTACGTACATATTCATGTTGGTGCCTACAGATAGGTACCCGGAGTACTGGTTGACACCTTTCGTGGTCTCGCAGATGCCAGAGTTGGTGACAAACTCCATCTTTGCTCCGGTAGCAGCGTGCTCGAAGACAGTGTAGTTGGTGCCATCGCGCTCAACGAAGGACCGCTTGTCCTTGGGAGCAGCGTCTTCGTTTGGTACCGGCGAAGCAAATGCCAAAGAGCCAAGGACAAGGCCTGAAGAGATGAGACCATTGAAGAAATGCATCTCGAACGATAGGCAAGAGGCAAAGTGCTTTACTTGGTGATGATGGTATCAAACGAAAGAGTTCGCACCCCTTGCAGGCGCTAAGAAAGAAAGAGTGAAAACGTTTCAGGCAACTTTGAAATTTGATATAGGTAACGATGCCTGATATCTCGAATGAAGGATATTTCGAATGCGAGAATACGCACCCTTATATGAACAGAAGGCTGCGTCTAAGAGATGGTGGCCAGCTTCTTAGCTTGCTCATCACCAACGAGATTGAGGAAGGAAGTGTGAGTTAGGAATGTCCGTATGGCTGGAGCAGCCGGAGAGGGAAAGCATGCGACCGCAGATCAAGCAAGCCAACCTCATGTGATAATAATGACAGCAGGCAATGGCAGAGGCCAAACAACTCGTGGGGAACCGAGGGATATACTAGGGTGAAGGTGGGAAGGGGGCGACATTCAGAACATCCTATTCGGGGATGGTCAGCCCCGGTGAGTGGCCAGCAGGAGGACAAGCTCAGGTACGATGCGAGACACATTCGGGAGGGAAAGCTTGAGAAGCTTGATAAGTATGCACGATAGGCTGTCCGTTGCCCCATTCCAGACGCTGATTGTCGCCCCTGATTTCCTTGCATGAACACCGAAATGGTGAGTGGGTGCATGTTCACTCATTGGACAGCTGCTTCTCGGCGCGCAGGAGAAACACTCGCCACTTCCCAAAATAGAATGTGGTTATAGGGAAGTCCCTGGGCATATGGTTCCTCCACGATATGGGAGCAATCGGCGCACCACGCGCAGTTGCTGCGACTTCATCTCCTCCACCGGTTGGGTCCAAAAGTATAGTTCGTAGTAAAGGGTAGATCTCAGGTCGAGGAGCAAGGCACCCGGCCGGAAGCCGGAGACGCTATTTCCTTTCCCCGAAGATCGCTCTCCTTTTCAGGAATAGCGCCAATTTCCTCCTGCCATTCCGAGCCATTTTCCCTCACCCGAGTCTCCTTCCCCTTCCAACAACACCGCGCCTTTACCAGGAAGATTCAGCGACAAAGCAGCTGTCAGCCTCGAGGAGCAGGCCCTTTTCTGTCGCTATTCTCGTCTTGCCGAGGTGCCTCCTCAATTCGCCTCGCGCTGTGAGCATGGTTGACCTGAATTTTTTCTTTAGAATTGGGCAAGGCCGAAGTCGTCTCTTCCTGTCGTATTTTAAGACCGTTTGTTGAGGCATACTGGAGACCAAGCACCTCACGGACCGTCAACCACAGAAGCGCACTCCCTTCATATGATCAACACCATGGGTGCACGGCCTTGATGCTCAGGCCTCCCATCAACGTGCTTCAATGCAAGATGATCGACCAGCGCGCATGCAATCCAATATAAAGGACTACATGAAGGATCTAGGCTGCGCCATTCGACGGAGAATGTGGCCTTTGACCAGTAAATCACGAGCTGCTGCGGTATCGACTGTCTATGTTTCTTGCGTCTAACGCGCCTGGACCCTTGTCATGGCGGAGCTTCAAGTCTTTTGCCTGCCTTGGGCCCCGTTGTTTGGAGTTTTGTAAGCTGCGCAGGGACAGAAGCCGTCGAAACGATGTCGAGCATGACCTGACCTGAGTACGCTATGAGGGATCTAGAGTTGTACCGGATCATACAAACTGGTATAGTATTTGCGTTTAATGACTACGAAGGTTTTCCACGTGGATATCGCATATCGTTCTAACATCTCCCATAGTCAATACTTTCTCTCAATCCCTGCTTGCAAGCCCTAGGTATAGCCAAGGCTCTCTCCGCCATACTCTCTACTATATAAGCTGCTTTGGCACCCGAAATCAGGGGTAATCTCTGCAGTTTTTGATCTTTCAAAGTACTTTTTCCCATTCGGCGATTCCTTTGAATACTAGGCTTGAAAAGAGGATGACCACTATGACACTCTGCTTTTTCTTCTTCCCTTGGTTTATGGTCGGAAGCCCTGCAGGAGCAGCGACACCACCCACCAGTTTCAGTAATCTATTAACCCCATCAAATGTGACCGAATTCGGACAGATACCCGGAATAGATCCACGCTTTAGTGTCAAGTCCGAGTATGGACGGTCGGAACTTCCCACTATCCCTTGTCTCATGAACGCTGTGAATGCTATGCAAGACTTGGCATTAGAAGATTTTGAAGGGCCGGTCGTACCAATCACTTACATTCTCGACAGCTTCCCCGAGGTCATGATATCTCCGGAAGCTACGACATTAGGAGGAGCGATCGAGACGCGATTCATCATTTGGGGCCTTATGATAGGCGTAATGGAGATGATGAAGAGGGGCGTGTTTCAGACCGCCGTGTTTACGCTGGGATACGAGGGAATCACCGTGGGATACGTCAGGATAGCGCAGCCCGGAGCGCTGTTTGTTGCGGCGAGCAACCACACCAACTCTCTTGCTCAGAGTCCGGCCGACGAAAAGCGTTCTTCAGGGGCATCTGCGAACAGCACGCAGGAAACCGACGACAGACAACTTACCGTGTCATTCAATCCAATTGGCCCACCTTTGGTAGCCCACGATGTCCTGCTCGCGATCCTCTATGCATTGGTATACACTGCTCGTTTCCCAGCCACTATGGTAGTGGAACCTTTCGGACTTTCGTTAACAAGTCCCTACAACATGTACATTGAGGGCCATCCTCTTGCAGCTGCTTCTGCGGCAACCCCGCCTTTTCTTCAATATCGAGGGATAGTAGTAGCCTTGGGCCAAATCCCCCAGTACATGTCACAGCGGCGGAGGTTCAGTGGGGTTTCATTCAAGATGAGATTCGGCCGTGTTACCGTAGGTGAGGGACGAATGTACAAGAAGCAACAATGAAGCAGGAATCCTTGCTCCAGGCTGAATCATGATATTACACAAATTGGTATACTTTTTGTGTACGGAGACATCGTCCAAAACACTAGCAAAAATGTTCCTTTGGAATAAGCACCACGCCATGCGAAGCAGCCGATCTACCAGACAATCTCTACAATCACGAACCTCATGTCTTAGAGCAATTATGACCACTGTTTTTGGGATTGCCTGTTGGCTGCGCTGCCTCTAGCCAAGGATTGTGGGAAGGTGAAAGCGAAGGACGTGGTGACAGCACCAAATCCACAAGTCCATTACGGGCTTTCTGTCGAGTTGTGCAGCTTTCCTCTTACACATCAAGATTTTTGTCTCATGACAGCTGTATTGATATTACTGTTTCTGTGACGATTTTTTCCCCTGTATACCGAGATCCTGGAATTTTGCGACGCAGATCTCTGTACCATGCAATTCTACAGGCAAGATATCTTATTGCTAAGTCTCATATTCACCATTAAGCTTTCCTCAATATTGACCTTTGGACACCTGCCTCTTTGGGAATAGACGATCCGTCCGCACCACTGTTACAAGCATGTAATTGGCTAGATGACGCAAGACCCTCCAATCATTGCTATCGTTATCGGAATCTGCAATATAACGGCGATAAGCGCGTCGTCATTATGCAGTCTGCGTAAAGTATTCAACTTTGCTTCATCTCGTCCGTTTTCTTTCATTGTGGCCTTTCAGTTAACATTCTGTTTTCTACAGTCCAACTTGGTGTACGCTGATGTCTTCAACCGCTCCCCTTCCCGTCGGCGTTGGCTATGGAGTTGTCGTCGGTATTGGCTTCTTTTTCGCGGCTGTCATGTCTGGCATTTCGTACATACAAGTGGGCATAATTCTGTTGATCTGATTTTGGACATGGTCAGCTCACCAGCCACCAGAATCGCTATACCAGATTTTCGACGAAGACAAGTGAAGAGTTCAATACTGCCAGCAGGAGTGTGAAGCCTGGATTGATTGCGAGTGGTATTGTCTCGGCCTGGACGTGGGCTGCAACATTGCTGCAATCAAGTACAGTAGCTTACGAATATGGCGTTGCTGGGCCATTCTGGGTAACAAAAATTCTCCATTCAATGTCTGCTTTTAGACTTCGTTTCCTAAGAAAGACTGCCAGTAGTCCGTCACCATTGGAGTGGCTTGACTGAATTCCCAAGTTAAGCATGCAAACTAATGCCATACAGTATGCTGCCGGCGCCACAGTCCAGATCCTCATGTTTTCTATTCTCGCCTGCAAAGTCAAGCAGAACGCTCCACGTTGTCACACATACCTCGAGATCATCTACACTCGCTACGGAGTTTTCACCCATTGGGTCTTCATCTTCTTCGCTCTACTCACCAATGTGCTTGTTGGAAGTCAGTTGCTGTTAGGTGGAAGCGCTGTCGTTACTTCGCTCACCGGCATGAATGTCTATGCAGCTATCTTTCTTATTCCCTTAGGTGTCTGCGTTTATGTAGTCCTCGGTGGTTTGCGGGCTACCTTTCTCTGTGAGTATTCCGACTCTTCCATGGATCACATGACTGATATGATTGAAAGGTGACTACTCCCACACCCTCATCCTCATGGTCATAATCCTCTACTTCATGTTTTCCGCCTACGCCACCAATTCTCAAATCGGCTCCCCATCAGCAATGTACCAACTCCTCAAGACTGCAGCGCTCAAACGCCCCGTCTCCGGCAACCAAGACGGCTCCTACGTCACCATGAAAAGCAACTTCGCCCTCGTCTTCGGCATCATCCAGCTCTGCTCCGGCAGCGGCACCGTCTTCCTCGACCAAGCCTACTGGCAACGCGCCATCGCCAGCCGTCCCATCACCGCCGTCCGCGCCTACATCCTCGGCGGTCTCGCCTGGTACGCCATCCCCTTCGGCTTCGCAACGACTCTCGGCCTCGCCGCCGTCGCCCTCACGGACACTCCCAGCTTCCCCACCTATCCGAACCCCATGACCCAAGCAGAGATCACTTCCGGGCTCTCCGCGCCCTTCGCCGCCACCGCACTGCTAGGAACGAGCGGCGCCGTAGCCTTACTCATCGTCCTCTTCATGGCCGTCACATCCTGCGCCTCCGCCGAACTCATCGCCGTCTCCTCGATCCTCACGTTCGATGTTTACAAGACATATATCAAACCGTCCGCCACGCCCGAGCAACTCATCTTCGTCGCGCACATCATGATCTGCGTCTTCGGCCTCACCATGGCCCTCTTCTCTTGCATCTGGAACGCCATCGGCATCGATCTCGGCTGGTTGTTCCTCGTCATGGGCCTCTTGATCGGAGGCGCTGTATTCCCGGCCGCATTTGCAATTACGTGGAAAGGGCAGACGAGACTCGGGGCTGTGTCTGGCGCTATCACGGGGTTGTGCGCTGGATTGCTCGCTTGGTTGGTCACGGCCTATCAGTATTATGGCGAGTTGAGTGTAACTACCACTGGCATGGAGTATCCGACCTTGGCAGGAAATCTCGCGGCTATCATGACGGGGCTGATTGTCTCTGTGTGTGTTTCATTTGCGAAGCCAGAGCCTTTCGATTGGGATACGACACGGCTTATCAACGCGCCTCCCATGTCTGCCGCCGGGACACCAAGCGTTGCCTCCCTAGAAAAGGAAAAGGACGGAAATCCCAACAAGAACAGCGATCTCCCCACCGTACGAGACGAAGAAAAAGAAATGATAGAAGACGAAATCGCAATCGAAGAACCAGCGAAACTCCGACGCGCCTTCAAAGTCGCCTGCATCGCGAGTTTCCTCCTCACCTTCTCGATGGACTTCCTGATCCCCATCCCGATGTTCCTGTCACATTATGTTTTCTCGCAGGGGTTTTTCGTGGCGTGGGTGGTGGTGACGTTTGGGTGGGTGTTTTGCTCGACGGCCATCAGTGTGATTTTGCCGATTTGGGAGACGGCGGGGTTTTTTGGGGAGTTGTGGAGGGAGATTTTCAGGGGGGAGAGGGTGCGGAGGTGAGAGGGTTTGTGGGTATTTGTGTTTTTTGGATCGGATCGGTATATACAAATTGGGGAGATGTGGATCTTTGTAGATTTTCAGGTCGCCAGTAGAGTGATTCTGCGTGGCATTTCTTGCCTAGAAGTCATAGAAGATTACGTTGTTGACAAGACGTGTTCGCGACCATTGTCATCTTGAGAGATTCAAAGGCTTCGCCACCTGTGAGTCGCCACTTCTGAGATCGTGGTAGCTTTTGCTTCGTGCAGATATCCCCCGCAAGCGAAAGGAGAAGTTCAATATGTTTGATCCCACTGAGATTGAGCGAAATTGAGTCGATGCTGGAGAAACATCGGCGTTTATGTATTTTATCTTAGGGCCAATGAATCCCTTGATCTAGGCACTAAAGTGACGATTATTCTCCTAGTATCCCTAGGGATCAAAACCAAGCTCAAGCGTAACGTCCAAACATGTCCTATTTTCATCCTAAGAGAGCGTTAATACTTGAGTACTTAGTCGCCGCGAGAGCAAGCTGAGAAGGAGGAGCTTATGAAATGCCAAGAAGGGAACCACCTCGCAGGTCTTGGAGCAGTCATTGATCAATGCGACATTTTTGTGTCTAAGAGGTTGATGCATTGGTTGCACAAGCCCTTGGCATTTGCTATCTCAGACAGCCCGAATCTCAGCATGTGTCTCGTCTCGGGGAGTTTTATCCTAAGTCTCCTCCCTCTCTAGGCCGATAAGTATAGCGCAGTCATGGACTCGAAAGGACGACGACGATAGAGATCAGCGCCTTTTTTTAGCCATTACCATTACCCCTATATCTATATCGTGTCATGGTTCTCCCCGGTGCAATTGCCTGGATCATCGGATAAATCCCTGAGCTTTGTGACCTACCAGCACATGGGATAGCACGTAGGGAGCTGTCAGGGCTGTCAAGGTTGGACCGTAAAATTCTTCATGCGGCCCGACATGGTAGCTTGGAACTGAGACCCGTGCTGGGCCTTGATTTAAGCCGCTCGAGAGCGCAATAGTGGATGGGCACTGAGAATGTTGGAGGATCTCCTCACTAATGATTTTCCGTACAACTTTCGGTGGTGAATTTCTTCGCTAACATCTCTACTTCTCGGAGGGGTGATCGTATTTCCGACATCCTCATGTCGTTTCTTTGAGGAGCCATAACCAAGCCCATGGCTAGAAGGGGAAGGTAGGTCGATAGTGTCCTGTTTAGATGTACTTGAAACGAAAATCGGATTGGAGATTTCCCTTCGCCCGAGGGGATGTTTCTTCTCGTTGCCTATAATGATGGGCTTGATAATCTCCAGTGTCTTCTCAAATACAATTCGGTCAATAGCGCTAGTGACTTGAATCCTCAGAGCCCCGTTGGGCCTTTTGTCGAGCCTGGCAAATTCGTTCGAGAAATGTCTGCATGCGCTCATATAGTCCGAAAAAGGCCAACCATGGTCATCAGATATGGGCTCTTCCTTGAGTTTTGATTCGAGTATATCGGCCTTGTTCAAAAGCAATATTATCGGTACCATTCTCATCTCTTCCATCTTCGTCAATAGCTCGAAATTTGCTAGTAATTCCTTCATCTTGTTCTGTAATTACATGTATCAGTTGCATGGCCGCCACTTGTAAGCTCTAGATATCGCTTACTGTAGTCCCCCCTTCAGAGGATTGTTCGTAGCAATCGATCAACGATGCTACATATATCACACTGTCCAAGGCTTGAGAGCAGTCAGGCCACTTGACTCCTGTATGTCCAGCGTCAACAATCTGGCACTGGACATCATCGATCATGATGGGTTGATTATAGATTCCCATTGTGTTACTTCGCATTCTTAGCAAGGATTCGTCTGAGACGACATTCGTAGCGATTTCATCAATATTGTCCATGTAGATACTCAACTATGGTCAGAATATGCGTCTAGAATCATCTGGTCAATACCATAACATACAACGGGATGTTGTCATTCATGACAGTCTTCTCTGTGCACATGAGGTTTTCTCGAACCTCAGCATTCTGCCACATCGTTTTCAGAGCCCTATAGCATTGGAGACGGTGGGACTGGCTGAATTCGCCGTTTGTTGTAGCAAAGTCCAATACCCGGCGAAGCTAGAACACCATCTGCTATCAAACTATGCTTGACTCTGATTAATAAGACAAGGCTCTACGTACCTCTGAATTCACAGGCACGAAGTAGCCGTTGGAGCTTAAGGCATTTATATTACGGCTTGCCCATCTGAAAGCTTCAACAATCTCGTCCATAATCGCGTCACGGGCTTTTGCTCGCTCAGCATCCCTATGATTACTCTCAAGAACCTGTTGAACCATGATTCCAAGCTTATCTACAGAACATCGGGCTTCCGCGGAAGAGGTGCTGGATACTGCAAATTATATCTATTATTAGATACTACCACCGCTACGATCGCTCACCAGGTCATGGTTGTCAACATGAGATTTAAAGATACTTGCGATGACTTCAGGCGGCTCAGTAGTAGTCGTATGTCTTGTTCCTTCCACAGCCATCGGGCTATTTGAATAGTCCGCATTGGGTCTTCTTTTTTCAGGAAGTCGATTGCTTCTTCGAGCTCCGAGAATATCAAAACGCAGTTCGAGAGCGCAACAACGATTTGCTCTAGCGAGAGGAGATCGTCGTGCGACCTAGACGTGGCTTTGCTACCAAGCAAATAGCGCTGCAATTGACTTAAACATGCGCTGATGTCAGAGACTTCGGAGAGTACGGCCTTTGCAAGCGTCGGAGCACTTCGCGCCCTCCTCACGAATTTCGCCAGCAATTCGGATGTTTTGGAGGCAGCAGATAGGAGGCCAACTATCGAAGCGGCGGCAGAGATTGGATCCATGATTTGAGCGTTTCATCCGACACTGAGAGGATTGATTAGCTATTCAAAAAGAAGTTTCCGAGACCCATTCTTCGCCGTTTCCAGTCAGCCTTTACTGGCTATTGATCGGTCATAAGTAATCCCAGAGGCTGCCGACGGAGAGGAACGTTGGGAATTCCCCCACATGATGGACATATTCATTCGAATCAAGCAATGTATCTTTATCTTTATCTTTATCCTTACTCGCAGGCTCACAGCCATGCTGCACTGCGCCACAGCGGCTGAGCCGTTTCGATTGGCTCCTCCCTGCATGCCGAAGTCCGTGGCATGCATGCAGTCTTGGCCCTTCACCGAGGACCAGTGAAAGGTCGGCCAGCCATAAAATTCTAAGCAAAAGCTGGAGACTAGAGTCGATGTTGTTCCTTCTCTTTCCATTGGCTGATCGGGTAGTTAGGCTCCTTGGGGAAGTTGATGATAATCGCATTTTAGAACTGATGGATGTAAAGCATCAGAAGCTCTTTCAAGCAGGGCTCTGGGTGACGAGAACAGACAATGGATCAGCCAGCAACGATCGTTTTAGAGATGTTCAGTTGGAAGCCTCTGCCCTCATTGACTTCCATTTGATACATCACAAACCTGCAAGCCAGTGACTTTAGCCATTTTGCTTTGTGTATCGAAAAACGAAATGGCTATTAGGATAGACCAAAGCTTAGCGTCTTGGCGAATTTCCTAGAAGAGGTCACCCCCCAAATGAACACACTCCCCAAATGAACAGCCCTATAGGGCTGTAGGGCTGAAAAAAAGTTTTCTTTTTTTTATTGCTGCAATCGATTATTTGAGTTAATTGAGTTAATTAACTGAACTGAATCTATGCTCTACGTGGCCTACGAACTCGTAGGCCTCGACTAAACTGCTCCTGACTAATCACGTCGCCGTCGCCTTGCTCCGTAACCTCGTAGGGTTGCTGTTGCTGTCGCTGTCGCCACCGACCTTACTATAGCTCCTAAGTAGTCACCCTGACACCTAGCCTAACGATGAGCTTCCTACTTCTCCTCTATAGTGATTTGCCTTCGAACCATAGCGTTGCCGGCCCCTTAACCGGAGTAGTTATAGTAGGCGGAGTTAGCGATCTGCTTAGTAGATACTAATAACCTCTCGCCGGTGTAGTAGGTGGATTCCTTCTACCTCTCGCTAGTATCTAACGAGGTTTCGCTCGTCCGAGTATACGTTTTATTAGTGATTTAGCTTAGTATTTTACGAGTCTCTCTATATGCGACTTCTTTATCTTTTGCCTCCCGAAGATATCCTTCGAGATATTAGATAGCCACCTCTATATAGAGTCGAAATCCCGAAGTTCTAACCTCTTATTAAGGATCTCCTAGTTTAAGACTTAACTACCTTCGTAGTGGCCCTTACGTCTTCGCCTCTTACTATTCTTACGCTAAGCTATAT
>JAABUI010001292.1_pt1 | contig 14879 bp, 11 predicted proteins | sample 5559111 | NCBI WGS metagenome assembly JAABUI01 (sample SAMN10711870, study PRJNA513365) | rock metagenome | isolation source: Antarctica rocks | place: Antarctica: Victoria Land, Buttleship Promontory
CGATGCCAGCCCAATCATTGATACGTAATCGAAACCCCCTATAAATCTCACCCAGCGACCCCAACCCCACACTCACAACCCATAACTAGTAACAACCCCCTCCCCCACCCTCTCCTCCCCCTCCCAAACCCCAAAAACCAAACTCGGCACAACCCTCCTCCCCCCCTCCCACGCCCACACAAACTCCGAAAGCCCAGCCGCCACGGCCGCCACAGCCCCATACGTCAACTGCCGTCTCCCAACCCCCCGGACGCCAAAAATGCAATTATTGGCATCCACCCTCTCGCTCACGAACGGGTCGTCGTCAGCTCGGAGGTCACAATCGCCATGGTCGAGGATGAATTCGTTGGCGCGGCTGGTGCAGTCCCAGAGGATCAAGAGGACGTCTGTGCTCGCGATTGGTCGGTTGGGTCGGGTGTCTATTTGGAGGATGAGGCCGGTTCCGCCGATGGGAAAGACGATGGCGTTGGATAGAGATGAGGAGTTGAGGGATGGTTGGTCAGAGCTGTCTGTAGCTTAGTTTGGCCTCGAAAGTCATACTTGAATAGAATTCATGCCTTGGCCCTAATACCGAATTCAAAAAGGCTTGATCGTATGTAGCATGGCTGCCATTAGCAGGTACAGAACCCAGAGACAGAAAGTTGGGGAAGCGAGCAGGCGAAGCAGGTAATGCCGATACCGCGGTAATGAGAAGCCATAACAGAATCGTACCTAGTCCAGCGTGGTGGCGCAACATCAAGCCTTCTCGCTTCTTCGTTACTCTTGAAGGGACAAAACAGGATTTCCTCGTGCAATCTGGCTCGGTCCTCGTTCCCTCCTCCAGCCTCAAGAGACTTTGAAGCGATAGGCGATATCGAAGTATTGGGTTGGTAGTATGCGACACTGGAGAACAACCGCAGCACCATTGGTTGCGGGACTTAGCACTGGATCTCGCCCACTCTTCGAATGGATATTAGCGTCACCTGAAGCTGGGGATGATACCTTAAAAGAAGTGGTCTTTCTGGGCCACTGTCCGATGACCCCGGAAAGTGGGCAAAGTTCGGGCGAAAACCCTCAAGACGAATAATGTGTTAAGCAAAACAGATATTGAGAATTACCTCCTTCGGGGGTTCTGTGAATCGAATACGCATTGAATCATCTGTCAGCAGTCAAACCATTTGCATATAGGGTAAAGTAAACGCATCACTGAGATCACGGAAGCAGCCTGTTCAAAGGTTGAAAAGTCCCAACGGGGAGAACACAGAACCAAAAGAAGTGAAACAATGGTCATGCTCGTAGCTTAGCACAGGGCCTGATAGAAATACCATTTCAAAACCTATGGAAGCGTGACACCCTTGCATGCGAGCTGACTCCAAGTCTTGAACCTATCCGGCCACTCGGACCAATCCTCGCAGGTGCGTAAGGATGAGAGTATGTCCTCCTGATACCCAAGCTCTCGTGCAGCGTCCCGGTGCCTTCGTTCCCCTCGACTTGATGTCCTGTCATCTTCCCATCGCTCGAAACGCCTGGCCCACGACAAATGGAACAGGTGCCTTCTTGCAACGAACACAGCCGCGTTCGGCAATTTAGCGGCTCGCTCAGAGGCTCGTTCAGATCGACAAGAGGAGCTTTTCGCCACTCCAATGTAGAGCTTCGATCGCGTAGTGGCGGAAAGGATAGAATATCTTGAGCTTCGGAGATGGAGCGTCTTTGAAGATTCAAGTCGAATGAAAATCTTCGTGGTCTGGTCAAATCAGGATTAGAGGCACTTGCCATGCGGTTCAAGTCTGGACGTCTGTTCTTACGTTCATTTTCTAGTCCTCCACCAACAGACGAAGCTGCTGGGTTTTCCCATGACCATTGAAGCAGACCACCCTGCAGCCGCTCATGAATAGGCATCCGCGGGCCGTTTCCCACGGGATGCGCTACAGCAGGGGTTCCGTACCCCAAGAGTTGGCCGTTATGTGGTGGAGAGTTTGAATTGCGCGAACTACTTGCAATACTACTCCCGCTGGTAGTCTCATCTTCCCTCCAGACCACCTCATGAATGCTATTGCGCGACCTAAATTGAACTACACTAATTCGTCGCGGTGGCTGGTCTGTCCCTGCCAAGGACGATTTGCGCGACTTCGAGTCCACTGCGAAAGTTCCAGGTGCGATATGAACATCAGCAAAGGTGATTATTGTAGCGGCAGCCAGGCTATGCCGCTTGATACTGGGAGGGTTTTGAACCAATCCTTTATTGCACAGCTCCGGTTCGATGTCCAGGGCCGTCTCGGGAGTCAGGGATGTATGATGAGGCGGAGCCGAATAATCAGGCGACAGAGACCCTAGTGTTTCTCTGTTGGTTGAATAGAATGCTAGCAATTCGGAGCTAGGCGCGTCTAGGGCCCGCATTCCCTCATCTTCACGGGATAATGAAGCACTCATGGAACTTCGAGGAAGGTTTGGTATACGAGCATTACTTGCTTTCCTAAGGGTAATGGTACTGGGAGTTGGTAAAATGGACTGGTGCTTGTTGTCTTGGGGATTCGGACGACAACGGTCTCCGTCCCGGTAAGCTAGACTTCTGCCATGCGAGCTTCTTTTGCATGAGTGTGATCTGTCTCTCGGACTGGCACTGTCGCCGAGGGAGACGGGATCAATGGTAGAGCTCCTAGGCTTGAAAAGATTAAAGGTATTGGACAAAGCAGTTGACACTCGTCTAAGCTTTGGTAGGTCCGAGTCTCCATTTGCCGGTTGATGCTGGCTAAGTCTTCGGAGGGCATTCGCTGCAGGAGAACCGACCGCGTCAGTACTCGAGGATGAAAAGGTCCTGGGTGGCTTCGAAAGGGCGCGAGCGGCATCGAAATGTACGATTTTTGCGGCGTCTTGGGTATTTGTCCGTAAAGCAAGGTGCTTATCACCTTTCGACAACGGAGCATCAGATGTGCTGTCCTGGGTTGTACAAACATCGCTGTCGCTACCTCTGGTGGTCGTGGGCTGGGGCTGAAGAGCTGGGTATCGCTGCTCGAGCATTGGATTTTCATCTTCTTCCATTCTACTGTTGAGTTTGCTATCCTTCTCCTTGCGGTGCCGCTTGCCGTCGTTATTGTTGCTGCGAGGATTGAAGTAGCCATCTGTTTCCTGCCTCGGAGGAGGACTGAAGTGTTGTGGACTCTGTAAAAACGGGGTGAGGAAGCTGGATGCGCCAGTCGTGGCTGCGCTAGTAGCTACGCTCTGAGCGGAGCGAAAGTGTTCTGAACTGAGTGCTGGACGTGGAGCTCGTCCTTTTTTTGACAACTGCTACGGTGGGGTTAACGAAAGCCATGGATGAGAGCAAAGAACCGAGTATTAAGCATGAAGGTTGGCTTACAGGTGAGGATCTCCCTGCAATGCGGGTGGACATTGTGCTCTTGACCGACAGAAGACACTCAACGAGGAAATTGGTCCCGGCAGATGAACAAACGACGAGATGTGATCCCGAGAAAGGAATAGGCGGGCAGGATGTGATCCCGACAAACGAGCAGAAAATGGGAGATGAGTCTGCAGATAAACAGGGGAATAGGATATTGTCCTGGCAAATAACCTGGAGGACAGGTTATGGCCCTGGCAGATGCATAAGAGGGGGACACAGTGAGCTTAATGATGAATAGTAAAGAATGCCAGGGGAAGTGATAGGATGAGGTGACTACAGGAAGACACAACCAGGTTGGCAACAGACTTTCTATGATTGCAATCCTAGCTCGTGCCTCCACTCGTTCTTTCCATTCACATCCGATGTCGTGTATCATGTTCTAGCACTCTAGCAGCGCCTTCTACATTGGAAGTTGAGGCCACTAGAGCATAGTCAGCAGGTGCCATTGCGAGGACCATCTATGTAGAACTTTTGAGTCTAGGTGTATTCGTATGAACAGTATTTCTCAGCTATTAGCTAGAGGCGTTCTGGTAAAGGAATTTCGTTGACCATTTCCAGTGTGGCAGTGGCGCATGTTGAATTTGACATGGTACGCTTTTCAGCATTTCCTAACAAGGCGTGTAAGTGAGAATGATTTGGACGTTACTCTTTCGCCCATACTACGTCAAGCGGTCACCAACACCAATCAAAGAGATGACCTACATGATAGCGCTCGGACCCATGATGAAATCTTTTTAAACCAATCGAATTCAGGATTCGACCGTTAAGATCCAACCGTCACCTGCCCTCTGGTTGTTGCTTGTCAATCCTCCCCAAAGGAATATACTTCCAGGCTCAAGATCTTGACCTGGGGCACTTGCAAACCATCCACGCGGGCCTGGATGTTGAGTGGTTCCTGTCTTAGATGTTTCCGGGACATCGCACCGTGCCCAAGTTCCTTCTGCTGTCTTAGCCCCAAAAAACTGTCTAGTAGCGTCTTTGAAACTCGCAGCAGTCATCCCTTCTGGTGGCAGCTGAAAGGACCAGACGTCGTCCCAGAATTGGCCGGCTGCCTCGTGACCTGAAGAGCTCGGGTCCCTCTCCCCTAGGAATAGGAGGAGGTAATGACGCCCTTGACCTGTCGTAATAGGTTGGAAACCAGCCATAGATCGATTTCCCGGGCGGAGTGTGTCGATTGGTGGCTCGACGCTTTCCCATCCACCAGTGAGTGGGGTGACAGCCAGCTCTCCTTTCCCACCTTTGTCATCAAACGTAGAACGTGTGAGAGGTAAAAATTGTATCGGGCCCCCAAGCTCTTGCTGCCCGTCAAAGCCTCCAAAGCGGTACAGCCGATCACGGTTGATCGTAAGGCAGGTTCCCCCACGAGCTGGTCCAGGAGCGTCAGGGTACCGAGACCAGGTCTTTGACGCTATGTCGAAGGCCCAGACATCAGCAGCTCGACCCGCCGCTGGACAACCTCCATGGATGAAGACTGTACCATGATCGTCCAAACCAGAGGCCGCGACTCCGAGTGGTGACTCCGTTTGGTCTTGGGACTTCTTAGAGACCTCCTTCGTGAACGTAGAGGACACCGAGCCGGCAGGTGGTCCGATGGGAATTACAACGCTACTCAGAGGATGTTCAGTCGACGTAGATGCGTGATATGATCGAGCGTCAGGGTATGGTGAGCCATGAATTGGGTCAAGGAAGGTCCACCGATTGAGCTTTGTATCATAGACCCAGATGCGTCCCCTCTCTTCCAATGCCTCCATTGCCTTGCCTCCCCTTCCTCCAAAGACATAGATTCGGTCGTCCACGACGCTGGCAGTGTGCCCGACGCGCGGAGCCGGTACTTCACCCTCCTCAGCAGTTGCTTGCCCGTGTATCACCTGGTAATCGACAATGTCATCCTCAGATGAGGGCAAGGTGAAGACGTGCATGTGATTGTCGACAGGCTCTCGAGGCTTCTCTTCCCCGCCGAAAATGTAGGCCTTGCTCTTAATGACCGACAGTGAGTGTGAGGAGCGAGGGAGTAGTTGATCTGTAGATATCTGATGCCACTTTGCCTTCAAAGGCATTGTAGCTTTGGCGATGGCGACAGCAGCACTCACACCACCCTCAACTGCAGTCTCAGCACCATAAGCTGCCGCAGCCATCCCAGGTTCCATGGTGCTCTAATGATTAGATGTGAATAGCGAAGTTGTGTATCGAACAAGTTGGAGGTGTACCCTGAGGAGCGCCTGTCGATCTGCGCGACCAAGGAGCTGCATTGACGGCAAGCTTTATCTGGCTTCACTCCCGCACCGGCAACAGATTCAACGTAGCCCTCCATAAGCCATGGTTGTGGCTGAAAGTGAGGTAATGACAGCTTTGCACTTCTCTTGTGCCTGCCAAAGCGTCAGGGGCTCTGTCACAATCCCAACCTCAGAGCTACCCTTACCGTTCGATTTCTGCCATTGTAACACTTGTCGCCATCAAACTGGTCTCTTGGGTGCCTCATACCTTACACTACCTGAGGGTTCCACAAAAATCACATTCAACGGGCCCTTGAGTAATTTCAAGTCATCTGATACTGTTACCAGAACTTTTTGCAGTCACTGCGGCGCCAACGTCTACGTCCAAGACTCCAACGAACCGAGACCTGACATCTGTACGGGCGTCCTTGATAGAGCAGATGGTGTTGTCACGTTACGAAATCACATATTTGTACCAGATAGCAAAGATGGAGGACTTAGTTCCTGGATACCTGATATTCCAATGTGGAAAACTTTCTCGAAGCCTCATCACCAAAGCGAGCAATTGGACACGGGGCAGCAGAGAAAGCTGAAGATCGACAGCAAGGGAAGCTCCGAACTACATGCTCATTGCCAATGTGGGGGTGTCCAATTCAAAATCACAAGACCAAATCAACATTCACGAGACCTGTTATCCCCGTACTCTGACCTCTGCTGGGCTGACGTTACTGGGAATACTTTAGCGAATAAAGAAGACAGTAAATGGTGGCTCTGTGCTGAAGGTAGAAAATATCTCGCCGGTACATGTGCATGTCGATCATGCCGACTCGCGTCAGGCTTCGATGTTCAAATGTGGGCCTTTGTACCCAAATCAAACATCCTACAATCCAATGATGATTCTCTTGACCTTAGTATGGGAAGTCTGAAGGTATACGAGAGCTCCAGAGGTATACATCGACACTTCTGCGGCACTTGCGGAGCCACTGTTTTCTGGCGTGGTGACGAAAGGCCAGAGCTTATCGATGTCAGTGTAGGTCTACTGGACGCAGAAGAGGGAGCTCGAGCGGACTCCTGGTTGGAATGGCGAACTGATAGAGTCAGCTTCGAGGAAGAAGCTCAAAATAAAGAGCTGATCTCGAAACTTGGTGCAGGTCTCAAGCGATGGGGAAATACAGCATAGCGGTTTGTCCACTCAAGACGACCATTTTAGTTTATGAAAGCATCCACTCGCCTTCTTCGACCTTAACATTCAGCCTAGGTAGTGGAGATATCTATCATTCATGCTACATTGTCGTCTCATCTCACATAATCTCCTCGAGGCTTCAGTGGATGAACTCAAAGCGACCAATCATCAGTCAAGCATCATTCATTGTCGACAGCCACCTTCACCAGCTGCCTACGCTACTTTCGCAACCGTTCAGGGAACTAAAGCAACAACGCCAGCGCTTACCAAAATCCCAGAGGGCACCAGTCTGGGAGGCTTGCTTCGTGCTCGTACTAGCGACACAGGAAGCTGTGAACGCTGGGATCCTCCTTCAGGCATGTATTTGATATGAACGAAACTGATAGCATCTCGGCTATTCGCAACTGCACCCATAAATCGAATAGGCCAAAGGCGCAATCCCCTTGTTTGGAGGGTAATTCGCGCAGGTTCCGTGCGGGCTCGGAACGTTCCTCTAGAGGGACGAGCTGGTTGCCATCTGAGCCGAAACCGCTCTCCGGGCCGCACGCCAACAACATCTGGCGATAGCAGTCATGTCGCAATCACCACCTCCCTGTCTGAGCACGGCGGTTGCAGCACTGTGATAAACCACCTGCTTTAGCCGAGCAGTAACCGCAAGCCCACAAGCCTGTTCGCCATGCTTACCGCAAGTGCACAAGATCGATTTTAGTCGTACGACATGGCGAGGTAGAAAGTGTTGGTTTGGGTGTGCCCTCCCCATCGACGCTGTCCCTGTCCCTGCATGCGGCACAGTCTTCAGGCGTCCCTCCACGTCAGCAAGCAGCGCTGTGGGGTTCGGTCTGCGCACTCAGTAGTGTCGGTGGCCGCCTAGCCACCGAGTTCGTCCTGTGCTGAGCCCATGATCTGCGGGTGTGGGACGTCAGAGGTCTCACAATAGCAGATATTTCATTGTGTCTTTGCTGCCCGCAGCAATCAGCCCCAAAGGGTGGCTTGGGATGGCAGGACCTGGTCTCCGGTTTGCCCTATCAATCTCGGTAGTCTATTCAGCTCCAAGCTTCACTATTCAACGAGGAGAAAGGGAAGGGATTGAGGCGCTAACATTTAGTATAAGCTTATCTCCAATTTCGTGGGGATGTGGCTGATTGGAATAGCGTGGGATTCTGCAGCGTCTGAACAGATCTCACCGTCCCTTTCGGCACCGACATAGCGACTCTAGATGGCTATCTTGAGAGGAATGCCCGCAGTGCCTGCCAGGATTCGGGGCAGGTTCCGCTTCTCAAAATGGGCTGGCGGGGGCCGAGTGGAAGTTGACACGTCTCCGTCAGATCTTCGAATCCTTCGTCAGATCCTACCTTGTGCTGCGGATGAATCCGCGTAGTAATGGATTTCAGCGTGACGTAAGGGTCTCGCTTTGGCAGAACTCCCCGATACACGTGTACGTACATGTCTTGCTTGCACGTGTCTGACGTTTGCAGCATGCCTGACGGTAGAATGGCATGTGGGTTTAGTGTCTACTCATGCTGGAATGGGAGACGGGCTGGAGTTATTGCATGGGTTCATGCACGTCTTCCGCGACGGTCTATCGATGTGACCGAAGCAATGGGTTCCAAAGGCGCTGGTCAATTCGCGTTGTCATGCTTTCACTAACACTAAGACCTTTATTGTCAGTTTATCAAAGTGACAACCTCAGGTGCACTTGGTGGCTCGTGCGAACCGAGCGAATGTAAGGTGCTGACGGCCGTACTGAAGCCTGCTTCAGCCGTGTCAGATATCTGATGTACTTCGGCACCGGCACATCCCATGGATCCCATGGCCACCGCTTCGTTCGTGTTCGCAGTTGGCATGTTTCGCTTGGCAATTCCGCGAGCAACAGGGAAGAGCGTCTTGAGCCAACCAATTGCCACCCCATGGCCGAATCCTGTTGCGGAGTGACGCTAGTCCTGACGACGTCGCATGAAGTCGCTCGATCTAGCACTAGCGTGCTCGAGATGCGGTAATGTGGGATCTCCAACCGTCTGCGGGTCGCTTTCGGCCCCGAGGGCTAAGGCCGTAATCTTCTGCACTAACCGCCCGTGCTATTGGAAGGTCTTGAACAACCAGCGAATCGAATCGAATGTCCGGATGTCATCCGAAATACTGCCAACAATGCATCGAACAACCGAAAGGATTCCCCATTCTTATATAAGATACTCGCGGTTGAATCAGCCTAGGGTATACGAGAGTGCGGCCCCATACCGCTTTCTCGGTGATGCCTCCGTTATCGCACGTGGTCGGGATCGGACAGATATACGTCGATGTAACATTGCTATCTTAGCTGCAAAGCTGACGGCGTAGCCGATCTTGTCAACGCTTGACATGGTGCGGACAGTCCCTGCGTCCGTCAGGAAGCAAGCCCTCAGTCATCCGTAAGACATAATTAAAGCTCCGACCTTCTCGAATGTGCAAAATCTTCTTCCTTATTCTGCATACCGTTATCACACACTAAGGCTGTCGACGCTCAAGGAAAAAGCACCTCCAAAACCCTAGCAGACTCTGGAGACCTTCTTGCCCGTTGAACCCGACAATTGCCAAGTATACCCAATTACCGATACCGCCCCCATCCGCCGGCATCCTTCCTCTCAAACTTCCAACCTCCACATTCCACCATGCAGGCTACTCGTGATCAAGAGCCAAACAAGCACAAGAAACTGCGGACAGCATGTGACATTTGTCACCAGGCGAAAATGAAATGCTCGGGGGGGAGTCCATGCAACGGATGCAGAGATTCAGGTTATGAGTGCTCTTATAGCGTATCAAATCGTATTGGGCGACCAAAAGGCACTAAGAATAAGCGCACCTTAGAGCGAATGAGCCACAACCAGAGTGAGAACGAGCGAGACAACAAAGCTCAGGACACTCCCATTACTGATCAAGGCCTTGGTATTCAGCCTGGGTCAATAGCGTTCGATCATGATATGCGTATGGGGTCACAAGTAGCTGACGGCATGCCCTTCGAATCAATGTTCAGCACCAATGGATCGTATCCTTTGCCAAGCTCCAATACGTTTGAACCATTTTCCGATAATTTTAATTCCTGGTATGACTTCAGCGACATGAGTGGCATGTCGACTCTCAATGTAAGTTGCTGCAGTTGGAATACTAAAGTCCCGAGCCTGACGAATATTTTGTACAGCAGCAGTCCTCTTTAGATTCTTACGACTCTGGCGTTTTCATGAATGAAGACCTGCGACCATTCTCTCCTGACGATTCGGCATACGTGTCTCCCAGCAGCGTATTCAACGACAGTGGGAGTGCCAGCAGTGGTACTGACTGGAGTAGTGTTGCGGGTACCATGAGCAGCGATATTGGACGACCGAACGTGACAACCTCAACGTCGTCGTCGTCTATAGCGTCAATGGGAACCTGCAATTGTGTTCAGAATCACGCCGAGCTTCTGTGTCGTCTCAGAGACCTCGAGCAACGCCATACTATGCCACGATTAGACGTCGTCCTTTCAGCTGCTCAAGAAGCTCTGGTACCCTGGAAAGAAGTGATCGAATGTCATGTGTGCCAAAACGATGACAATCAGGAGGTCCTAGTACTGTCAGGAATGAGCATCCGCACTATTCTCCGTGCCATGTCACCCCTATGTGTCGATTACTATAATAGTTTCATTTCAAGTGGGGAAGCAATCAGGAGACAGCAGCCACCAGTGAAAACACCAGATGACATGAAGTCAACCATTGGTTGCTATCGAATTACCGGAGAGGAAAGGATGGCGGTAACAGACCTGTTGATATCTCGTTGTTTGGACCAAGTGAAACTCACGCTGGCGTGCTTCAAAACAAGGTTGGAGACGATGAAGGCGAGGAAAGCGAGCACGGCCTCAGCCCAGTCCCGGAAGAGAACAGCTAGTGACGTAGATGTCCTCGCGAAGGGGGGGCCAGGCGATCTGGATCATTTGCTGCAGGTGTGGCAGAACCTAGAAAACACTGTACAGATGCTCGAGGGAATAATGAAGAAAGGTAAATCGACTCCTAATTGTGCGAGTCCGCAATGTTGGAGACCATACAGAGACTGATTCGGTGACCAGTCTCGTATCCACTATCCGCGTGAGACTTGACATGATCCTTCATGAAACAACCTTTTGTTTTTCAACATAGCACTTCGGCGTTTGGCGAAAAGTATGCTCGATGCGACAGATTTGACGCAGCTACGGCGGCGATTTTGATTCGGTCGAGCGATAGACCGCGACCATCGGTGTATATTGAAAGCACCTGACAAAATTTCTTGTACAATCCAGCGTTAGCGTTTTACATAGAGCCACGACTGACGACATATGAATTACAACATGAGACAATCAAGCTTAATTTTCTGCAATGAAATCCAAACCAAAGAACCACAGCAACAGCAGCAAACGAGTGTACAATTCGCCACTAACAGATTGACTGAATGAAACGCAGGAACGAGCGAAGCTGCGTATAAGTCGGATTGCTGGAACTCAGCGAGTCACGCAAACTATATACATCCGCCTGTCATTTTGAGGGTCCTCCATTGGAGGTCACAAGGTTGGGATGATCGCCTTGTTGCGGCATTACCAGAAAGTCAAAGGAGCAGACTTAGGCTGCATGAAGTCCGGTATTGCCAAATGGAGAAGCACACCCTCTGGTCGGGACGACGGCCGACAAATGCTTCGCTAGACTGGTTTTCCGTTCGCGCGTCTCTGCGTCATGAAGCAGTTGGTTTGAGGCACACTCCGGACTTCGCGCAGGAGACAGCTATATCCGAGAGATATACGGTACATGAGTGGGCCTCTTCACCATGTAGGGACTAAACTCTGACTGATGTACGTGTCTTCCGCCTTTCTCATGCACAGTTGATCGATGTACGTGTCTTTCGCCTGTCTCATGCACAGTTGATCGATGGAAGTGCCGCCCTTAGCCGTCGATGAACGGTGCCCATGACTTGCATGAAACCGCATATACGCCATTAAGCATCCACATTAAGTATAACTTCCACTCATCGTCCGCCGGCACATCACCGAAGCACTTGCATTGTCGATCTCCCCTGGATTTGAAATACATGCAGGGCATGCAAGCACCTCAATGCAAGATAGCCTCCGATCCTTCTCCACTTCCCCATACCAGCGCCTCAATCTCGGAAGCTTGTGCATAGTCTACATGTTTGCCGCAGCTAGAGACAGGGAGTTGTGCACAGCTATACGGGTCAACGTGTCAGGTATGTTGCTCTAGCATCCGTTAGTAGGCGAATGAGACCCTTTCCTTTGCCTTTCAGAGCGGGCAGCTCCAGTGTCTTTCGCACCATTCGTCATCTCTCCAAGTGGAGAGTTCAGCCTCCCTAAGTTCACAGGCTACCCACATCACCCCCTTCAGATATAGTGTTCTCTCCTTCTTATCAAAATGAGGCTCTGTAGCGCCATCAACTGAATTACCAGTCCTTTATCCATGATGCCCAATGACTACTGTCCCAGCTATCCGGTTGCGTAGCAGCATCAGCATGATTGGTATCATCCAGGGTCCTCTAAGGTCCTTATGTACTAATGATGGCGTTGGATCGACGGTTCCCTATCTATAATCTATTCCCGTCTGGTGGTAATGTTCGCCGGTTGATATACCGGGTTGTTGATCGATTGGTGTCGTAGCAAAGTGTTCTCTTTCAACTTAGACGTAGCTTCGATAGTGCGTATGACAGCTTGATCGCCTACGATGCTTGATCTCCTCCTGAGCAAAGGAACAATAAGCTTGTTGCCTTCAAACGCCTCATTCAGAGGTAGTCGAGTCTCGGAGTCTCGACAGTTTACGCAGCATTTGCTTCACATCATTGTCATAACGATGCATACAGCTGAGCTGGCTCCCGGCTCTCTACATTCTCGTCACTGCCACAATTTTACTTATTTTCCCAAAAATTGTCGGGTTGCCTAACGAAATGAACAAATGGGTCTGTCGTCTGCGGCCAACGACGTCGTGGAGATTAGCCGCTCAGAGCCAGGAGAGGACTGGTGTCAATCCCGAGATCTGTGTGTCCACGACGACGCAGCAGAGACTTCCAATCCTGCGGGCGATCAACGAAACAGCAACCTACGATTCACAGACGCGTTAACAATCACTCGTTCCATGGATGTTCCTAAGCACGCACGAGAGCCAGACGAGGGCTACCATTGACTAGAGCCGTCAAGCAATCTCAACCAAGGTCTGCCTAGCCCAAGCCGCTGCTCCTTCCAGCTTTGGGGGCGTTGATCAGTCCAACAAGGAGGAAGGCTGCAGGGTTGTGCTCTTCCTCCATAGGATACGAGTTACCGCTACAACACAAGATTACAACATCGAGATTCTTGAGAGCACATCTCATGGCTTCAGACTTTCCTGGGCTTACCTACAAAGGTCGAGGAGACGGTTGCCAAGATCCTTCGAGACGGGTTTCCCTCCGGTTCCGGATCGAAACAGTCTGCGCGGCATCGAAGCGATAAAGAGCGAGAGACCTGATGGGATTGTGCAAAGAGACTTATACGGGACAACATGACGCATGACACCGATCAAAGACAGGTAAGATTTTATATTATTTCATCGAACTCTATCAGTTCTGCAAAAGTCAAATCAACATACCTGTCATGTTCCCTTTCGCTTCAATGCTGTGTTTTGGAAGGACAGAGATTAATTTGTCGATGGAATACCACTACAGACAATCACTCTATTCGTAGCTTTCAACACCCCTTCTGTCAGAGCAGTTCAACGCTAACGCTGCCCCAGACCCGAGCCCTCATCATCCAAGTGCCTGGATACATCAATCCAGATACCCTCTCATCCACGATGGGCTTGACATCCTCTACAATAAGATCCATTGTGGACCCACCATGCAGCTATTGACCTCTTGTAACGAAAACTTTTCATTTCAACTCCATTTGACCACTTCCCAAAGCTCAGTCGATTCCTAGGAGACACAGGCGCGAGACACAAGTGTTTGGCTCTCTTTGATGGCCGTCGAAGGACTGAGACGCCGAATTACAAGCAAATGAGATGTTTGAAGGAAGTGCCATACCGGGGTCATTATGGCAAGTTTTGGGAATATAAATGTAATGCTGTTAGAGCTCAGGCAGATAGGAAGAATTGAGCATAAGCGTGAGCCGATAAATAGATCATGTGCTGCTGAGATCATTTGGAGGAGATCAAGATATGGAGAGTTTTGACTGCAACCCCCTTTGTGCAAACACATTGGCAAAGCATGATCAGTTGTGAGCCAGCACTGAATTGGAGATGGTAGGGCTGAAATGAGGCTAAGGACTAGCTCAGCCACAGAATCTTTATGACGGACGACCTTCAAATTAAGTTTTACACATTTGTTACTCTCAGGTCAGATCGTGTTCGCGACGCAGCAGATGGCGGCGCTTCATCAATCCTGAGCGTCAAGGGTTGATGCCGTTTTGCTGCTAAGTAAGCTGCTCAAACAGCTGCTCGTTTGAAGATCGCCACAAAGACTCCCAAGGATCCAACGGTACCATCAACACACTTTCACATGGTACGTGCACCTACAGAGCTTTGAAAGGAGCCACTGCCAACATGGATAACTATCGGCCGGATTACGGACTCCCGTATAATTACCCTCCTCCTCCACCTCCGATACACGCTATGCCACCATTACCACCAGGCCCGCCTCCATCCTATGATCCGCACCGTGGCGGTGACTCCTACAGACCCCCGCAGAGCGACTTTTCCTATCGTAACAATGGTTCTGCGCCGCAGCCCCCAAAAGAATGGGAGCCTTTCCGGCCAACCAGATCCAGAGGATATGCAATGCGAGAGAATGGGAGATCACGGCCAGGGAATAACGACAATGTGAACCTCAACCAAGCTAGGAGGAGAAACAATTACAGGCCTCGTCAGAATTTCCGTACCGCTCCAGCCGACCGTCCATTGTTGCGTCACCATGACCAGGCAAATTCCTCAGAAGAAATGCTTGGCATGACCAATGGTCAAAGATTCATGGCCCCAGAAGATATCTCAGACAGCGATGAAGAGCAGATGGACGAGTCTGAATCTGACTTAGATGAGCGCGAGATCAATGAAGTGGATCTGCTAGCCATGCGTGAGGGCAATGATACGACCCAAATCGTCGA